>Ga0116162_10000677_pt1 | contig 23737 bp, 23 predicted proteins | sample AD_UKC105_MetaG_FD_89875 | JGI IMG/M metagenome (GOLD analysis project Ga0116162, IMG submission 89875) | Active sludge microbial communities of municipal wastewater-treating anaerobic digesters from Hong Kong - AD_UKC105_MetaG | ecosystem: Engineered > Bioreactor > Anaerobic > Digestate...
CCCTGCATCTGCTCGATGAGGTCGTAGATGTCGTCGTAACTGTCGATCGACACGACCGAATTGGCCGCGTCCGCCGCAGAGGCTTCGAGGGTCTGCTCGGTCGTTGTGGTCGCATCGCTCCCCCTGTTGGCGAGCCATATGCCCAGCACGCCTCCGATTACGAGGATAAAAGCTGCGGCGACCGCGCCGTAGCGCACGAATTTCTGCTGCCGCGTGAAGCGTTTTTCTTCGCGCGCATGTTTTTCTTTGATTTCCATGAGCAACGTCTCCTTTGCATGTAGCTTTTCGTTGTCACGGATATACTGCTCTTTAAACATCCTGAAACTCCCCTTTCAACTGTTCCCGCAGCATATCGCGTGCGCGGAAGAGACGGGATTTCACCGCGTTTTCGCTTGTGCCTGTCATTTGAGCGATCTCGGCGACGCGGTACCCCTCGTAGTAATACAGATGCACGACGGTGCGGTACTTCACGGGAAGCGCCAGCACGTAGGGATACACGTCCGTCTGCGTCTGCATTTCGGCGAGCAGGTTTTCGTCTTCAGGAACCGTATGCCGCCTCCACGCGGAGGTTAAAAGCGACTTTGTGCAGTTGATTGTCACCCGGAGAAACCATGCCTTCTGGTGCGACAGGTCGTTCCAGGCGGGCTTTGCGCGCAGTGCCCGCAGGAACACCTCCTGCACGGTGTCGTCCGCGTCCGCGGCGCTTTTTGTGCGCAAAAACGCAAGGCGGTACACCATGTCGGCGTACGCTGCAAAGAGCGCGTCCGCGTTGTCGGCCGCAATCGGCGGGGCTGTCTTCGGCTGTCGTTCCATAGTCGGTGAATACCTTTCCCTTCCACCCATAACACTTCGCAACGAAAGCTTTGGTTGCGGAGGAAGGAATTTTTCCTTTCGGTCGGTATATTTTTAGGGTGTGTTTCTAAAATTCCAAAAGTGCATCATTTCGACTTTGGAAACACTCCCTAGCGAATCCGTTCGTCTTGTAAGCGCATTATACCATATTCGGCGCCGGTTCATCTTCAGCGCGCCCGCCGCCACGCCGCCCGTGTTTGCCGCCTTGCCCGGCGCAAAAAAAAGGCCGTCCGATCGCTTCAGCCGGACGGCCAATAGAAAGTGTGTTTTCGCACAGAAATGAATTTTGGATCGGCCGGTTTCAGGCCGCGGTCGAATCTACGGCCTCCACGGCGCGCCAAACCGATTATAACTCTTTATCCGGTTTATACGACATCGCCGCGTCGATCATGGCGGTGATGTTATCGTGCGTCGCCCCCATCGGTACTCCGCCGCCGGGGCTCACCAGCAGCCCCGCCGCGCTCCCGCCGTTTTCGAGGCAGTACGAACGGATCACGCCCGCCGTTTGCTCGCGCACCGTGCCGGGGCTTTCCCTCGCAAGCGACATCGGCGGGACGTTTCCCATCAGGCAAACGTTTTTACCGATCTTTTTTCTCGCCTCAGCAATATCTTTTTTGTGCGTAAAGTTGAATAGATCGACGCCAAGGTCCTGAAGATGCGGGAAACAAACGTCGGAATCCGTATCGTTGTGAAACAGATGCAGCGTTTCCGGAAACGCATTAAATATCTTTTTCAAATACGGGTGCGCAAACTCCAGATAATCGGCTTCGCCGAAAAATCCGGTCACGTCGTCGAGCACCAGAATTGCCTTCGCGGTTTTTACATTTTCCATCTGCGCCGTCAGCCAGTCGACGCAATAATCGGTCGTAACGCGCAAAAGGCCATGAACCTTTTCCGGTTCGATTTTTACGCCCACCAACAGCTCGGAGAGTTCCATCAGGTGCGACGCAAGCGTTAAGGGCCCGCGCGTGGAGACGATATAGAGTTCATCGCCCCGCTCTCTGATCTTCGTCTGCACATCGCTCTGCATGCTGAGCGCAATCGGGGCGAAACCGCTGGTTCTGGGATTCGGCAGATTCAGTTGCGCGGGCTCGAAATCGTCAATGGAATCAAACAAATGGTGGACGATCGGCAGGTTGTCCTGAAAAAACTCGATACGGCAGCCAAAGCTCGAAGGTTCCGTCGCCATGCCGAACTCCACCCAATAATCCGGTATCAGGATCGCTTCCGGAAAATCCGCCTTGATCCTGCGATAGTCCTGCGTCCACAGGTCCGGACGGGAAAAGAAATCCGTGATGCCCTGACCGAAGTAGCCGGGTATCCACGGACTGTCCACAATCAGCGCAACCTCGGCTTTTACGTTTTCGCGGCGAACCGTTCGGTTGAGCCGCTCCCATTCGTTTTGATTCATGACGTTCCTTTCCGATTCAAAGGCATACATTCGAAAACAGGCCGTTCTTTTTTTCCTGCGTCATGGGATATCGTCCGTTTTCCGCTGCCCGGACATCAGCACCGTGACCACGGTCGCCCCTATGACAAACGCAGCGCCGACAGCCGCTTTCAGCGTTACGACCTCGTGTATCACCAGCGCTCCGGCGATCACGCTGACGATCGGTTCCAGCACGCAGAGAATCGAGGCTTTCTGCGCGTCAATGTACTTGATTCCGATCTTCATCATGATGACGCACGACGCCGTCAGCGTCGCACCGGCAATCGCAACCAGCCACCCGGTCGGCGTCAGCGTAAAGCTCATCTTTCCGATCATCGTGCTGGTCACAAGTGCAAAGACCGCCGAATACGCCATCTCGTACATCGCGTAAACCATGGGCGGGATCCTGCCGATATCGCATCGGTCCAGCGCAACGAGGTATGTGGCATACATGACGGCGGAAATGACCGCAAACAGGATTCCCCATCCGGAAGCCGCGTTGCCGGACGCGTTCCAGACAAACAGCGTGATTCCCGTCAGCGTCATAATCAGGCTGACGACGCCGCTCGCCTGCGGCTTGGCGCGGAAGGCCAGCACGCTGATCAGCGTCACAAATAGCGGAAACGTAAAATGGATAGACGTGGCAAGCCCGGTAGTAATCCATTCATATGACCCGAACAGGAAGAAACACGTTAATCCGCGCAGCGCGCCAAGCAGCATCGTATGCCGGTTTTCCAAGCGGGTGAGCCGCATCCTTTTATGGCTCAAGCGCGAAATCAGCGCCAGTTCCAGTGCCGAAATACCGCCCTTATAAAACATCACGTTTGAAAAGTGCGCCCCATTTTCAGAAAGCGACGTGATAAACAGCGGGGAAAGTCCATAGAGCGCCGAAGCAGCCATTACAAACAAGAAGCCCTTCATCTGCTCCTTTTGTGTCCGCATGTCTTCTTACAAACAGATTCGCAGACCTCAGCAGGCGAATCCGACCTTTCTTTTCACCTTGATACTTTTTTTCCGACCGACAAAGCGGCGGCAACCGCATTGTGCTTGCCGAGCGATTTTTCCAGGTTGCTCTGCAGCAAGGTCAAAATCGTGCACAAAACCAAATACAGTAAGCCCGCTTCCACGTACATCCACAGCGGCTGGAAATTCGTCGCGACCATCTGCCGCGCAACCTGAAACATTTCCCGCACCGTCAGCACGGCGCACAGGGAGGTATCCTTCGTCAGGCTGATAAAGTAACTTGAAACCGACGGCACCGCGATCAGCGCCGCCTGCGGAATCACGATAAACCGCAGCGTCTGCCAGCGCGTCATGCCCACCGCGTGCGCCGCCTCCCACTGCCCCTTCGGAACCGCGGTAATCGCCGCGCGGATGACTTCGGAGTTGTACGCGCCCTGGCTTAAAATCAAGCCTACGCACGCCGACGTAAACGGCTTCATCACGATGCCGATCGTCGGCAGGCCGTAAAAGATGATAAACAGCAGCACCAGCAGCGGGATTCCGCGAATCAGCCAAACGTAAAACCTGGCGATGGCCTTGAGAACGACGTTTTTGGACAGACGCATCAGGGCGACGATCAGCGCCAGCACAATGCTGCCGCAGATAAAAGCGATAATCGACAATGGTATCGTGACCTGTATGCACGCTTTCAGCATCGGCCAAAATGCGTTCGCCAGCAGTTCAAGAATTTTTCCTAAATCTTTTTCAATCATGGGCTTGCCTCATCCTGTCTCGATTTTTTAAGTATGGCCGCCGGAGCGCGCCGCGCGGGAGGCGCGCTCCGATTCCGACAGCGGTTCGTTAATTGTTCAAATACGGTTGATAGAGCGCGGCGTTATCGACGAAGCCGTCGCCAAGGTACTCGCGCGCAAGGGCGATGATCGTGCCGTCGTTGAGCAGTTCCTCAATCGCTGCGTTAAACCCATCGATCAGCGACTGGTCGGCGGTGCGCAGCGTCACGCCGCCCTGCAGGTCCTCGATGTTCTCCGGCTCATAATAGAAGGCAATCTTCAGCGGAGCGTCCGGATATTGCTCCATATACTGGCTGAACACCACGTAGGAGTTCACGGCGAGGTCGATCGTGCCGTTGGTGATACCCATCATCGCCATTGCGAAGTCAAGGTCCGGGTTGCAGTCGCAGCCAGCGTTATACGCAATTTTGCCATAGGAGCTCGTCGTCGAGTTGCCGGCCTTTTTCCCGTTCATCGAAGCGATGTCGACAATATCCGTGTTGTCCGAATTGACGATAATGATCGGCATATCCTGGTTGTAGAAAATCGTGTTGGTCAGGTCCGGATAATCCTTGATCGTCGAGTTTTTCAGGCCCATGGAAATAACCTGGAAGCGTCCGGCCTGAAGGCCCGCGAGAATGCCGTCGAACTGCGACGCCACATCAAATTCGCAAGTTACGCCAAGCTTGCTTGCAATCGCTTCGGCAACTTCCACATGGAATCCGACCAGTTTTTCCGGATCGTCGGGATCATAGTAGATGTAGGGAGTCCAGTTTCCTTCAACGCCGATCGTCACGACGCCCGCGTCCAGTACGTCGGCAAGCGAGCTTTCGGTTGCGTTCGCAAGGATTTCGTCAATCTGAGCCTGGAACGGATCGGTTTCTGCGGCAACGGCCTCTTCGGCAGCAGTCGTTTCGGCAGGCGCTTCTGTCGCGGTTTCTTCCGTTGTGGTCGCCGTGGTTTCGGTTGCGGCGCAGCCAATCGTGCCAAGCAGCATCATGGCCACAAGCAGCAGAGCAAGAAGTTTCCTTTTCATTATTTCTCTCTCCTTTTTTTATTTACAGCCCCGATGGGCCGTATCATCCTGAATGAATGGCCTTCGGCCAAATCAGCTCTTATATCCGTCCGTTGCAAGTTCGACCCAGAAATAATTGATTTTTTCGTTCTCCGCCACCGAGCTTCCATGCGACGTTCCCATCGAAGTATAGGTGACGTCGTCTTCGCTCACATGGATGCTCTCATCCCCCGCCGTATAGGTCATGCAGCCGCCGGGCAGGATGAAATACCACTGTTCCAGATCCGGATGCACATGACTCCCGATCATGGACGGGCCCTCTCCGACGTTCCAGCCCATGCTGTAACGGCCGAGGAAACGATGTTCAAGCACGTGATGCGAAAGGCAGGTGGAGCCCATGCCGCCGGTAAAGCCTTCCGTATAACGCCACGCATCCTTGAACAGGCGGAACCTCGGAAGCTCGAAATGAATGTAGTCCATCCGTTCCACGTCCCATTTCACCATACGTCCGACAAAATGCCAGAATTCGAGATCCTTGCTCCCGGCGTGAATCGTGAAGCGCTCGGCGTCATAATCGGGCACAAACGCCGCGTAGCCGGTAATGTCGTATGCCGTATCTTTGGTCAGGACATAGCCGGACGGCGTTACGAATGCAAAAAACTGCGTCGTGTCGCCATACCGATACACGTCCGGCTGCCAGTCATGGCCCGCTTTAAGCGTGCAGCGATAGATTTTCATATCCGGGTTCGTTCCCGGAAGTACTTCCACGCGGGAAAGCCCGCCGATAAATTGTTGTTCTCTTTCTTCCTTCTTGGATACCAGCATGTTCGTTTTTCTCCTTTATTTCCTTTTCGATGCCGCGGCCGCGAAACACCGAATAAACATTTTTCTATTTTTTCTTTCGCCCTGAAACATTGCCCTCGGAAGACGGTTGTCCGCTATCGCTTCCGACGCGAGCCCGCAATCTGAAGCGGAGCGTTCGTTCAGAAATGCGAGCGGGTCAGTCGGCAAGGAACCGCTCAAGCACCGACATGTTCCTGCGCTCCGCGGAAAACGGATCGTTCAGATAGCGCCCGCCCAGTTCCGCGGTGAGAATACCTTCGTATCCGTGTTCGGTAAACGCGGCAAGCGTTTTCTCCAGCGGGTATTCGCCGTCGCCCCACGCCATATGCCCCGACGGGGCTCCGTCTATGAAATGGCAATGCACAATATCGTTTCCGAATTCGGTAAACCACTGTTCCGCGGTCTCGCCGGCGACGCCGACGGCAACGTTGTCAATCATCAGTTTTACGAAAGGATGGTTCACCATCGATATCAGCTTCTTCGCGTCCGAAATGGTCAAAACCAGGTTGCTTTCCATCGGTTGCAGCGTTTCAAGCGCCAGCAGAACGCCGTCTTCCTTCGCCGTTTCCGCAACGCTCGCAATCATCTCCGCAGACCGCGCAAACGCGTCCTCGCGCGGTTCGTTTGCATAGCCCCATCCGGAATTGATCGCCATGACTTTGCAGCCGAGTTCCGCCGCCGCATGGACGCCGTTTGTAAAATACCGGAGGCTTTTCCGCCGCTGTTCCGGCGAAGCCGCGGCAAACTGGTACTGCCACTGCATGCTTGGCGAGGTAAGCGACACGTAGCGCAGTCCGCGTTCTTCCGCCATCCGCCTGTATTGTCCGCAGTTCGAATACCCGTCGCTGTCCAGAAGGAAGTGGGGCGAGCCGCACCACATCTCCAGGCTCGTGATTCCGCAGGCGCACATGCTTTCCAGATATGCCTCATAGCGGTAATGCCGGTAGTGCTGGTTCATTCCGGCAATCTGTGCGCGCCGAAGTTTCATAACCGTTCCTCCGCCAGTTCAACCGCCCGCCGATTCGCCCGGTCGGCGCTTTCCGGATCGTTCGAATACCGTTCGTTCGGACAGTATAGCGTCATCAGCCCTCTGTAACCGGACGACGCAAGATCGGCGAGCGTTTCCGCCAGCGGATAACACCCTTCGCCCCAGGCACGATAACCGTTATTCCTGCCGTCCGCCAGTCGGATATGGAAAACCCGGTCGCCGAGGTCCGCCATCCACTGTTTCGGCGTCTCTCCCGCCTGATACGCCACATGCGTATCCAGCAGTGCCCCAAGCGTATCGCTGTCCACGCGCAGCAGCATTCTTCTTAGTTCCAGATACGAGCGAAGCACGGGGGCGTCCGTTTCCAGCGCCGTCCCCAGCGCAATTCGTATCCCGAGGGACGCGGCTTCTGCGCAAATATACCGAAGTGCGACAGCCGCATTGTCCCGCAGGCGTTCGGGCTCCTCGTCCCAAATCCCGTTCGCCGGATAAATGCACAGCGTTTCCGCCCCGAATACCCGCGCCGCACGCACACAGTTCCGATAATACGCAATCGACGCTTCGCCGAACTCCGAATACGGTTCGAAAAACAGGCTGTAGCCATACGGTTTTACGGAGAATACCGGCGTCCGCAAGCCCCGCCGCCGCGCAAGCCCGGCGCAATCGGCGCATTCCGCGCAATCATAGCGATCGACCAGCATATGCGGCACGGAGGCGTAGATATCCGCCGCCGCGCAGCCCTGCGCAAGCTGCATGTTCACAAAATCGCCGAACGGTAACGATAGATACTGTACGCTGCAATTCAGCAGCCGTTTCGAAACGCTATACATGCTTCAATTATTTATATCCGTCCACGCAGAGCTCAAACCAGATATAGTCCATCGGGTCCCCTTCCCGAACGTCCACCCGATGGTGCGCTCCCATGGGAATGAACGTAAAGTCGCCGTCTTCCACCTGTATCGTTTCGTCCTCCGCCGTATAGCTGTACTTCGCGCCGGGCAGCGCATAGCACCACTGCAGCAGGTCCGGATGCATATGCATGCCGACCGTACACGGCCCGTGCCCGATCACAGCCCCAAGGCTGTAGCGGCCAAGAAAACGGTGCTCGACGACCATGTAGGATTGAATGCCCGGCGTTTTGAAATCCTCGTCATATGTCCAGCAATCGCGCAGCGCCTTGAACCTTGGCAGCGTAATGCCGATGGCCCCGAAACGTTTGATATCGTATTCGCGCATCTTGCCGACAAACTGCAAAAACACCATGTCCGTGCCGGCAAAAATCGAAAATCTGAATTGATCGAACTTGGGAACGAAAACCGCCATTTCGTTTATATTGTTCGCATAGCCGTCCATCGCAATATAACCGCTGCCGGAAACAAAGTAAAAAATCTGCACTCTGTCGCCGAAGGGGAAAACTTCCGGGGACCAGCTTTGGCCGGCCTTCAGCGTGCATCGATACGTTTCCGTATCTTCATAGGCGCCGGGAAGCATTGGAACGCGCGAAAGCCCGTCACGGAAATCGTCGTGCATGTCGTCTTTTTTGCAAATCTGAATCGTAGACATTTTTCTCTCCTTTAAACGCCGCAACGCTCCACGTCACGGCAAAACTTCCATCGGGATTAAAGCACTTTTGAAAGAAACTCTTTCGTGCGGTGATGCTGCGGATTGCCGAACAGCTCGGCGGGAGAGTTTTCTTCAACAATGACGCCGCCGTCAAAAAACAGAACGCGATCGGCAACTTCGCGCGCAAAGCCCATTTCGTGGGAAACGATGATCATGGTCATGCCCTGTTTGGCAAGGTCGGTCATAACGTCCAGCACCTCCCCGATCATTTCAGGGTCCAGCGCGCTCGTGGGCTCGTCAAACAGCATCAGCTCAGGCGACATTGCCAGCGCCCGGGCAATCGCAATGCGCTGGCTTTGCCCGCCGGAAAGCTGGTTCGGGTAGCTGTCCCGCTTGTCCGGCAAACCAACCAGGTTAAGGTAATGCGTCGCGATTTTTTCACTCTCTTCCTTGCTCATTTTTGCAACCTTCTGAAGGGCGAGCGTGATATTGTCGATTACCGTAAAATTCAGGAATAAATTGAAGCTCTGGAACACCATGCCTATTTTCTGGCGCATCTTGGTCGCTTCCTTGCTTTTTTTGCAAAGATCGACTCCTTCCATCACAATTTTGCCGTCCGTCGGCTCCTCCAGAGCGTTCAGGCACCGTAAAAACGTGCTTTTCCCCGATCCGCTTGGTCCGATGATAACAACGACTTCGCCGCGGTGAATATCCAGATCGACGTCCTTGATAACTTCCAGCGCGCCGAAGTTCTTCTTTAACCCGCGAATTTCCATAATATTGTCCGACTGTGTTTCCTTCATCTGCACGTAGCCTCCGAATTGTGATGTTTGTAGAAATGATAAGGGCTGTTGTTTGCAAGTGCTTTTAAAGTGATATATCAGTTATTCTTGATTGATACTATCATAATGCCAGTCTGAAAATGGTTTGTCAACACTTCGATCTTGAGCTAAACAACAAAAAAGGCACATATTACCATAATATATTGCCTTTTTCAAAATTTTTGTAATTTTACTGAAAATCGATGTGAAAAAACCGACGCACCGCTTGGATTCCTGAAAAGTCGATCTAATATATTAGATTTTATTCGAAATAATTGGGATATTGATTCAATAAAATCGGCAACAACCGTCGATAGCCGATATGCCTCAGCATGAAGTGTTTTATGTCCTGCGGCAGGTTCCTGGATACAATCATATCGTAAATCTGCCGGTGTTCGTTGTAAGGCACCAGCATCTCCGCATTATCGTCGCCAAGGCTTACCACAAGCTGGCAGATTCGCCGGTGGTGCGTTGTGATCTGCTGCAGGCTGTCCCAGCACCATGGCTTTTCCACGATTTGAAACAACGTTTTGTGAAATTCCTGATCGCGTATAATGAAATCTTTCGAATCCTTGTGGCTGATGGCTTCGTTCTGCTGATTAAGGCTGTTTTGCAGACGCGCCAAATCGGAGGACGACGCCTTAAAAACCGCTTCTTCCAAAACATGCGTTTCCAAAGCATGCCGCATAAAGATCCCCTCGTCGACATAGTCTAAATTGATTTTTGAAACGCAGGAATGGCTCTGCGGATACGAATTGATCAGCCGTTGAAAGCGCAGGCACATAAACGCCTCCCGAACCGGCGTGCGGCTGATGCCCAACATCGCCGCAATCTGGTTGTCGTTGAGCAATTCGCCGGGTTCCAGCACCAGGCGGATGATGTTGTCGTACAGGATTCTCATGGCATAATCGTTGCTCGACTCCTGCGGCTTTCTGGGCAGGATAACCATATCTTGTATTGACATTATTATTATCTCCAAATTTGATAAAACTAATATACCACATTGTATTTTCAGTCACAAGCACTTTATCGTCAGTCTGCAGGATCGATCGCTCTTTCATCGGAAAAGCTCTAAAATCCCGCTATTTTAAGACCAAAATCTGTTAAAAGCGATCCGTGCAGCAGTCCCCAATTGTTAACGCGCGAAAGTAAAAGTAGTATACAAGAGGAGCGTGCGCTGTTCGTCCTGCGGCAAACGAAAGAAAATATCCGCCGATACCGGTGCGCCGGTTCGCGCGGAAACGGCCGGCCTTTTTTTGTGCGGCGGTACGTTTCGTGTCCTTTCGTATTCGGATGCTTTGATAGAAACGCGCTCCGGCTACATATACAAAAACAACGGGCACGTCCGCTTTTCCGGTCGTGCCCGTTGTTTCGCCGTCGTTTTTCAGGATGGTTTTATTTCGGTATTTCGCTGTAAAGCTGCGCGAGATGCCTGCCGATATGTGCTTCCAGGCGATCATAATAGAGCGCGTCGTTTTCACGCCAGCAGCGATACAGACGGTCCCGGAAGCGATACGCCCCGTTTGCATCCTTCGCGTTCAGTATCAGGCCGTACGTAATGTGGATCAGCTGGCGGGCGTCGTTTTGTTCAAAGAGCCCCGGCAACTGCGCGTCCGTCAGCGTCTGCAGCCCCGGTATCTTATTCAGGTCCGTCGTCACATGGTAATATTTCGTCGCCTCGTGGAATACGGTCAAAGCAAACGCATGAACCTCCCTGTAAAGGGACGGGGCCACCATGGCGATCACGCGCATGGCCTCCAGCCAGTTCGTCCCCGCGGTTTTTACATGAAAATTGCCCCGCGTCAGCCGCCCGATGATCGGGAACACGGAAAACTTGTCCGACCCGGAATGAATGGAAAGCTTATAACCGAATTTCCGCGCAATGGCCGCATGCACGCGCATCTCCGCTTCAAACTGTCTCAGATCGCCGATGTAGTCGATTCCCTTTTGGAATTCGCCGCAAAAGCGCGGCGCCACCGTTGCAAACCTTACCCCACGGCGTATCAGCTCGCTTGCAACAAAATAGTGCTGCGCGGGCGTTGTGGGCGTCATGGTTTCATCGATCGAAATCTCGAAATCAACGGGTTTCCCCTTGATGTGCGTTTCGTAAATATGGACCGCGTGGTCCAGCGCGGCAGAGTAAATCAAGCATGCGCGGCGAAACTCCTGTTCGCCGAACGTGACCGCCTGATCCTCCACGGCAAACGTTTTGTTGCAATAGAGCGCCTCCAAATCGCCGTCGGAAGCGTAAGCCGCGTCCACCTGCTCGTTCGTCATGCCGGTAACATCGTTGCGAATCTGTTCGCTGCAGTCCAGCGTGATCATCGTATAGCCGTTGGAGAGCGCATATTCGACCTCTTCGTCGGTTTTCAGGTGATCTCCGTCCGCTCCAAACCCCTTCTGGAAATCCTCGCGAAAGACCGCGAACGTCACGCAATCCAGAACGTCCGCATAGGTGCGGCCGGTCAGGTTCAGCTCCCGGATGGACTGCTGCGCCAGTACCGGGACCGCATCATACGCCTCAAAAACCCGCAGATGACCGGGCGTTGCGATTCCGAGACGGTCGCCCACGCCGACCGTGCGGATGCTTTCAAGAATCGGCCGGGGCGCCGTAAAGGGAAACAGCTTGCGCAGCAGCGCCGCGTTTTCATGCGTCAGCGGGGCCAGCAGGACGCCGTCCTTTTCTTCACCGGTAAAGCCTGGGTTCGGGCCGACCACGGATAAAACGTCCGCGTCGGTGCCGCGCAGCATCGAAACAGTCGCAGCGCCGGCACGATGGGTAGATTTCGGATATGTTTCCATTGCAATTTCTCCTTTTTACAGATTAAAGAACGCTTTTACATTGTTGTAGCAAACGTCCTCTATGATTTTTTTCAGATATTTCTCTTCGGAAAAATACTCGCCACGCTCCACAAGGCTGCCAAGATAGCTGCAGAGCACGCGCCGGTAAAGCTCGTGACGCGGATAGCTAAGGAAGCTCCGGCTGTCCGTCAGCATGCCGACGGACAGACTCACGGGATAGAGGTTCGCCACGGCCTCAAACTGACGCTGAATGCCGTATGCCTGGTCGTTGAACCACCATGGCGCACCGAGCTGCACGTATCCCCGCGCGGGTCCCTTGCAAAAGGCCGCCGCAAGGATGGCGTAAGGTTCCGCATCCGTCGCGTTCAGTGGATACAGGATCATTTTGGGCAGGTTGCCCTCCGTGTTGAGCGCATCCATCAGCGCCGCGAGGCTGCGGACATCGCTGGCGCTGTCCGTGCAGTCGTACCCGGTATCGGGGCCCAGTCTGGCCGCCATGCCGGTGTTGGCGTTGCGGAGCGCGCCGATATGAATCTGCATCACAAAGCCGTTACGCGCGTAGACCCGGCCCATCTGCAGCAGAAAGGCCGAACGGAATTGGTCGACCTCCGGCTTGGTCAACTGCCCGCCGCTGCGCGCTTTGGTCAGAATCGCGTCCAGTTCAGTCTCGGTTGCATCCCTCCAGATAAAATTGTCGAGACCCGCGTCGCTCACCATGGAGCCGATGCCTTTAAACACCTGCAGCCGCTTTTCAAGCGCCGTAATCAAATCGGAAAAACTGCGGACCTGCATCTGCGCGGCGGCCTCCAGTTGCGGCAAGTATCCGGCAAACGGCGCTTTCTCGCAGTTCATCGCCTTGTCCGGGCGAAACGCGGACAGCACCTTTACGCGGAAAGCCGCGTCTTCGCGAAGCATCTTATGGTAGGTCAGTTCATCCACAGGGTCTTCGGTCGTACAGACGACTTCCACGTTGGAATGCTCCATGCACCAGCGGGGACACATATGCTTCTCGGCGATGAGCGCTTTTGTGCGGTTAAAGATATCATCGGCGTTGTCTGCGCACAGCGGTTCGTCGATATCGAAAAACCGCTTCAGTTCCAGGGCGCACCAGATATACAGTGGATTCCCGATCAGTTCCGGCATGATCGACGCGAGCGCTCCGAACTTCTCCCGAAAGCTTGCGCCGCCGGTGATCAGCCGTTCGTCTATGCCGAACGTCCGCATCGCGCGCCATTTGTAATGGTCGTGGGCGAGCCACATTTCGCCAAGATCGGTAAACTGCTTGTTTTCATAGATTTCCTGTGGGAGTAAATGGCAGTGATAATCAATGATCGGCATGCCTTTGGCATACGTATTGTACAGATGCCTGCCGGTCCCGTTGGTCAGGAACAGCTCCTCGCTGAATGCATTCTTCATGATCTCTCTCCTTTTGTCGATCGTTCCCTGTTCCGGTTATGTCGTTCGCCCTTCCTAGCGGTCATTGCAGTTGACGGAACAAACCGTTATCATACATCGGAAGGCTGCTTCTGAAGATCATCTCGCTGCCGATGTAGATCACGTCCTGCGGCGGGCGGACGCCCTTTATAAGGTATTCCACAAGGTGTTTCACCGCGATGTAGGCCTGCGCATACGGGTTTTTATAAAGCAAATTCGTAAAAACACCGTCCCTGAGGAAGCGGACGTTCTCCTCGAACAAGTCGCTGCCGATCGCCGCGAGCGCGCCCGCGCGCCCGGTCTCCAGCAAAGCCCTGCCGAGCAAAACGCTGTTGCGTGCGTTGACCGACCAGCAGGCGGAAAGGTCGTCCCGCCCGTTCAGTTCGCGTAGCAGGTGCTCGTATACCATGCGCTGCTCGCCGTTTTCATGCACTTTGTAAACTGGGTTTTTGTAGTTGTTTTCGCTGAGATAGGCGTCGAATCCCTGCGTGATCATATAGTGCGACGGAACGATGACGTCCCCCGCCAGGACGAGAATCCCGCTGTCCTTTGGAATTTGTCGTGCCAGGAGTTCGGCAATCGTTCGGCCGATGATCTGGTAGTCCGGCCGGATGCAGAGCAATCGCCCGCTCTTTTGATTGTCGTCGCCTACCAGCACGACCGGTATCCCCCTCTGAACAAACCCCTGCACGGCGGTCATGCCGCGTAAATCCGCATAGCCGGTCGTGATCAGCCCGTCGATCGCTTCCGTTTCCAAAAGAGAGGACAGTTCGCTGCCCTGGCTGTTCGGCCCCATATAAAACGGCACCTCGACAAGGCTGACGTTAAAATCGCTTCGGTCAAGGATGCTCTCGCGCAGGCCCTGCCAGATAAACGAATAATAGTACCTGCTTTCTTCCGTCGGGCCCGGAAACGCGGCGGCAATTCGCAGCGTCTTGCGCTTGAGCGACGCGGCGACGGTGTTGGGACGATAATTCATCTGCTTTGCCAGCTCCACGATCCGGCGGCGCGTTTCCTCGCCGACGCCGGGTTTGCCGTTCAGCGCGCAATGCACCGTGCCGATCGAAACACCGGCGCGTTTGGCTATATCCGTTATCGTCGTTCGCTTATCCATAAAAAATCAGCCTGTTGCAGAACTACAGAATCGTTACTAAAACGTTTTTGTTATATCGAAAGTATAGTTGAGCTTTTTTGCTCTGTCAAATGTTTTTCCCGTTCTTTCGCAGAAAAAGTTGTAAATAACACCTAGCATGCGCGGTCCCACTCAAAACCAGTGCCTGAACACGCAAACATATGATGCTGAAATCCCGTTTTGACTATAAAAAACGTTTTGTCTGACTGTTCTGTTGTCCTTTCGAATCATGTCCGGTACGCAGAGAGCCGCCCTTAACCTTCCGGCAGCATCTCCGCCGTCACGGGATAGTAATCCGAATTTTTCTCCGTCGTATCGGTGTTTTCCACAATCAGAAGCGACGTTCCCGGCGTGGCGATCAGGTTATGCCATACGCCTTTTTTCACGTTATAGAGTTTCTTTTTCTCCATCGGCAACAGGGACACCGTGCCAAGGTCATCCCCTTCGCCGTCTCCGATATACAGCGTGCAGGTTCCTTCCAGCAAGACGAACACCTCGTCCGTTTCATTGTGCCGCTCCAGATACGGCGTCGTGTCCCGGCGGAACACTGGCGCGTCGTTGAGTATTGCGACCCGCCATCCATTGTAGTCGATCAACGGTTTGTAATCTTCCCCCGTGTGCTCATGGATTTCGACAAGCTGTTTCATGATTCCATCCTCCCGTAAAAGCCGTCCGGATTTTTCCCGGCGCTTCTTTAGCGTCCTTTATTTTAATATTTATAATACCATTTCCCGAGCGTATTGCACTGTTTTCGTTTTTTTGTCCGGCAAAATATTTCCCTGCAGCGTTCTCCCCGCCCGTAAGAACCGGATTTTCGCCAAAAAACAAGCTCGCTGCCTGTTTGCTCAGCGGCTTGTTTATAGTGCCCCCGGACGGAGCCGATATGTTTTTTTGAACAGCGAACGACCCGTTTCAATTTGCACAGCGCCGGCGGCGGCTTTTGTTTGGATTTCCGCCTCGCGGCGGACCGGCGCCGTCAGGAGTCCAGTCCGTGAAGGCGAATGTTCTCCCCAAGGATACCGGCTCGCCCGCCGAGTTCGATTCCGCGGCGGTTCTCCGGATGCACGAGCAACCACTTGTTGACGGCGCGCAACACGCCGTCTGTTCCCCCGGAAAGCGGCAGGTTCGTGCCGGTCGGCAGAAGAATCGCCGCAATAAACCGGCCGCCGCGCACGGGTAAGGGCGCAAGATGCAGCGTCAGGGGAAGAAGCTCCACCACATCGCCCTTTTGCAGATACAGCCCAAACGCACGGCTGGAATCGTATTCCCCGCCGGCGATGTCCGCATGGTCGCCAAGCAGCAGGACAAGGTCCGTGCAGGCGACGACCACCTCGCTGGACTTATGCCACTCCATGCCGTTCATCCTTTTGTTTCCGCCGTAATTCCAGCCTGCCTGAATCGGAAGTTCGGCAAACACGCTCCGCTCGATCTCGCGCGTGGCGGCATCGGCGGTCATTGCGTCGTCGCGCGGGATGTAGACGTTCCCTTCTTCCGGCAATATTCGCTCCGCCGCCGCAAGAAACGCGCTGACATCCGCGGATACCCCGCGGTATAACGCGTGCTCCGGCGTGTCGGCAAGCGAAAAAATCGTCAGCCCCGGATTGTTTCGTTTCAGCGCGTCCAGCGCCGTCATAATACTTCCAATCCTTTCAGCCGGGCAAATATGGCCATGGGTTTGCTGAAATCGCCGTACACCATGGAGACATGGTGCGCAAGCCCGCTGTATATCACATCGTCCAGCAAGCTTTGCATAGGCTGCTCGAAGCGGACCCTGGCGTAAGTGCCGGTGAGCTCTTTGGCCATGGGGACGGCCTCCCCGCGACGGTTGAACATGCGGTAGCGTCCGTTGACGCTGTCGAGCCGCGACATGTTGATCGGGCCGCTTTTCATTACAAAGCCGGCCGTCACGCCCTTGCCGCCCGCGTGGTACGTATCCAGCGTGCAACTGCACACGCCGTCGGCGAGGTTGCAGGGAGCGACACCGCAGTGCCACATCAGCGCGGAATTCTCCTCGATGTTCACCTGCGAAAGATCGGCCATGAAGGGCGTTTTTGCGCCGGCCGCCCGATGCGCGACCATTGTGATCGCGCAGTCGAGATCGCCTTCGCAGCTTAGCAGCAGGTCGTCGCTTTGCACGATGCTCATCGCGGCGCATGGCGCAATGCCGTAACCTGCGGCAAATTCCGGCCAGCAACGCAGCGCGATGGCGTTGAGCGAGTTGTTCTCCGCGAACGCCCGAAACTTTGCGGAAAGCTCGGCAACCTTTGTTTGCTTTTCCGCGTTCAGGGCGGATACGTCGAACGCGCCGCGCATCATTGCGGAATACTTTTCAACCAGCTCCGGACCGGCGGGCGTGTCCCAAAGGTCCGTCAGGTCGTAGTGGTCGACGATCGTGCCGAATTTTTGGTACATCGCCAGTTCGTCGACGTCGACATTGAAGAAGCCGTGCGCATGCGAGCCGATGATGCCCACATGGCCGTCCCTGAGCGCGCGGATCATGCGGATTGCATCCAACCAGTCTTCGTCGATCGTGCTGCCTACGGTATAGGTAAAGTCCGTAACGCCGCTTTTGACCAGGTTGCTGGCGTTGAGGTTGACGCCGCATACGGAATTGAGGCGGATCTTCCCTCCGTTATAGGGAAGTTCCGGCAACCCCCACAGCAGCAGCGGCTTATCCGCATATTTTTTGATCTCCAGCAGCAAATGCCCGAGATGGAACGTGCCGCTGACAACGGCGATGCCGTCCACCTGTTCGGCGGCGAAATACCGGCCCGCAGATATCGCTTCGTCCAATTCTATGATCGGCGACTCGATCGCGGCGACTTCCACGTTCTCCAGCCGGCGTATGTCCGACAGGATATTGCGGTAAAGTTCGCCTGCCGCGGGATAGTCGAAGGTGTTGCGCACGAGGCATACGATGCCCAGTTTGATTTGCTGTTTCATGGTGCCTGCGTCCTCCGTTGCTTAAAACATCGATTTTTCCAGCTCGCCCACTTTTTCGGCGGCGCCGGCGAGCCAGCCTTTGCGCCATTCTTCAAGGTCCTGCAGCCATTCGGTATTCAAAAACGTTTCGGCCATCTTAACGCCCATCTCCGGGGCGACGATCCAGCCGCCCATGCAGAGGATCTGCGCGTTATTGATCGCGCGCGCCATCTTGGCGGCATAGACGCTTTCGCAGGCGACGGCATAGACGCCTTTATATTTATTGGCGAGGACACTCATGCCCGCGCCGGTGCCGCAGATGATAATCGCACGGTCGTACTCGCCGGATTGCACCTTTGCGGCGACGGCGGGTGCGACGAGGAAAAACCCCTTCGCATTTTCCGGGTCTGTCGTACCCAGATCGTCGAACTCGATCTTATTTTCGATCAGATACCGCTTTACGGCCTCTTTCAGGGGGAACCCGGACTTGTCCGAACCGATGGCGACTTTCATGATAAACGCTCCTTCTTTTCCATCACCGCTTTGCATGCGGCGACGATATCCTCTTTTGTCATGCGATACCGTTGCTTGAGATAGGGAATCCTGCCGACTTCCCCGAAGGCGTTGTCGATGCCGACGGCGCGCATCACGGTTGGGCGTTCGGCGGAGAGCACTTCGGAAACGGCGGAATACAGCCCGCCGACCGTACTGTGGTTTTCCGCGGTCACCACGCAGCCGGTCTTCCCGGCCGAGCGGACGACGGCTTCGCGGTCGATGGGTTTAATCGTGTGGATGTTGATCAGTTCGGCGTCGATGTCCGCTTCCTCAAGCAGCGCAAGGGCTTCCACGCTCTCCTGTACCATCAGCCCGCTGGCAAAGATCGTCACGTCCCCACCTTCCCTGATCGTGTCCGCCTGAAAGAGGTCAAACCTGTAATCCGGGCCAAACACGTCCGGCAAAACCTTCCTGTACAGGCGGATGTAGACCGGGCCATCGTAATCGCGAATCACCGGCATAGCCCGCTCCAGTTGGACGGCGTCCACCGGTTCGAAAATCACCATGCCGACAAGCGAACGGATCACGCCGATATCCTCCAGCCCCATATGCGTGCCGCCGTTGAGTTCGGCGGAGATTCCGGGGTCGGTGCCGACGATTTTTACGTTTTGTTTTGCGTAGCAGACGCTGATGGCCAGCTGGTCGCAAACGCGGCGTGTGGCAAACGGCGCAAACGTCGTGACATAGGGGATGTAGCCGTAACTCGACAGTCCCGCCGCAATGGACACCATGTTCGCTTCGGCGACGCCGCAGTCCAGCGCCCTTTCGGGAAAATCGTCCCGGATGCCGATGGTCCCGCTGGCCTTTGCAAGGTCCGCATCCACCAGCACGATCCGCGGGTCGCTTTCCATCATATGCTTCAGCGAAGTGCTGAACACCTCGCGCATTTCCCGATTGCTCATGCTTCACCTCGAATTTCCGCAACGGCGCGTTCCGCGTCCTGCATTGAGAACGGCATGTTATGGTTGCCCGCGCCCTTGCTCTCCACGAACGACACGCCTTTGCCCTTAATGGTTTTGGCGATGATCATGGTGGGCTTTTCCTGCGACTTGGCGTTTGCAATAGCCGCGTCGATCTGCTCAAAATCATGCCCGTCGATGACGATCGCGTTCCAGCCAAAGCTGCGCCATTTCCTGTCGAGCGGGGCGATATCGTTGATCCGGCTGACGGGCCCGTCGATCTGGAGTTGATTGTAATCCGTAAACGCGATGAGATTGTTCAGCCCGTGGTTCCCGGCGAACATCGCAGCTTCCCAGATTTGCCCTTCCTGCGATTCGCCGTCGCCGATGATCGCGTAGATGGTTGCGCCGTCCCCCGCCAGCTTGGAGCCGACCGCTATCCCCACCGCGCAGGAGAACCCCTGCCCAAGCGAACCGGTCGTCATGTCGATGCCCACGGTCTTGTTCATGTCGCAATGGCTCGGCAGGTTCGTGCCGGAAGCGTTAAGCGTCAAAAGCTCGTCCAGCGGGAAATATCCGCGCAGCGCAAGCGTTGCATAGACCGCCGGGCCCGCGTGCCCTTTGCTCACGATCAGGCGGTCGCGCCCCTCCATCTTGGGATCGGCCGGATCGATATGCATGTGCTTGAAATACAGGCTGCCCAGGATTTCGGCCAGGGAAAGGCAGCCGCCGATATGCCCGACGCCGATGGAACCGATGCACCGCACGGTCTGCTCGCGTATCTGCCTGCAAAGCGCAGTTCTTTCCTCTTCCATATGAATTCCTCTCATTAATTAAAATCCTTAATCAAATATACTCTCTTATAAAATCGCTGTCAAGCGGTGAATAATCAAACGGAAACGCGTCGGCTCAGCCCTTGACCGCGCCGCTGGTGAGGCCGGATACGATCTGTTTCTGGAAGATCATATAGCCGAGGATGCTCGGCACGATGCTGATGACAATCGCCGCATACATGGACACGAAATCGGTCGAAAACTGGTTCGTGAAGTAACGGATGCCAAGCTGTATAGTGCGCACATTCTGCGACGACGTCAGGAGGTTTGCAAACACGAACTCGTTCCAGCAGGTTAAAAACTGGAATGTCGCGGCCGTTACCAACCCGTTTTGCGACAGCGGAAGGATAATGCGGAAATACCGCCCGAAAAATCCGCAGCCGTCGATATAGGCCGCCTCCTCGATCTCCCGGGAAAGGCTGTCCATCAGTCCGCGGATGATAAAGGTGGACATGGGGATGCCGATCGCGCTGTAAAGAAGGATCAGGCCCATGCGCGTATTATAGAGGCCGATCTTACTGATGATGACGTAGTACGGGACCATCAGCGCGTTGAGGGGCACGAGGATGCCGGCCGCAAAAAACGTGAAGATGGTTTCCCGTCCCTTAAAGCGGAAGCGGGAGATGCAATACGCAAGCATACTCGCACAGACCACGTTCAGCGCGGTTGAAACGACGCCGACGAAGATGGAGTTGCCCATCATCTTGATCAGGCCGGACACCTTGAGCGCGTTGACGTAGTTTTGAATTTGCCATACGGCGGGCAGCGCGAACGGGTCGCCGAACAGCTCGGTATTCGTTTTAAAGGACGAAATAATGAGCCAGATGAGCGGAAACAGCGTGTAAAAGGCAAAATAGAGCATCAGTATCCATTTTAGAATGTTACCGAGTCCGGCTTTTACCGCGTCGCCCCTGTTTAAATATACGGTCGTTTTATGTTTCGCCATGAATTCGCCTCCCGTCAGTCGCCCGGCTTGTGCCGGATTTTAAACAGCGCACGAATGCCGAGGATCACGATGACCCCGACGCATATGAGCATGACGGATGCGGCGTTCGCTAGTCCGTAGCGCGTGTTCTGTATCTGCTTGTAAAGATAGAGCACCATTGTGCTCGTGCGGTTGGCCGGGCCGCCGTTGGTGAGCAGGTAGACCTGCTCAAACTGCCGCAATCCAAGCACGGCCGCGAGCGTCATGCACGTGAGGACGCTGCTTTTGATCATCGGCAGGGAGATGAACCATGCCTGCTGGAGTTTGCTCGCGCCGTCGATCTCCGCCGCTTCATAGAAGTCGCGATCCACGCCGGCAAGGTCCGACATGACAATCACCATGTAATAACCGATATAAAACACCCAATAGATCAGCAGCGCGGGCAGCGCGGTATTGAGCGTGCCGAGCCAGTTGATGGCAAGGTCCGCGCGGCCCACGGCGCGCAGAATCCCGTTGATCAGGCCGTATTCGCTGTTATACATGGCCGACCAGAGCATGGCCAGCGCTACGCCGGAGATGACCTGCGGGAAAAAATAGACAGTCCGGAAAAACTTCCATCCCCGGGGCTTCCGGTTCAAAATCAGCGCCATAAGCACGGACAGCGGCACCTGCACGCAGGCGGCGACCAGCGCCCAGAGAATATTGTTGATCACGCTGCGCCGGAAGACGGAATCCTTCCAGATGGTCGCATAGTTTTTAAATCCCACAAAGGTCGCGGCCGTCATGCCGTTCCACTTAAACAGGCTGACGATAAGCACATATGCGACCGGCAGGATAAAAAACAGGACGAACAGCACGAGCGCAGGCGTCATGAAAAGGATCATGCCGAGTCGGTCTTGTTTCGTTGGTTTCATAAATTATCACTCCCGTAAGTTCAGGGATTGTACTTGCCGGTAATAAAGAAACCGCCGGACGCACACCGTTCACGATTCAGGAGTGCGTCCGGCGTCGGTTCTTCGAGTTAGGGCGTCAGTGCGGGTCGTCCCGCCTTATTCGCCCGCGGCTTTCAGCAGGTCCACAAAGCCCTGCGCGTCGACCGTGCCGAGCACCAGTTCGTCCAGCGCAGCGGGCAGCGCGTTTGCAACCGCCGTCGGCATGCTGTCGTTAAAGTGCTTGACGATATACGGCGCGCTGTTCGCCGCGGCCAGCAGGTCCTGCTTGATCTGGATATCGTTGGGGTTGCTGTCCAGCTTGATAAAGAACATGGCGCCTGAGGACTCGGCCAGTTTGTAGAGCCATTCGGGCTGGTTGATGAACTTGTAGAACTCAACGATCGCCGCGGCTTTGTCCGGATCGGTCTGCACGCCCGCGCACAGGTACGCCTGCACCGTGCCGGCCAGTCCGCCGTAAGTGCCCAGCCCGCCGGTATATTCCGGAGGAAGCGCGAACGCTACTTTGTCGCCGAGGTCGTTGATTCCCTCGCTCGCAAAGCGCGTGAGGAACCACGGGCCGTTGGTGTATACCGCCGCCTCAAAGTTGAGGAAGTGGCCGTTGACAACCGCCGCGCCCGCGCCGACAGCGTCGGACGAAGTGTACTCAAACATCTTCTTGAGCACTTCCGCCGCCGTTACGAAGGCCGGATCGTCGAGGCCGTTTTTGTAGACGTCCGGGCCGCCGACAGCCAGCAGGATCTGCGAATACCAGAGCATGCTGGTCCAGGCATTCTCGCCGGTCATCAGCGGGAATGCGATAACGCCCTGCGCTTTCAGCGCATCGGCCATCTCGAACATTTCGTCGTAGGTCTTCGGGAATTCGGTGTAGCCGGCGTTTGCCAGCAGTTCGGTGTTGTAGTAAAGGCCGAACACTGCGCTTTCAAACGGGATGCAGAAGATCTGTCCGTTTACGGCCGCATCGCTGAGCGCGCCTTCGGTATAGAGCGCGCCCCAGTCCGTGCCGTCGAGATAGGGGGCGAAGTCCATGAGCTTGCCGGACGCGGCCAGCTCGTCGAGCTTAAAGGTGCCGTCCACCGAGAACAGGTCCGGCGCTTCGCCTGCGGTCAGCATCGTGCGGATCTTGTCACGGTAGGCCTGATAGTCCGTCTGCTCCTCAATGACGACCTTCGCTTTGCCCGCATACGCTTCGTTGAACGCATCGACCATCTGGCCGAACACTTCGGCCTTGGAATCGGTGCCGACCCAAATGCAGGGGAAGTTCAGCGTAACTTCGGACGCCGGGTTGAACCCTTCGTCTTCGTCGGTTGCTTCCACGGCGGCGGTTTCTGCGGCAGGCGCTTCGGTTGCAGTCGTCGCGGCTTCTTCTTCCGTTGTCGTGTCCGCGGGCGTTGCGCAGGCAAACGCCGTAAACGCAAGGGCGACCACTAAGATCAGTGCCAGGATTTTTTTCATTGATCGTTTCCTCCTCTTTCCTTTTTTTATCATGCCGCCGGCTTGTCGTTGCTGCGGCATTGCAAGGCTGTGACCGGTGCCGAACCGGCAGCGCATCGATGCGCTGCAATCTGTCTTTCGGCCGCTCCAGTGGAACAACTGGTTCGCTTCCTATGAAAACGAAGCTTTTACGGGTAAGGGTAAAATCCCCTGCAGATATTATTTGCTTAAAAAAATTAATCAAATTGGTAAATTTAACACGAAGTTGCTTCCGCCTGTGGAATTACATTGGGTGATATTGGTGTAAAATTAAGACGCTTGCTCTGCATTTCGCTTGACAAAATGTATTTTACACTGAAAAATCGTTCCTGTAAACCATTTTTTGAAAATATTTTAACTCTTTTAATTTTTATCCTTGCTTTTTTGAAAAGATCGTCTAGTATATCTTATGTACGGTCGATGCAACGACAATTCGCAGGAGGATTCCATGCATTTTTTACCAAACTTCGAGGATATTCGCTCGCGTGCGCTCGCATTTTGGAGCCAGGATTGTCTGGGCCGACCCATGGCGGCGTTTCCCGTGAGGGAAAACGGCGGACGTTATTTC
>Ga0116162_10000678_pt1 | contig 23714 bp, 20 predicted proteins | sample AD_UKC105_MetaG_FD_89875 | JGI IMG/M metagenome (GOLD analysis project Ga0116162, IMG submission 89875) | Active sludge microbial communities of municipal wastewater-treating anaerobic digesters from Hong Kong - AD_UKC105_MetaG | ecosystem: Engineered > Bioreactor > Anaerobic > Digestate...
CGCCCTTACCGGTGAGCGCGTTCAAACACACGGCCAGCGTCGCAGCGAGCGTCTTGCCTTCGCCGGTCTTCATCTCGGCGATGCGCCCCTGATGGAGCACGATGCCGCCGACGAGCTGTACCGGGAACGGGCGCATGCCGAGCACGCGGTCGCAGGCCTCCCGGCAGGTGGCGAACGCCTCCGGGAGCAGACTGTCGAGGGACTCGCCGTTTTCCCAGCGCTCCCGGAACTGCGCGGTCCGGCCCTTGAGCTCGGTTTCACTCAAGGCTTTATACTCGTCCTCAAGGGCGAGAATCTTTTTGACGATAGGGTCGATGCGTTTGAGCTCCTTCTGGGAGTAATTGCCGAAAATCTTTTCAAGTAAACTCATGTTTTCTCCTTATCCTGGACGTTGTTCTCTTCGCCCGAAAGAAATGCCTAATATTCTATTTTCCTATTTTATTCTTAAGATATTTGCAAGTCAATGAACGGTCTGTTAAATCTGTTTGCCGTTTTTGCGGCCTGCGAACGTTTTCAACGGAATTTTTTGCAGAAATGGGTGATTATTTGGAAATACTCCACATTGATTTACGATTTAATTTCTTATATAATTTAGGCGGGTTTGACGGAAAGCCTGCGAAACGCCCGCGATTCCGAAAGCCCGCTCTCATTGTTTCATGAAGATTTATCATAAAGAGGAAAGGAGCTGCCGCATGAACTGTTCAAAAGATGTGGAAAGAATGTGCAGCGTGACCAAGGGCCCGAACCATGGCCCGGCACCGATTCCGGAGGAAGGCAGATGGGTCAAATCCACCCAGATCACCGATATCTCCGGCCTGTCGCACGGCGTTGGGACCTGCGCACCCCAGCAAGGGGCCTGCAAGCTCACGCTGAACGTCAAAAACGGAGTGATCCAGGAGGCGCTGGTCGAGACGATCGGCTGTACCGGCATGACCCATTCCGCGGCCATGGCCGGCGAGATCCTGCCCGGAAAAACCATCCTCGAGGCCTTGAATACCGACCTTGTCTGCGACGCCATCAACGTGGCGATGCGCGAGATCTTCCTGCAGCTCGTCTACGGCCGCAGCCAGACCGCCTTTTCCGAGGGCGGGCTCCCGATCGGCGCCGGGCTTGAGGATCTCGGCAAGGGGCTCCGTTCCTCGGTCGGCACCATCTACGGCACCGGCGTCAAGGGCGTGCGCTACCTCGACCTGACCGAAGGCTATATCACCTCCCTCGCCCTCGATAAGAACGACGAGGTCATCGGCTACAAATTCGTCCGCCTCGGTAAGATGATGGCGGATATCCGCCACGGTACGGACCCGGCCGCCGCGCTCGAAAAAGAGACCGGCACCTACGGCCGCTACGCCGACGCGGTGAAGTACATCGACCCGCGGGAGGAATGACGCCGGGCGGCTACCGAAAGAGGGACCCGCTGTCTGCGGAAATCCGCGCCGCCGGGGCCGCTCCGACAATCTGAGTGGAAAGGATGGTTTTTCAGATATATGGCAGAGTTTGAAGGAAAAGAAAGAAGAATGCCCAAGATCACGGCCTGCCTCGAAACGTACGGGATGACCTCTTTGGAGGAGGCCGACGCGCTGGTCCGGGCCGCTGGCATCGATCCGGAGGCGATCGTCAGGGGCGTGCAGCCGATCGCGTTCGACAACGCGGTCTGGGCCTATACGCTCGGCGCGGCCATCGGCATCAAAAAACAGGTCAAATCCGCAGCGGAGGCGGCCGTCTGCCTCGGAGAGGGTCTTCAGGCCTTCTGCATCCCCGGCTCCGTCGCCGAACAGCGCAAGGTCGGCCTCGGCCACGGCAACCTTGGCGCCATGCTGCTGAGCGAGGAGACCAAGTGCTTTGCGTTTCTGGCCGGACACGAGTCCTTCGCGGCCGCGGAGGGCGCCATCGGCATCGCCCGCAACGCCAATAAAGCCCGCAAAACCCCGATCCGCGTGATCCTGAACGGGCTCGGCAAGGACGCCGCCTATATTATTTCCCGCGTCAACGGCTTCACTTATGTCCAGACGGATTATGATTTCGCCACCGGCGAGCTCCACATCGTGCGCGAGGTTCCGTTCTCCGAGGGCGAGCGCGCGGCGATCCTCTGCTACGGCGCGAACGACGTCAACGAGGGCGTCGCCATCATGCAGCATGAGCACGTCGACATCTCCATCACCGGCAACTCCACGAATCCGGTCCGCTTCCAGCACCTCGTCGCCGGTACCTACAAAAAGTGGTGTGTCGAGAACGGAAAGAAATATTTTTCCGTGGCCTCGGGCGGCGGCACCGGGCGCACGCTCCATCCGGACAACGTGGCCGCAGGTCCGGCCTCCTACGGCATGACCGACTCGATGGGACGCATGCACTGCGACGCGCAGTTTGCGGGCTCCTCCTCCGTGCCGGCGCACGTCGAGATGATGGGCCTCATCGGCATGGGCAACAACCCGATGGTCGGCGCGACCGTCGCGATGTCCGTCGCCGTCTATGAGGCGGTCCGGAAAACGAACGCATAAGGCTCCGCCAAAAGCCGGCCTTAAAAAAACAACAGCCGTATCCGCGCTTCGTCCGTAAAGACGAGGCGCGGATTTTTTGCGCCCAATTCGATCGGAAAGAGGCCGAACATGCGGAGCCGCGGCATATGATCGGTTCCTGTGCGCCTCTGCCCTGTTGGAACGGATGCCGAAAATTCCGCTTCCGGGGAAACCGGCGGCCCCGCGTTTTTCGCGGTCTTTGTTTTTTTATCCCTGCGGCGAAGGGCGACAAATTACCCCTTGCTTTTTCCCTATATTTGGAAGATTATGGAAACTGCTTGAGCGAAGGCCCGGTGCGGCCGCCGCGCGCAATATAAGGATGCCGCCATAGGTTCCGAAAAAAGGGGAAAACGGGCATGAAAGGAATCCGGATGATTCGTATTGCCGCAGTTGGGGCCGCATTCTGCCTGACGGGGGCGATGATTTTACAGATGACGATTTTTACGTATCGGCAGCGGATGCAGACCTCGGCGCCCCGAGCGGCGGCTTCCGAGGAGGAGACCGCAGAGGCTGAGGAGGCTGTGGAGGCCGCAAAAACGACGGAAGCTGAGGAAGCCGCGGAGACCGAAGAGACAACGAAGACCGCAAACTCCGCGGTGAGCGCAAAGGAACCTGCGCTTGTCTCGGAGCCCGCCGCCTCCGGGCAAACGGCGTCCTCCGAGGAAGCGGACTCTTCCGGCGCAGAGAATTCCGCCTCGTCCGCAACATCCGGAACGGGATCCGCGGCGTCCGTCTCCGTTTTGACGGAGCATTTTACGGCGGTCGCCGGCGCCGAACACAACAACAACGAACTGAGCGTCTATGAAACGGGGCAGGTCTCCTTTTCGGGCGGAGACACCGTTCTCCTCACGGCGAAACGAAAAGGGAGCGGTTATGTCTCCGGCATGGTGACGTCGGACGAGAGCTATCTCTATGGGGAATTCTCGTTCACGGTCACGGTTCCGGAGGGCGCGGGCCTCTTCCCCTCGATCTGGATGTTGAGCACGGCCGGGACGGCGCTCCCGGAGATCGATATTTTTGAGCACGTCGGCACCGAGCCGAACCGGTATTCGGGCGTGCTCCACTATATGGCCGACAAAAAGCGGAGGGCCTATTTTATCTATGATTTTGAAAACGGGATGCCGCAGGCGTATACGGTCGGCCTCTCGTGGCATCAGAATCTGCTGATCTGGACCCTGAACGGCGCGGAGGTTTTCCGTACGGTATCTCATGTTCCCGACGAGCCGATGTATCTGATCATGTGCCTCGCCGTCGGCGGGGATTGGCCGGGCGATCCGGACGAAAACACGGCGTTTCCGGCTGTTTTTCAAGTGAAAATCGAGCGGTTGGAGCCGGAGACCGCCATGCCGCGGCAGGAGGGATAGGCATGTTTGTACGAAGGACGGAAAACAAGTACCTGCTGACCACCGTGCAGGCGGCGAAGATCATCGGCGAGCTCTCGGCGGTGCTGCCGCAGGACCCGCACGGCGCCTGCGGAAACGGATACCTAATCCGGTCGCTGTATTACGACACGCCGGACAACCGCTGCTGCACCGAGAAGGAGGACGGCATCTACTGCCGGGATAAGATCCGGCTGCGGGTCTATCCGCCGGAATTCGGCTTTGCGAAGATGGAGATCAAACACCGGGACGGCGACGCGCGTTCGAAGTGTTCCCTGCCCATGACCCGGGCGCAGGCCGAAGCGATGCAGACGGAGGATTACCGTCCGCTGCTGGAACTGCCGCAGCCCGAGGCGGCGCAGCTCTATTGCCGCATGACGGAGGAGATGTGGCGTCCCAAAGCCGTCATTCAGTACCGGAGACTGGCCTTCGCGGTGCCGCTTTGCCGCACGCGCATCACGTTCGACAGCGACATCCGCATGGAGGAGAGCGGGCGGAATCTGTTTTCGGCGGCGCCGAAACTGTGTCCGGCCACGGAGGCGGATGTCTGGGTGATGGAGGTCAAATTCAGCGGCTGGCTGCCGGATTACATTCAGGACCTGCTCACGGATCGGCTCGGCGCGCAGGAATCCTGCAGCAAATATGGGATCTCTCGCCTGCCGAACCGGATCACGGTTTACTGAAAATAAAAATATAAAAATCGGGGGAACGATCTACGAATTCCGGGCCATTCTTTTGAATAGGATGGAAAACCTGTCTGCGGGTGGAAGCCTAAAACGAATCTGAAAATTCCCGTCTGCCGAACCGGGGCCGGATTTTTAAAACGATCAAGCGCACGAAACGGGGAAAAACCATGAAGCAATACATTCTGGATAACCTTCTCCAGCAGGGGGAGCTCGATTTCTTTGATGTCACGGTCCGCGTCGGCGTGGCGATCGCGGTCGGCATCGTCGTCTATATCGCCTATTATTTTTCCGCCACCCGGGTGACCTTCTCGCGGCGCTTTGCCGTCTCTTTGATTGCGATGTCCGCGATCACGGCGGCGATCATGGCGGTCATCAGCAGCAACATCGCCCTCTCGCTCGGCATGGTGGGCGCGCTCTCGATCATCCGCTTCCGCACGGCGATCAAGGATCCGCAGGACGCCGTACATATCTTCTGGTGCATCATGGCGGGCATCTGCTGCGGCGTCGCGCAGTATGTGGTCGCGATGACGGCGTCGGCGCTGATCTTCATTCTGCTGCTGGTTTTCGGCAGAATCCGGAAGGACAGCCGCTATCTGCTCGTCGTGCGCAGCACGCTGGAGCGCCGGGAGGACATGGAATCCGATATTTTTAAAACCTATCCGAACAGCCGTCTCCAAGTTGTCAACACGACGCCGGAGACGGCGGAGCTGATCTACGACCTGAGGGACAGCAAAGCAAAGAAGAAACTGGACGATCTTCTCGCGCTTTTGTACGATAAAGAGGGCGTCAGCTACGTCAACCTCGTGCTGCAAAACAGCGAGATTCAGGAGTAAAGAGATGAGAAGAACCCTGTCCCTTCTGCTGGCGGCGTTTCTGCTGCTGGCGGCCGCCGTAATGCCCGCCGCCTCCACGAAGGGAAATGCGCTCCGGGCCGCGCAGCATCTGACCTATCAAAAGGAGCCGGAGGAGACCGAGGGCGAGCCGGATGCGGAGACGTTTTCGAGTTGCCTGCCGCTTCTTCTGATCGACACGGAGGGGCAGACAATCCCCGGCGCGGAGCAAGAGACCGAGGAGAAGACTCTCTCCCGATTTTTCCTCTTTGACGGCGGCGGAAGGAATACGCTTCAGGATACGCCCGCGGTGGAGAGCGCGGCGCTCGTCAATATCCGCGGCCACAGTTCGCGCTATTATCCAAAAAAGCAATACGCCGTCAAATTGGTCGGCGACGACGGAAGCGGAAACGAGCAGTCCCTTTGCGGCATGGCGGCGGGCGACTCCTATGCCGTCAACGGCAGCTACATCGACCGAACTCAGATCCGAAACTACATGCTCTACCAGATTTCCGACGCCGTTATGGGCAACGCGCCGGACGCCCGCCTGTGTGAGATGTTCCTCAGAGACGAGGACGGCGAAACGGAGTATCTGGGCCTCTATACGATCATCGAGCGCATTCAGACGGACCGCGAGCACCTCAATCTGACGGAATTCGACTCCGCCCGGACGGAGAACGCGGCTCTCCTGCAAATCAACAACACCTGCGATCACTACAAGATCGAGCGCCTGATGTCCACGGAGGCCGGCGTCTACGACTGCGACCTACTCTATCCCGATTATCTTCAAATGAGCCCGGAGCAGCTCCAATGGACGGAATCCGTCTTTGCGGCCTATGAAAAATCGCTGATGGACATCGACAAGAACCCGGACAGTACCGACTGGATGGACCGGATCGACGTCGACTCGTTCGTGGATTATTTCCTTATCAACGAGTTTTTTCAGAATTACGACGCGGGCACGCTCTCGACCTTTCTCTATTTTGATCTGGACGGGGTCGTGCATATCGGGCCGGTCTGGGATTTCGACGGCGCGATGAACAACACCATCGGCCAGTGGGTGGCCTATGACACCATCGAGATGCCGAAAAATATGATTTATTATTATCTCTGCGGTTCCGAGATCTTCACCCGGCTGTGTGAGCTGCGTTACCGGGAGCTGCGAAAAAGCTATCTGTCGGAGGAGTATCTACTTTCTTATATCGACGCCTGCCGGGACTATCTCGGCGGCAGCCTTGCGCGCAACTACGAGCGCTGGTACTGCTCGGGCGAGGAGACCCGTTACGACCGCCGGCGCGGCACCGTGGAGGAGGAATACGACAAGCTCCGCGAATATGTGGTCGAGCGCGGTCGATGGATGGATGAAAATATCGAAAAATTGAGCATGCTCAACGGTTAGGACGGCTCCCCGAAAGTGCGTTCCGTGACGGCGGGTTTTCCGTCGTCCTGCCGACAGAACGCGGATCGCTGCCTTTGCAAGCCGGGCGCATCCGGCGACGGAAGAGCGGCGCCGTTGCAGGTATGCCCAAAAACCGGGAGGAAATCATGAGAACGCTTTTTCTTCGCGTGACGGCGGGCTTTTTGGCGGCGCTGCTGGGGCTCGTCTTGTTGGCGCAGTACGGATTCCCGATCGCTTTCGGGTATCCGGAGCTTTCCTATTTCGCCCGCACCTCCGGCAAGGAGTTCGAGATTTACAGGGACGGCGTCTGGGAGCCGTTTTTTATCATCGGCGTGGATATGGGTACCGGGAAGCCCGGCTGTTTCCCAAACGAGCTCGGCGTCACGGAGGAGGAATATCTGCGGTGGTTCGGCTACATCGGGGCGCTGCATGCGAACTGCGTCCGGGTCTATCTGTTGCAGTCGCCGGCTTTCTACCGGGCGCTCGGGGAATATAACCGCGCCGCCGCGGAGCCGCTCTATTTGCTTCAGGGCTACTACCTGCCGGAGACCTATATGTATACGACGACCGACGTGGGAGATGAAGACTTTCGCTCTTCCGTCGCCGGTGAGCTTCAGGCCACGATCGACGCGCTGCATGGGGAGCGGATCCGGATTCTCCGCGAGGATGCCGCCCTTTCCGTCTACTCCGAGGATGTCTCCGCGTATGTGCTGGGTTATATTTTGGGCGTGGAGTGGGAGACGGATTTTGTCTCCTTTAACGATATTCTGAATCAGGACGGAACCTACGAAGGGGAGTTTCTTTCGGCCTCCGCGGAGGCGACGGGGTTCGAGCGATTTCTTGCCTGGATGGGCGACACGGCGCTCTCCTACGAATGGGGAAAATACGGCTGCCAGAAGCTGATCGCGCTCTCCAACTGGCCGCTCACCGATCCGCTCTCCCATGAAGATACCGTGCTCAAGCGCGAGGTAAACGTCGATACGGAGCACATCCTCCCCACGGAGAAGCTCAAAACCGGCATCTTCGCCTCCTACCACGTCTATCCGACCTATCCGGAATTCCTGAAGCTCGGCCGTTATGCGGAGGAAACGGACGCCTCCGGGCAAAAGAACCCCTACCGTGCCTATCTTGAGGAACTGAACGCCTACCATACCGTGCCGGTCGTTATCTCGGAATTCGGCACCTCCTCGGCGCGCGGGCAGGCCTATCAGGATCCGGTACGGGGCTTCCATCAGGGCGGGCTCTCGGAGGAGGAGCAGGGAGAGGCCTCCGCGGCGCTGTTTGAAGATATTTGCGAAGCCGGCTGCGCGGGATGCGTGCTCTTTTCGTGGCAGGATGAGTGGTTCAAGCAGGCTTGGAACACGAAGCTCACCGTGGACAAAGACAACATCGTCAACTGGAGCGACGCGCAGACCAACGAGCAGTTTTACGGCCTGCTGACCTTCGATCCCGGGGAGGAGGAGAGCGTCTGCTACCCGGACGGCGATCTCTCCGACTGGGCGGACGTAGAAACGGTTGCCGGAGAGGGCGGTTTCTCCGTCGCGGTGCAGCAGGACGAGAAATACCTCTACCTGCTGATCGAAAAGGAGGACTGGACGCCGGGAACGGAGGAACTGCTGGTCGCCTTCGACGTGACGCCGAAATCCGGGGCGTTCTCCTATGAAACCGTCTCCTTTTCGCGGGCGGCGGACTTTGTGCTTTCGGTCCGGGATGAGACCGACGCCGAGTTGCTGGTACAGGAATACTACGACACCAATCTGTCGATCTATGCGTGGGACAGCTCCGCCGCGGTCCTCGCGACGCCGGAACGGAAGGATAACCCGGTCTTTCATGTCGCCACAATGGGCAGCGACAGCCGCCACACCTATCTGGATGCCGACGGAAAAGAGGTCACGACGGACGCCCTCACGGTGGAGACGGGCCGGCTCGTCTATGGAAACGGAAATCCCGCGTCGGAGGAGTTTCACTCTCTCGCGGATTACTGCTTTGCCGACGGGGCGGTCGAGGTGCGGCTCGCGTGGCAACTGCTCAATTTCTACGATCCGCCGACGGCGCAGGTGCGGGACGACTATTACGAAACTTACGAGGTCCGGGGGCTTTCCGTCCGGCAGATTTTCCTCACGGGCTTCTGCCGTACCGAGGAGGAGATCGTCTCGGCGACCGGATGGGGCGCCTATACGCTTGAAACGTGGAAGACGCCGACTTATCATGAGCGGCTCAAGCAGTCCTACTATCTTCTTCAACAGGTGTTCGCGGCGGTAAAATGAGAGCCTCGGCCTTTGCAAAAACAGCCTCTGCGCATGATCTTTTGGAAAAGCCGCCGGGCACGGAGAAATCCGCTTTAAGAGGACCGGCGGGGGCAATCATTCTGAAAAAGGGCGCGCCGGTTGTAGTCGGTTCTGTTTTGCAGGGCGTATGATTCCAAAGCGGGCATCCGCCGCTTCCGGGTAAGAAAGGGCTTTCCCGGAGAAAACGGTTTTTGACGCGACCGGTTCTGTTTTGCGGTACATAGGATTCCAAGGCGGGTATCCGCCGCTTCCGGGTAAGAAACGATTCTCTCAGAGGGAAGCAACTTCGGCATAATCGTTTTTATGTGGAGGCCCTATCCTGCGGCAAGGTGCGATTTCGAAAGAAGAGAGGAGGGCGCGGCGGCATGCAGGTGATCCTTTTGGTTCTGATCTTCGCCTATTTCTCCGTACTGCTGCTCTCCGCCTGCCTGTATCTGCTGTTCGCCGGGCCGGATGTGCGCGCAAAACGCCGGACCGCAGCGGTTGAAAGATACCTTGCCGCAGCCGCGGAGGGGAAGCCGGTCCGTTTTACGAAAATGAAGCGGCTCGGAACCTGCGACGAGGCGGCGGCCTCTCTGGTAAAGGGATATGCGGTGCTCAAAACCGAATTTCCGGAGCGGGCGGAGGCGCTGCTCCCGCAGATCTATGTGTTGCTCTCCGGGGAGGAGCGCCGCTGTCCGCCTTCGGATGTGACCGGGCGTCTTTTTTACCTGCGCCTTTTGGAGGAGCTCGAGCCAAATCCGCCGCGCTATCGAAAGCGGCTGGCGGAACTGCCGGAATGCCTGCTAGTCTCCTGTGAGCGTGAGGCCACGATGGGAAAAGCCGCGGCCCCGGGAGAAATACCGTCCAAAGCCCCGGCGCGTAAGATCCGCCGGGTTTCTCCGGAAATGATCCGCGGGATGCCGCGGAAGTTCCGAGCATAAAACGATCGCAGAAAGAGAAAAAAATCGACCATGGAAATTCTCAACGCTTACCTGAAATGCTTGTTCTGGCTGTTTTTTTGTTTCGCGGGATGTTACCTTATCATCCTTGTCCTGTCGGATGCGGCGGCGCTTTGCCGGATGGAGCAAGACCGGAAAGAGCGCTTCCGCAGGCGGATGCTCGCCTCGGATGAGCTCTTCCGCGAGCTGCCGGTCAGCATCCTGATCCCGGCGCATAACGAGGAAAGCTCCCTCTGCGCGGGCATCGACACGCTGCTGCGTCTCGACTATCCGGTCTATGAGATCATCGTCGTCAACGACGGCTCAACGGACCGGACGCTGGAGACGCTTTTCGATGCCTTTCCGCTGCAACAGGTTGGGCTGAATCCCCCGGAACTTCTGCCCGCCCGGCCGATTCTCGGGGTCTACCGGTGCGCGATCGGCGGAGTCCCGATCACCGTCGTCGACAAAGAGGCCGGCGGTAAGGCGGACGCGCTGAATATGGGAATCAATTTCTGCCGGTATCCGCATTTTGCCGCAGTGGACGCCGACACGGTGCTGTCCTACGATTCCCTGAAGAGAATCGCCTTTCCCTTTGCGGAGAAGCCCGAAACCGTGGCCTGCGGCGGCGCGGTCTATACGGCGAAGGAGCTCTATGCGGGCGCAAAGGCGGACCCCTTGCTGCTCGCGTTTCAGAAGCTGGAATATCTGCGGGCATTTTACGGCATGCGGCTCTTTTTCGACCGTTTTCACGCGAATCTGATCGTTTCCGGCGCCTTCGGAATGTTCGACCGGGATACGGTAATTCGCGCCGGCGGATACGATACGCATACGGTCGGCGAGGATATGGAGCTGATCCTGCGCCTCCATGCCTATTGCCGCCTTTGTGGAAAGGACTATGCGGTTTCCTATGTGCCGGATGCAATCTGTCTCACGCAGTTTCCGCTGCGGCTCCGGGATTTTTGCCTCCAGCGCCGACGGTGGCAGACGGGGCTGATCCAGAGCCTCAAAAAACACCGGGACGAGGTCTCGTCACGCTATTTTGGCGCGGCGGGGCTCCTGACGGCTCCGGTCTACTGGCTTTATGAGCTGGCGGCGCCCGCGGTCGAATGCGCCGGGCTGGCGACGCTCGCGCTCGCCCGGATCGCCGGCATTCTGGATCTTCAGAAAGTTCTCCTGCTTGCGGCCGGGTATGCGGCGGTCTGTCTCCTTTCCTCGTGGACAATCGTCCTCGGCGCGGCGAAGCTCGAGGGCGCACCGGTCTGCCGGGCGGATCTTCTGCCGCTTTTTGCCGCCGGTCTCGCCGAGATCTTTTTCTTCCACTTTCTGCATACGGCGGTGCGTCTCTATGCGGCCCTGACGGCGCAAAGATTCGCGCTGAAATGGGAGGATCAGACGCGGGCCGCCTATTCCGCATCGGAGGAGACCGTGGTGGAGTTTCCACAGTATCCGGAGGCCTGCGACCGTCAGGCACCCGGATGAGCCGGTTTATAAAAAATGAGCACGGAATATGTCGCTCCGTGCTCATTTTTTAATGAAGGCATAGATGATTTTCCGGCCACGCATAAGAAAAACATAGGCAGCGGAAGCCCGCCCATGTGAATAAAAACCCGTACGGCCGCGGAAGTCATGGAAACCATATCAAAAAAATCTCCTTACCATACGAAACACTCAGGGGCCATGTCGAAAATCCGCTCACGCAAAAACAGAAAAACATAGGCAGCGGCAGCCGCAAAAATCACGTAAAAAAAGAAGGCCCCGCCCGCTCCAAAACGGAGCGGACGGAAAGCCGTTCTCTTTTGCCGGGGCCGAAGCCCACATGGCCGCCGGAATCGGAAAAATCTCCGGTTCCGGCCCGATTATTTGATTTCGATCTTTTTGGATGAGACTTCCGGCTCGGCCTGCTTCGGCAGGGTCAGAGCAAGAACGCCGTTCTTGAACTCGGCGGTGATTTGTTCCGCGCTGATACCGGTGATATCGAAACTGCGGACGAAGGAACCGAAGCGGCGTTCCCTGCGGACGAAATTCTTTTCCTCTTCCTTGTTTTCCTCTTTGTGTTGAGCGGAGATGGTCAGATATTCGCCGCTTACGTCGACATTGACCTCCTCACGGTCGAAGCCCGGAAGCTCCGCCTGAAGCAGGTAGTTGTCGCCGCGGTCGATGATGTCGGTGCGGAACATGGAGCTCGCATTTACGGCGGGGAATCCACCGAAAAAGCTGCGCTCAAGGTCGTCAAAATAGTTGTTGAATTTTTTCATTTCCTTGCGGTCAAAAGGCATCAGATCAAACATGGTGCATCCTCCTTTTAAGAATGAAACGCGCCGCTCTGCGAACGGTCGTGGTTTGACAAAAGTTGTCTGAAATCTTTTTTCTAAGGGGTGGTTCCTTACCCTTCGATGCTTTTAGTATACCCGCCATTTGTGAACATAACGCGCAAAAATAATGACCAAATTGTAAAAATTGGCACTCTAACAATAAGACTGCCAGAGATTTTAAGGAAATCAGGGAAAAACCGGAAGCCACGTCCTTTCCGTACGGAGGGAAGCCGCCGCCGAAGCTTTTTTATAAAAAAGAGACGCGGAACCGTGGCTCCGCGTCTCTAAAAATTTATTTTTGACCGTACGGGAACAGCCGGTGGAAAAATCCGGGGACCGCTCGTCCCGCTTCGGCCGGGATATGGCTCAGCCGAGCAGCGTGTCCTCGACGGCCGAGGTGCCCTCGTCGTCGCCGTAAAAATAATACTGAAAGATCTCCTTGGCGACCGGGGCGGCGGTGTATCCATGCCAGCCCTTCTCGATGATGACGGCAATGGCAATCTGGGGATCGTCGGCCGGGGCAAAGCAGATGAAGGTCGAGGTGCAGTGCTCGGTATTGGTCTGCGGCGTGCCGGTCTTGGAGGCGACGGGGATATCGAAGCCGGACCAGACGAAGCCGGAGGAGTCGACGGAGGACTGTTCCATGCCGGCGAGGACCGTGTCATAGGTATAATCGGTCATTTGCATGTCGGAGAGGACCACCGTCTGCGTCTCGGAGATGACGTCGCTGAAGTCGTAGCTGTCGATGCTCTTGACGAGATGCGCGTTGACGCGGACGCCGTGGTTGGCGATGGTCGCCACGTAGTTGGCGAACTGCACGGGGTTAAACTGATTGTAGCTCTGGCCGATTGCGGTCTGCAGAACGTCGCCTGCCTGCCAGCTGTCGCCGACGGAATTCGCGTATTCGGGGCTGGAGACCTGCCCGATATTTTCGGCGATCTCGATGCCGGTCGGCTCGCCGAGGCCGTAATAGTAGGCGTACTGCCGGATGTTGTCGATGCCGAGCTGGCGGCCGACCTCGTAGAAGAAGCAGTTACAGGAGTATCCGAGCGCCGAGATGACGTTGACGGCGCCGTGGGCACGCAGACAGGTCGGCTGATAATCGCTGTAATAAGTATAGCGTCCGGTACAGACATACTGGGTGGTGGCGGTGATGATGCCCTCCATCAGGCCGCCGGTCGCGACAACGGGCTTGAAGGTGGAGCCGGCCGCATAGACGCCCTCGGTTGCCCGATTGAAGAGCGGATTGTAGTCGGTTTCGAGCAGCGTATTGTAATCTTGGGTATAGGTGGAGAGGTTGAAAGAGGGGTAGGTCGCGCAGGCGAGGATGTCGCCGGTGCCGACCTGAATGACCACGCAGGCGCCGCCCTCGGATTCCTTGCCCTTGCCGGCCTCCGCGGTCGCGCGCAGGTTGAGAATCTGTTTCTCCAAGGCCTGCTGGGCGACGCGCTGGAGATCCTTATCGATCGTCAGCACGACGGTGTTGCCGGGCAGCGGTTCCTCGACGGTTTCCTCGCCGACGATGTTTCCGTCGGAGTCGTAAGAGACCTTGACGGTGCCGTCTTGGCCGCGGAGCTCATCCTCGAAGGCCGCCTCGATGCCCGATTTTCCGATCTCGTCGTTCATGCCGTAGACGGTATGGTCGAGCTTCTCGTATTCCTCCTCAAAGATCGGGCCGACAAGCCCGATGATGTGCGGCGCGATGTCCCCTTCCGGATACTCGCGTTCATAGCCCTCCGTGATGCTGACGCCGGGGAGCTGATAATTGTGCTCGGAGATATAGGTCATCGTCGCCTCGGAGATGTCCTCCGCGAAGGTATAGGGCGTATTGGCGTTGTAGCCCTGCCGCTCCATCTCGTAGCGGACGCCGGCGACGATGCGGAAATCGGCATCGGAATATTCCTGTAAATCATAGCGCTCGCGGAGCCAGTAGACGGCGTCGTCGGCCGTGGCGAATTCCGGGAGCTGGTCGAGCATCTTTTTGAGGCGGGAGACGGCGGAATCGCTGCCGGTGAAGGAGAAGGGCGCCGTCTCGCTGAGCGGGAGGCTGTCGTTCCATTCCTCTCCGGCGTCGGAGAGGATGCCGCAGAGTTCCAGAATGATGGCGTTGGTCTCGTCGTCCGGCATCGTGTTTTTATCGAAGGCGATGTTGTGGCTGACGCGGTTGGCGGCGAGCGTGCGGCCGTAGCGGTCGACGATCTCCCCGCGCGCGGCGGTCACGGAATAAGTGGTGGAATAGCCTTGGTCGATCAATTCCTGATAGGCCTCGCCGTTGACGACCTGCATCGACATCAGCCGGATAAAGCAGCCGACCGCGATGACGGCAACCAAAATCATGGTGACGATCAGGCGTTTTTTCTGAGGAATCATGGCTTCGGCAAAGCCTCCTTTCGCGCTGTCCAAAAAAGCGGGCGCCGTCTCTTACGACTGTTCGCGCTCGCTGCTCGGACGAAATCTATGATGCACCAGTTTTGTGAGGAAAAAGTAAAGGGGCGTAAAGACGGAAGTCAAAACGATCTCCGGGCCCATGACGGTATAGAAATACGCGGAGGCGCCCTCGTATCGATAGAGCGCGAAGGAAAAGATAAATTCCAGCCCCGCGCGGAGGAAGACGGCCGCCAGCGAAAAGAGCATGACGTTGATGAGGCTTCTGCGGACGGCATATTCGGCGGCAAGCCCCGCGCCCACGCAGAAAAGCAAAAACAGCAGCGCATTGAAACCGAACACCGTATCCGAAGAAAAATCACAGAAGATCCCGGCGAAGACCCCGAGCAGGCCGCCGGAAAACTCGTCCTCCAGAAAGGCGATGCAGATGCAGGCCGGCAGCACGAGCATGGGCTTGACGCCCAAAAAGCCGATGCCGGGTGTCGCTTGGAAAATATAGGAGAAAAACAGAATCAGCACATAGCTGCCGTATTTCATCAGGTTCCGGAAGTCGTCCCTCGTCATGGCGCGGCACCACTTTCCGTTCCGGACTCCTCCATTTCGGAAGAGCTTTCCACTTCGGAGGACTCTTCTGCCTCGGAGGTACTTTCCGTTCCGGAGGATTCTTCCGTTGTGGACGAGAGATTTTCTTCTCCCTGCCCTTGGAAGGATTTGATCACCAGCACGTCGGTGACGCTGGCAATGTCGGCGGCGGGCGTGACGGAGGCGGTGAGCGAGAGGCCGCTTCCGCTGAGGCTGATCTCGGAGAGCGTGCCGACGACGAGATCCTTGGGGAAGACGCCGCCGATGCCGGAGGTGACGATCAGGTCTCCGGCGGAGGCGCCGCTGTCGCGCGGCAGGGAGAGCATCTGGCACATACCCTCTTCCGAGAGCAGAATGTCGCCGGAGACGATGCCGCTGTCCCGTGTGCGGATGTCGTAGACGCCGACCTCGACGGAGCTGTCGAGGATCGTGCGCACGCGCGCCCAAGAAGGGCCGACCTCCCAGACGAGACCGACGAGGCCGTCCGCCGTGATGACCGGGTCCGCGACCGCGATTCCGCTGGAACTGCCCTTGTCGATGGTGAAGCTCCCGAAGCGGCCGGTGGAATCCCGCCCGATGACCGAGGCGGTCTCGAAGTCGTAATCCGGATTTTCCTCCCGGAGGCCGAGATAATCCTTATATTGTTCGTTTTCGCGTTTGACGCTCTCATAATCGACGAGCTGTTCCTGAAGGCCGCGGATCTGTTCCTTGAGCGATTCGTTTTCCTCGTAGACCTCGGCGGTTTTAAAATATTTGGAGAAGAATCCGTTGAGGGCGTCGGTGAAGTTGGCGCTCGCCTCAAGGAAGGGACGCGAGATGCCTCCCGCAAGCCGGGAGATCAGCAGGGCGGAGTTCCCTTCGATGGCGGAACGGATCATGAAGGCGCAAAGCACCACCGCGATGCCGCAGAGCACATGAAATTTTTTGGTCTTGAAAAATTTCTGCAAGCCGGCGCCTCCTTTCCAAGAAGTTCGCTCCACAGAAAAACGAACCGGAAATCCGCTCCGGGACTCCCGGTTCCGCCCTTACAAAAAGTGTTTCGGAAATCAGTATTTACGGTCGCTGTCGGTGATGACTTCGCGGAGCAGGTCGATGTTGTCGAGCACCTGCCCGGCGCCGGTGGCCACGCAGTCCAGCGGGTTGTCCGCGATATGGACGGGCATGCCGGTCTCCTGACTGATCAGGCGGTCGAGGTTATGCAGCAGGGCGCCGCCGCCGGTCAGCGTGATGCCGTGGTCGATGATGTCGGCGGAGAGCTCCGGCGGAGTGCGTTCAAGGGTGGACTTGATGGCGTCCATGATGCTCGCGAGCGGATCGGCCAGCGCGGAACGGATCTCCTCGCTCGTGATGAAGATATTCTTCGGCAGGCCGTCCATCAGGTTACGGCCCTTGATCTCCATCTCCATCTCCTCCTCGAACGGGAAGGCGGAACCGATGGTGATCTTGATGTTCTCGGCGGTGCGCTCGCCGATCAGCAGGTTATATTTGCGCTTGATGTAGGAAATGATGGCGGAATCGAACTCGTCGCCGCCCACGCGGACGGATTTCGAGGCGACGATGCCGCCGAGGGAGATCACGGCGACCTCGCTCGTGCCGCCGCCGATGTCGACGACCATACTGCCGCAAGCCTCGGCGACCGGAAGCCCGGCTCCGATTGCGGCGGCCATCGGTTCCTCGATGACGGAGACATGGCGCGCGCCGGCTTTAATGGCGGCCTCTTTGACGGCTCTGCGCTCGACCTCGGTGACGCCCGAGGGGATGCAGATGACGATGCGCGGCCGCGCGAAGACGGAATTATTGAATACCTTTTTGAGGAAGATTTGAATCATGCTCGCGGTGATGTCGAAATCCGCGATGACGCCGCCCTTGAGCGGACGGACCGCGACGATGGAGCCCGGCGTACGGCCGATGACTTCCTTCGCCTCTTTGCCGACGTAGCGGACGGTATCGGTTCTGGTGTCGACCGCCACGACGGACGGCTCGTGCATGATGATGCCTTTTCCCTTTGCAAAGATGAGCGTGTTGGCGGTACCGAGGTCGATACCGATATCTTGGGTAAACATATAAAAGCTCTCCCTTCCATCCGAGCGATCATTTCATAATTTTAAATTTATTATGGGACAAGTTATATTTTATTATAACCCCGCAGGTGTCGCCGCACAATATCGAAATTATGTTTTTTCTGTGAATATCAGGGGCAAGGATGGCCCGCGTCGGAGAGGAGATCCGCGATCGTCGTGGAGTCCACAACCGCGTCCACCGCCTCCTTGATGCGCTTCCAGAGGCCGTAGGTCATGCAGCCGTCCGAATGCTCGCAGCCGATCTCGGCGCACTCCACCGGCGCGATCGAGCCCTCGGCGGCGCGCAGCACCTCGCCGGCGGTGATTTGGTCGGCCGGGCGCGAGAGCGTGTAGCCGCCCTGCGCGCCCCGGAGCCCCGTCACGAGTCCCGCGCGGGAGAGCTGGAGGATGATCTGCTCCGAGTATTTTTCGCTGATGTCCTGCCGTTTTGCGATTTCGTGGATCGAGAGCGGTTTTCCGCCGGCTTCCTGAGCGAGCGCCAGGATCAGCCGCAGACCATATCGCCCTTTTGTCGAGACCATCATATCCGTTTCCCTGCTTTCCCCGTGATTTCGTGATACCCGTATTATAGCATCCGCAGAAAATCATAGCAAGAACATATGAATTCAAAATTCCGCATTTTTTCAGAAAAAAACAAAAAACCACCACAAGTTCCTTTGCGTTCCATCCGAAACCGGCGCGGCGGCGTACGACCTGCATAAAGAATTCCGGCAGCCGGCTTCGGACCTGCTCGGCGGGTGGAGAAGCCCGATTCCCCCGATGCCGAAAGAGCGTAAAAAAATCGCTCCGCCTTTTTAATCCCGGCGAGAGCGGTTTTATATATTTCATACAAATCAGAAAGCGCTTTTTTGTTTCGAACGGCGGGCGTTCCGGTCCCGGCGGGCATCATCCTTCTCACGAAAGCGGCGCGTTTCGCGGCGGTTCCGTGAGGACCTGCGGCGTTATATTTCAGAAACCGGTCAGGGCTCCCGACGAAGCAGCGCGACGCAGTGGGCGCCGATGCCCATTCCGGCGAGGCCGAGCCCCTCCTCGGTCGTGGCCTTTACATTGACCTGTTCCGGTTCCGTACCGAGGGCGGCGGCGAGATTCTTCCGCATCTGCGGCAGATAGGCCTGAAGCTTTGGGCGCTCGGCGATCACGGTGCAGTCGATGTTTTCCACCCGAAAGCCCAGCAAAGAGACCTCCTTAAAGGCTTTTTTCAGCAGGAGCATGCTGTTCGTGCCCTCGTAGGCGGGGTCGGTGTCCGGAAAATGCGCGCCGATGTCGGCAAGGCCCGCGGCGCCAAAGATCGCGTCGATCACCGCGTGCGTGAGCACGTCGGCGTCGGAATGGCCGAGCAGCCCCTCTTCGCAAGGGATCTCCACGCCGCCGAGAATCAGCTTTCGCCCGGGAACCAGCCGGTGGACGTCGTAGCCGTGGCCGATCCTCATAATTTTTTGCCTCCCCGCAGCTTCAGAAGAGCTTCCGCCGCGGCGATATCCTCGGGGCTCGTGATCTTGATGTTGTCGCGGGAGCCCTGCGTCAAAAAGACCTTGCGGGCGTCGTTCTCAAAGATGCGGCTGTCGTCCGTCCAATCCGGCAGCTCGCGGAACGCGCGTTCCATCGCGGTGAGGTAGGCGGATTTTTCAAAAATCTGCGGCGTCTGCACGGCGAAGAGGCGTTCCCTTGCGGGCGTATATTCGACAAAGCCGTTCTTCTTGCCGTATTTGATCGTATCGACGACCGGCACGGCGAGCACGGCCGCCCCGCAGCGGAAGGCGTCCTGCGCGCATTTCTCAATATCTTCGGGCAGCACCAGCGGGCGGGCGCCGTCGTGAATCGCGACGAATTCCACCTGATCCGAAACGGCGAGCACGCCGCTGCGCACGGATTCCGCGCGTTTAGCGCCGCCGGGCACCGCACCGCGGTATTTGGTGATGCCGAATTCGAGGGCGAGGGAGTCGACCTTCTGAACGGACTCCGACTTCGTCACGACGATGATCTCGCTGATCACCGGGCAGACCTCAAATGCGCGCATGGAACGCACCAGAACGGGCACGCCGTTGATCTCCAGAAACTGCTTGTCGCTGCCGCCCATGCGGATGGAATCGCCGGCAGCGACGATGACCGCGCTGACGAACGGTCTGCTGAACAGGCTCGTTTCGTAATATTCCTCCATGTCCGTCCCTCCAGTATGCTAAAATTTGTAAATTTTATTATACCATGGAATCCCGTGTTTGACAAGGTTTCCTGATAGGATTACAATGGTTTTGTAATATGCGAAAAGGGGCGCCGTTATGACGGATCAGAGGGGATTTTTTATTGTTTTGGAGGGACTTGACGGTTCCGGGAAGAGCACGCAGGCGAAGCTGCTGGCGGAGTATCTGCGCGCGAAGGGCCGTCAGGTGCGGCTCACCGCGGAACCGACCGGATCCGACATCGGCAGGATCATCCGGGAGACGCTCGGCGGAGGGATTTCCCGCACACCGGAGGAGCTGGCCGCGCTCTTTCTGGCCGACCGCATCCGCCACAACACCGACCCGGAGGACGGCATCCGCCAAGTTCTCGCGCGGGGGTTCGACGTCGTCTGCGACCGGTATTATTATTCCTCCTTCGCCTATCAGGGCATGGAGACCGATCCGGAATGGGTCGCCCGCATGAATCTCGACTGCCCGGCCATCCTGAGACCGGATCTCTGCATCTTCTACGATCTCGACCCGGAGACCTGCTTCGGTCATCTCCGCGCCGGCCGGGAGCGCTTTGAAATTTACGAGCGGGACGCCGCGCTGATTGAAAAGACGCGAAAGCAGTTTGAAAAGGCGTTTGAGCTGCTCAAAGGCCGGGAGAACATCGTCCGTGTCGACGCCGGGCGCTCCATTGAGGAAGTGGCGGCCGATACGCAAAACCTCGTGGACGGCCTGCTCGGTTAAAACGAAGGCTTTCCGTTTCGGCCCATAAGAAATCAAGAAGCCCGGAATCTCCGCAGGGAGGTCTCGGGCTTTTTTTGCTTTTTCAATTATTCGGGGCCCGACGGTTTTTGCGGAAATAGTGCCGCTCTGAGAGATCGCCTTCCCTTTTGGGCTGCCGCAGGCGCGTATCTTTTCCGACCTGAAAACAAAAGGTTTACTGAGAAAGGAGTGCCGTACCGAGAGATGGGCTTCCTGTTCAGCCTATCGCACGCATGCGTCTTTTCCGTCTGGAAAACAGAGAATTTTCTGAAAAAGGGAGCCGTGCGGGAGAGAGGCCGGTTCTTCCCCCATAGCGTATTTCCATTCCTTCATTGACCGAAAAGGACCGTTTGAAAATCATCATGCTCATGGGATTTTAAAGGAAAAATGAATAGCGCGGGCCCGACGGGTTTTATCTCATGAACGAGTGAAAAAGAGTTCAATTTTCCTCTTGGTTACACCCCGCGCGCGGATGAAATCCCGGCGCGATCCGAGCTTTTTCAGGCGTGTATCGAATGGCCGCTCGTACGGACAGAATCCCGTCTGTGACCGGCATAAAGTTCCTTGGGTTTTTGCTGCCGTTCCGGGTACGGGTCAGTAGTTCCACTCAAGCCGAACCGGACGTTTTCCGGTGAGCTTTGCGCTGCGCGCATCCGGCTGACCGGTGCCGAACCAAAGTGTGCAGGTCCCGGCGCCGGGGATATGCTCCCCCGCGTCGTCATATACGAGAAACGTCTCCGGCGAAAGCGCGATCTCAAACGCCCTTTCCTCGCCGGCCGCGAGGAAGATTTTTTTGTAGGCGCAGAGGCGGGGATTTTTCGGCGCGAAGGGCGAGGCGTCCTTCACATAGACTTCGATCACGTCCTCCGTATCTATGACGCCCTCGTTTTTTGCGCCGACGCGGAACGTGACGCCTCCTTCACTGGGAGAAACCGGTTCCGCCCCGGTCACGGAGACGTCGCCGTAAGTCAGGCCGTAGCCGAAGGGATAGAGCGGCTCCTCGTCGAGGTAGCGGCAGGTGCGGCCGGCCATCCCGTAGTCGCAGAAGTCGTGCCCGGCAAGCCACGAATTCCGGTAGAACGTGACCGGCAGTTTGCCGGAGGGGGACGCTCTGCCGAAGAGCAGATCGGCGACGGCCTTTCCGCCGCGCGCGCCGGGATACCAGCAGAGCAGAACGGAGTCGCAGCGGCCGGCGATCTCCTCGATGTCGAGGCAACTCCCGGCCATGAGCACGAGGACGGTCGGCTTGCCGATTTTGAGCACGGCGTCGGCCATCTCGCGCTGCACGGCCGGCAGATAGAGGCCCTTTCTGTCGCCGAGCGCGTCCGGATTGGAGGCGTCCGGCTCCTCGGCTTCGAGCCGTTCGTCCAGCCCAAGCACCAAGAGCACGACGTCGCTCCTTTCCGCGACGGTCAGCGCCTCGCCGACGAGGTTGTTGCGCTCCGTGTTGAATTCCGTGTGATCTTCAAAAAGACCGCTGCCGTTGGAGGTGAGCACGCGGGTCTGTTCGCCGGCGGCATCCTGAATCCCTTCGAGCACGGTGATATAGCGGGAGGAACTGCCGTAGTAGTTGCCCATCAGCGCGCGGCGGCTGTTGGCGTTCGGCCCGATGACGCCGAGCGTACCGATTTTCGAGAGATTGAGCGGCAGGCAGGTGCCCTTTTTGAGCAGCACGCAGGACTTTTTGCAGGCCTCGAGGGCCAAAGCAATATGCTCCGGGCACTCCACTTTTTCATAGGGAATCCTGTCGTATTCCGTCTCCTGTCCCGGCATGATGCCCAGCATGTAGCGGGTGGTCAGCATATGGACGGCGGCGGCGCGGATCGTTTCCTCGGAGACGAGACCATGGCGGCAGGCGTCCGCCGCGGAGGTTATGTAGCTGTAACCGCTGTTTCCGTCGCAGCCGCTGTTGAGGGCCAGCGCGCAGGCTTCCTCGCGGGTGTTCACGACCTTGTGGCCGGTGTAAAAATCCTCGATCGCCTCGAAGTCGGAGACGACATGCCCGCGAAAGCCCCATTCGCCGCGCAGGATTTTTTTAAGCAGCAGCCCGCTGCCGCAGCAGGGTTCATGGAACAGACGCTGATAGGCGCCCATGATGATCTCGACCTCCGCTTCGCGGATGCAGGCCTCGAACGCCGGCAGATACGTCTCGCGGAAATCCTTCATGGAAGGTTCCACATCCATGCGGTGGCGGAGCGCCTCCGGCCCGCTGTGAACGGCAAAATGCTTGGCGGTGGCGGCGGCTCTCAAATAGGGTCCGCTCCCTTGGATTCCTTCGATATAGGCGCAGGCCGTGCAGGCGGTCAGGTATGGATCCTCGCCGTAGGTCTCCTGTCCGCGGCCCCATCTCGGATCGCGGAAAATGTTGACGTTCGGGCTCCAGAAGGTCAGACCTTTAAAGAGATCAAAATCGCCGTGGCGGCGGTTCTCGTTGAATTTCGCCCGTGCCTCGGTGGAGACCGCCTCGCCGATCTTCCGCATCGTCTCCGTATCGAACATGGCGGCCATGGCGATCGCCTGCGGAAAGACGGTCGCGATCCCGGCCCTTGCGACGCCGTGCAGCGCCTCGTTCCAGAAGCTGTAAGGCGGAATGCCCAGCCGATCGACGGCCGGCGGGCTGTGGTGCAGCATCGAAGCCGCCTCGTCCAACGTCATCCGCGCGACCAGCGCCTTTGCCTGTTCCTCCGCCTCCCTGCGGTTTCTCATCCCGAACGCCTCCCCGGAAGATCTTTTTCGCATCCATTATAAAATCACGGAAGACGCTTGTCCATCAAAATCGTTCCGCGTTTCAAAAACAAAAGGATGGTGCGCAGAAAGATTCCCTCTTCACCGGCGGACAGTTTTGAAAGACGACCTGCCGGATTCGAAAACGGAGGGACAAAAACCGGATGCAGAGGGCCGTTTTTTGAATTTTGAAAGCGCTGTCGATTCCGAAAATCTTCGTTTTCCGGTTTCCCGCGCGGGCGGACAGGAAACTTCTTTTTGCGGGTTCCAGATTTACCAATGATTTTTTTCTTTCACAAAGCGCGCTTCGTGATATAATAAATAAAAATTTTGAACCCGGAGGGATGACAGATGGAGCAGAACGGGATCGCCATGCTGCAGAAACTGATCGACGGCGCACAGAGAATCGTCTTCTTCGGCGGCGCGGGTGTTTCGACGGAGAGCGGCATTCCGGATTTCCGCGGCGAGGACGGCATCTACCGCCAGCCGTATCCGGTGCCGCCGGAGACGATGCTGCACATCCGCACGCTGAAGAGGCGTCCGAAGCGGTTTTTTGAATTTTACCGGCAGAATATGATCTATCCGAATGCAAAGCCGAACGCCGCGCACCGAAAGCTTGCGGAGCTCGAGCGAGCCGGGAAGCTCTCCGGCATTATTACGCAGAATATCGACGGCCTGCATCAGC
>Ga0116162_10000680_pt1 | contig 23653 bp, 18 predicted proteins | sample AD_UKC105_MetaG_FD_89875 | JGI IMG/M metagenome (GOLD analysis project Ga0116162, IMG submission 89875) | Active sludge microbial communities of municipal wastewater-treating anaerobic digesters from Hong Kong - AD_UKC105_MetaG | ecosystem: Engineered > Bioreactor > Anaerobic > Digestate...
AGGGTGGCTACGGGTACCGGACCGCCGGCATGAAGATCCCGGAAGGGTATTTGAATTTGGCGGTGGGCCCCGAGAGTGGTGAGCTCGTGGAGAAAGAGATCCTCTATCCCGCCGACCCCGGCAGCGTGTACCACATGACAAAGACCCAGGACGCGTTGTGTTTCGCCTTCTACAACCGCAACGACGGCGTCCGGATCACTGACCTGCATCAGGGCATTGTCTGGGGGACAAACACCGCAGAGACGGCCATCGACGAACGCCTGTTCAACCGGTTCGACTACGACGGCGACTACGGCACCGTCCTCAACCGCTTCCTCATGCAGGCGGCGATAGGCCATCCTCTGACGGTCCACGGCACGGGCGGACAGACCCGTGCATTCATCCATATTCGCGACACCGTCAAGTGTATCGAAATCGCCCTGAGCAACCCGCCGGCGCATGACGAAAAGGTCAAGATCTTCAACCAAATGACAGAGACCCACCGGGTCCGCGATCTCGCCGAGCTGGTTGCCTCACTTACCGGTGCCGACATCGCCTACCTGCCAAACCCGCGCAAGGAACACGACGAGAACGAGCTGCACGTCGAGAACAAGTGCTTTCTCGATCTTGGCCTGCAGCCGACGACACTCGAATCCGGGCTGTTGCTCGAGGTTCAGGAGATCGCGAAGAAATACGCTCAGCGCTGTGACCTGGACAAGATTCTCTGCACGTCATACTGGACGGCGGAAAATCAGGAACGCAGCGAAAGCATGCAAGACCTCAGCGTTGTGCACACCAACAAACCGGCTGCCTCCCGCGCAGCCAACTCCTGACACGATCGAGCTGTACGCATGTCGAAAATAGTAGTAACCGGAGGTTGCGGGTTTATTGGTGCCAATCTGGTACCGATGCTCCGTCAGGACGGGCACGACATTGTCATTTTTGACAACCTGTCGCGTGGCAATATCGATTTTCTCGATGATCCGCAGGCCTACGAGATTATTCGTGGCGATATTCGCGACGAGTCCGCCGTGGTCGAAGCAACAGCCGGCGCCGACGTGATCGTGCATCTCGCGGCATACGGCTCGGTAGTTGAGTCGGTCGCGTCGCCCGAAGAGAACTACGCGATCAATGCCGAGGGTACGTTCAAGGTCCTCAACGCGGCCCGCAAGAACGGGGTCCGCCAACTCGTCTTTTCGTCGACAGGTGGCGCCTTGATCGGGAATGCCGAACCGCCCGTCAACGAAAACTCCGTACCCAGACCGATCTCCCCCTATGGCGCAAGCAAACTCGCCGGTGAGGGGTATTGCTGCGCGTTCGCCAATTCCTACGACATGTCAGTCACGGCCCTGCGTTTCGCCAACGTGATTGGCCCGATCAGCTGGCACAAAAAAGGCGCCGTAACCGCCTTCTTCAAGGCCATCATGAACGGCAATGACATCTGCATATTCGGCGACGGTGGGGCAACCCGCGACTTCCTTTACGTCAAAGACCTGTGCACAGGGATCAAGGCGGCGGTCAACGCGGCCAAACCCGGCTTCAATGCCTATCACCTGGCAAGCGGTCGCGAGGTTTCTGTCAAGGAACTCGCCGAGGTGGCGCGCGTGGCAGCCTCCGCACCGAACCACCCCATCGTGTTCGAACCCAAAAGGAAAGGCGAAGTCGAACGCAATTTCGCGAACTACGACAAGGCCAAGGCCGAACTTGGATTCCGCCCGACCGTGTCACTCGAAGAGGCAATGCGATTGACCTGGGACTGGTTTCAGACTCAGCAACCCAACTGAGGCATCAACCGGCCCGTTACGCTGTCGATGCACGCCGTGCATCGTCGGCCGTACTTCATACTGAAAATTGACCAACCACACTATGCCGACTGATGTTCACGCGCCGGAAAGGCGCAGGATGTGGATCCACATCGGCCTGCACAAGACCGGCACGACTTACCTGCAGAATATCCTGTTCGCCAACCGGCAATGGTTGGAGGACTGTGGCTTCTACCTCCCTTTGTCCGGGCTCGCCAGGAACAAAAGCAAGCATGACGATGCCTCGGCGGGACATGCCCAACTGACGCGGTGGCTGAAGCGGCCGGAGTCCGAACGCTTTGTGGAAATCGAGCGTGCGCTGATGGCTGAGTTGGAAGCAACCCGCTGCAGCAACGTCCTGCTGACGTCAGAGACCTTCAGTGCACCGCATAACCGGCGCATCATCGACACCATCAGGCAGAAGTTTGCGACCGGGTTCAACATCCGGATCATCGTCTACCTGCGGCGGCAGGATCACTGGGTCGAATCGTTCTACAAAGAAATCCTGGGCTGGGCCGGGCGCCGTGAAACGCGCAGTCTTGAACAGTTTGTAGCTGACGAAGGCGCCGAACTCCTCGACTACCGCAAACGTCTTAATCCCTGGATCAAGGCCTTTGGGGCGACAAGCGTGATCGTGAAGTCCTACGAAGACGCGAGTGCGGGCAACGGGCTGCTGACGGACTTTCTCGATACCCTTGAGATTACGGCATCATCGCGCCCTGCCGATTTCACCCGCCCCATCAATCACTCGATTGATCCCGGCTGGGTAGATCTGCTCAGAGCCATGAACGGGATCGAGAGCCTGGACAAGGCGACCAAGGCGGCCATCACGAAGACACTGGTCAACGCATCGAGTGAAAAGGCGCATGGGTACAAGACACTGCTCACACCCGTCCTGTGGCAGCAATTGAGCGACACCTACCGACCCAAAAACATCCGCCTGCGGGACACACTGGTACAGGGCCTATCTGAGGGCCTGGCCTTTCCGGCCGAGCGACCGACGGTGGAGCAGGCCATGCCGTACATCGACTACGAAAACGCGGTTTCGTTGCTTCAGGGTCTCGTCAGCAACGATCGCATCGACGGGGCACGCGAATGAAAGACTGGACCAGGACAGCAACCTTGACCACGCTGGAGACACCCTGGATACGCCTGGTCGGCGAACGTTGGGACACGCACGACAGCGGCAGTGTCGACTACTGGCGCACCGAAACCGACGACTCGGTGATCGTGATCCCCGAAATGGACGGGCGCCTGCTTCTGCCACAGCCGATGTTTCGGCCCGGCGTCAATCGCACCACACTTGATTTCCCGGGTGGGCGTTGTCCACGCGGTGTCGCACCGGACGATGCCGCATTCGGCATTATCGCCAGGGAGCTTGGTGCGGAACGCACGCTGGTCTTGCGTATGCAACCACTCATCACCCTGCCCCTGCTGGTGAACAGTTCCACGTCCAACCAGAAACTCTTCGGTTTCCATGCCGAACTCGCTGAACTGCCGACATCCGCGAGCGATACTGATCGCCAGAGCTACACAACCGACCAGCAGGGCATCCACCGTCTCCTTGAAGACCTGGAGTGCCTGCAATGCCGTGCATTGCTGTTGGAATGGCTTTACCTGCGGGCCGGAAGGTAGCGCGACCATGGCCCGAGGCACTAAGCTACGTAATTAATTGCGCGTTGCAGTCAATTTCCGCATTTCAAATGACGGCGCATGTTTTCTGCGATATTTGTTGAAAGTACCATGATGGCGCAACCTCACGGAACGAGAGTAGCCTGATTTTTTATCGTCGGTCGCGACCATCGCCGACCTGCGCACAATTTCCTGACTCTCGAGCATTTGACTGATCTGATCGCCAAAATTGACCTCCTTGAACACCACACGGCGCGCGCCAGCAGCGCACGCTGAATTGAGAGACCCCGTGCCATGCCGATATTGATGCCTTTTCTCAAACTCGCGTACTACCCAATACCCAAGATCGCCTGTACGTCAATGAAACACGCCATTTTCAGGATTAACAACGAGATTGATTACAAGGACATCAATCGTGCCAACCGGAGGGAGTCAGGCGAACTAAGCAAGCGCAACCGCTGCCAAATTCATGCAATCTACAAGACAGAAGATTTCTCATTGGAAGCCTACGAGGCTCTCTCCGATTATCGGAAGATTGCACTGGTCCGAGACCCAATGGAGCGTATCGTCTCTGCCTATTCCAATCGCGTGCTGTCAAAGTTGGTTCTTGAGAAGCCGAGAATCGCGCAGCAACTTGCGAATCTCGGCCTGCCCATCAGGCCCACACTGGACGAATTCGTTCACAACATTGCGGACTATCGCAGAGTATCGCAGCCCATCAGAACGCACATTAGACCAATCCAGCGCATTCTCGGCGACGATGTTGGTCGATTTGACTTGATCTTCCACTTAAAGAATATGGCCGATCTCGAAGCTTTTCTGTCCAACGAAATCGGGCACCCGATCATGGTTCCACGCGAACAGGCATCGGCCATTAAGCTCACTCTCGATGATCTGTCAGATAGTTCTTTTTCGCTGCTGCAAGACTTCTGCCGTGGCGACTACGCGTTGCTGAAGGACCTCTGTCCTATGCCGCAACGCCTTCCCCAAGGCCAGGTACAGTCAACCGAGGCCGCCCGAGACACCTAGACATCCATGTGCTCAATATCGCATAAAAGCGACTCCCGGAATCGCCGTGGGGCCGTACTCTCTCTGATTCTTCTATGTGCGTCGTGCATTACAAACGCGGATATCACTCTGCATATCGACGCGCGCCAGGTTCTGCACGAAATAAGTCCCATGACATTCGGGCAGCATCTTATCTATCCTTTTGAGTCGGACCGTCTCTATACTTCGGGCATGATCCCTGGCCTGATCATCGATATGGGTACAACCTTCCTGCGCTGGCCTGGTGGCACTGTCACCACCTATTACCATTGGAACCAGCTAACGGGAAACGGCTGGGAAGACGTCTGGAATCCAAAGTACGACAAGCGGGAGGATAAGGATCCGGCAGAGTACATGGACGCAGACGAATACATTGCACTGCTCCGCGCAACGGGCGCGCAGGCAATGCTCGGCATCAACCTGAGTTCCGCAGCAGAATGGAAAACCATCGACGCGGGTCTCGAGGAGGCCGAGTCACTGCTGAATCACTTCAAAGCGAAGGGCGTGAAGGTCGGGTACATCCACCTGGACAACGAAACCTACCTCGCCGGCAACCAACACAATCGGGATCCGAATGGTGACGGTAAGGTCTGGACCGCAGACTCCTATGCGGAGCACATCAACCGCTACGTGCCTCTGATCCATGCCATTTTCCCCGAAGCGAAGATTATCGCCAATTGGGACAGCCGGTTTCGCGGAACGAGCCGGCAGACCAATCAATTGCGCAAGTTAATCAAATTGGCAGGGCGGAACATCGACTACATCGATACCCATTGGAAATGGGGCTGGCGCAACGGCACATGGCAGACCTGGAAAGAGCGGACCCCAATGGAATTCGACTTCTACGACAAGAAGTTTGCGCTCGCCTATGATGGATACTCGTTGATGGACGAGAATCGCTCGTTCCAAGAACTGACTGCGAAAGCAGGTCATCCAAACATTCGGCTCGCAGCGCTTGAGTGGAACATCGCGCCCGGCCCATGGCAGAAAGATCCGCAACAGACGCCGTTCCGCACGGCCTTGATGCAGGCAGAGATCCTTCTGCAACTGGTGGCCGCCAACATCGAAGTCGCCGCATTTTACAGCCTGCACTCTCCAATCCGCGCCGAAACCAACAACCGTTTCGTGCTCGATACTGCCAGGGATTTCACGGTAAACCCGGTTGCCGACGTGTTCCGCCTAGCCAGACACATGCAAGGCAGGCACCTGCTCCAAGCACAGTTTTCGCCCGATGGCGTAATTACGATGAGCACTGAAGCCAACACTATTGGTGAATACCTCGTGTATGTGCTGAACAAGAAAGACGCGCCTGTTCATATCAATATCGCTTCCGATACGCAGGACCGAAGCGAGTACCGCGCGTTCCAAATAGTCACGCTGACGGAATCCGGACTGCATGAAAAGGTCGGCCAAGCGGAGGCCGCAGACAGGATTACAATAGAACCGAATAGTCTGACGATGATCCGGGTGCGCCGCAAATAGCGCATTCTCAGAATCATATGAGGAATCGAGAAATGCGTCCGGCAATTGTCCTATCCGAACAACGCACCGGCAGCAACTTCCTGTTGTCGCAGCTGGAGCAACATCCGAAGATCCAAAGCTTTGGAGAAGTATTCAGCAAGAAGCAGGCTGTCGGCTGTCCGACCGACATGACTAAAGAAGAATACATCGAGCGAAAGCGATCGGATCCGCTGAGCCTTCTGAAGTCCAGCATCTTCTCGCGTGATGCGATCAACAACCAGTTACCAGTGCACCTGATTAAGCTTCAGTACCAGAATATTCGCCGCGATGCTGGCGGCCGACTACTGGAGCTCATGCAGACCCTGCGCGATGAAGTCCGGGTTATTCACCTCGTGCGCAGGAATGCCCTGGAGCGGCTCGTATCGAAAATAAACGCGCAGAAAACGGAAAAATACTTTGTCGCAACCAAGAAAGAAAAGCCCGACGACCCGGATCCTTACTCGTTACCCTATAAGATCGCAGATCGTGGGATGCGAAAATACCTAAGCGATGTCGACCAAATGGACGAGGCGTTTGCTTCATTCCCGCTAAGGCACAAAATTTACTATGAGGATTTGGTCACCAATCGAGTCGGCGAAGTCCAAAAAGTGTTCGAGTTCCTCGGTGTCGAGCCTATGCGGACGAAGGTCCAATCGGTTAAGCAGTCACTGCCAGCGCGATTCCAGATCCGCAACTACGCGGTGCTGCGCGAACGCTTTCACACGACCCCTTTCGCGCAGTTCTTCGAAGACAGCCCTGGATATTGATCGTTGAGAAAAGTGCCCTGCGCTTTCTGAGCAAGCTAGAAACAGCAGGGACAGCCGCCGCCGGCGACCTTTTCCAGAAATGCTGCTGCATGCGCTCTCGCGAGATTAGCCGAATGCGGCACAGCAATTCTTGGATTGGCCCAGACAGAAAACGCGTCAATCGCGGCAAGATTGTGGTTCCGCGGTGGCACACGAACTCAGTCAACTTCTTTTGATTCGGCCCGGGTCATCTCGACCGCTGGATTCGGTGTGCCGCTGCCTTTTCGCCTGATGCACCACTGGTTGGCAGGGCCGGCAGCGATGATCTCCCAGTCTCTTTCTGCAACAAATTCCTGTACCGCTTGAAAGACGCCATAATGCTTGTGACCAGGGTCAGGCACCCAGTCATCGCCCAAGATTACCCCGTCGTCTGTGATCTTTTCATCGAGAATACGGAGTTGCGCTATTGTCTGCCCATACTTGTGACTGGTATCCAGGTAGACAAAATCAAGCTTCTCAGGAAGACCGTTAAGAAATTTCTCCGCCCACCCCTCAATGATTCGAACATCGGAGTCCGAACCTAGCATGCCGACCCTCGCTCTTGTGTCCTGCAATGACATTCGCGGGGTCAGTTTACCAAAGGCTGTATATTCTGAGTCCATGCCCCACTTGTAGGTTTCGCCGCTAATTGTCCATGGATCTACTAAATAAAGAATCTTCGGTTGCAGCGCTTTTAGAATGAATACCGAGAAATGCCCTCGAAATACACCTAATTCCGCCCCTACGCCACCTGTCTTGGCGTATTTCAGAATCCACCTTCGTGCACGCAGTCGCTGCAATTCGCCCTTCGGAAATGGAACATTAATCAATTGCGAACGGGCTTCAAACCTTGCCAAATCTTTATCACACCTGTCATTGGTCGGGCGGAACGGCGTTAATGATGCAAGACAATCTTTCAACTTATCCAGCTCAAAGCGCCGTGTTTCCTTTGCAGGTGCAATTCGGCTTCGTGCACTTAACAATGCAGCAATGAAATCGTCATGTGAACTTACGCGGTCAAAGACGAGATTTTCCGAAATACCAAGAAAATGAATCAGTGACAGCGCGAACAGTCGTGTCTGCTTTTTCGGGCTTTCAAACAACTGTTCATACGATATCGCGAAATTATCCAACTTGTGCTGATCCAGCATTTGATAGATATCGGACAGATATCGAATACAGACTTCTTCTTTGGCACACATATCTTCAACCGAGCCCAAGACCTGTGTCGATTTCGGTGCCTTCGATTCATTTGTTTGGCGAAAAACAGATAAGAGGTCCTTACTTGTCGACCTTTCAGCTTGACCTGCCTGAAGACCGAATTTTTCATGTAGCGAAAGTAGTCTATCTGCAGACGACTCACGATACAAAATCACGTGTTTGCAGTTTCGCGAGCGTAACGAATCAAAGAACGCCAGCGAACTTTCCCAGGGAACGCAATCCAGGCAGTGGATCAATACCACCCCCGTCCCACACAAGCGATCTGCTTCTTGCTTGATCGGCTGTCTGGCTTTGGTCTCCAGCAATCTCGACAACGCACGCTCAAAGCTCCCTTTCTCATCCAAGCTATGACTTTCAACATGCTCTAACCCATACGAGCTCGTGAGACTGCGCGACAGCTTTCCGCCACCGGCCTGTCGCGTCGTCCAAATTACGATGGTTTGATTCAAATCCTGAATTTCTTGATCCAAAGCAATAACTCCAAATGCGTTGCTTCATGCGCGTGAGAAGAAAATTCAGTTGTCGAAAACCGAACTATTGCTGATGCTACCTGAGACTTAGGAGGGAAGAAAGTTAGATTACTCGTAACGATTCGAACGCCATTATCTCTACTTTTCGTAGACGGCAGTTTTTTCACAGCGATGCAGAAGCACTTCCCCGAGACATCTATTGCCATCAATTTCAAGGAATGTCGCGGGTATTGACATCAGACAAGGCTTGGTAGCCACGCAAAGTGCCATCCTCTGGCCATCCGCATTTTACATTCATGGGCCGAGTCTCAAACAACTTCTACATCGTCGACATCATAGGCGAACGAGGGGTCGACAAAATTGGCTGCACGGCTGCTATTTAACCGACTCAATACAGACCAATACGCTTTGGCTCCACCAAATCCCACGTCTTGCGTCAACGGCAATGCGTCAACGAATGCAGCATCCTTCCTGCATTTGTCTTTCAAATACCGTGCGTATCTCGGTGTCAATTTGAGCAAGCCGCATTGGTGCAACTCCGCCAAGTGGTCTAATCGACCAATTTGCGCATCAGTGACTTTGTGGTCCAGTCCGCCTTCCACACCCTTGAGATAGCGTTTGTATTGTATGCCTTTGTTCCAGCGCTGCCCACGCTCAATCTCTAACGCAAACTTATCCCTCGATTCGGCAGAAAACTTGAAATGCGCCAGTACACAAAGCATGTCGCTCATAGGCCGGACATGAGAATAGTAATGCGTACTCTTCAAGTAATACATACCCTTCCGCCACTTCATCAGCGGCATCTTCTGCAACACGGGACTGGTCGTGATGTTGCCGATCATCACAGCACGTACGCCACCTTTGACCTGGAAGAAGGGGAAGTGCCTGGCCCTGGTTACCTTGAACGGGTCTTTGCAGTATGTCGGTGCAACACTCAGAAAATCGGATTGGCCACGAAAACTTCCCCAAGCACCCGGCACGGGAAAGAAATCGACCATCACACTCATGGTTCCTTCTATACCGAATTTGTCGCAGTAGGACAGGTACTCCTTCAACGTTACCTGCGGGTAGCCAGGCCAAACGAACACCTCATCCACGTCTACAGTCAGCACCCATTGACCGTCGAGGTATTCGTCGGTCAGCCGGCGACTCCACTTAAGCCCTTTATTGTCTGCGCCGTACGACGAGAATGTCTGGAACACGGAGGTATCCTGCTGGTCCAGCAAGAACTCCAAAGTGCCATCTGTTGAACCATTGTCTATGAACCAGAAACTTTCGACGCCGGCCGCGCGATAGAACTCAAAGAACGCTTCTATCTTTTCCATTTCGTTGTGGCAAACCACCACGCATGAAACCCGACCGTTCCTGCCCGAATGCAGACGCTTCTTCTCCAATGTGATACTCATCTTTTCTGCCCGCCTCGTGCTGTGCTAACGGTCGGTCCAGCCAGGGAAACTTGCGCTTTGCATGTTCTTGAACGATCCATACTAAATCAGTCTGTATTCCTACCCATCTGCTTTCGAATCCACCCAAGGGACCAATCAGCGCGGCCGTCAATAACCTGGACCATCTTCGAAGAAGCGACCAAACCTGGTTTCGCGGAAGTGTTCTCTCAATTTCTCATAGTTCCGAACTTGAAAGCGCGCTGGTATTGATTGCTTCTGTGACCGGACTTCCGGGCGAATGGGCTCCAGACTCAGGAACTCAAATATTTGATTGATCGTCTTAATACGCTGGGCAACCAATTCCTCGTAGCGCACTGTCAAACGGTGCGGCCATCCCCTGACCATCTTCTTGATCATATTCACGTCGTCGAGATAGTGACGCATTGCGCGTCGCGCCTCTCCCCTGGCTACCGGATAAGGATCCGGCGGGCGCGGCTGCTCGCGACCCTTGCTCACGAAATACTTTGAAGTCTTCTCCGCATTGAGTTTTGAGACATAACGTTCAAAAGCATTACGACGAATCAAGTGAATAACCTGCAGATCCTCGGACAACGGCGTCAACAGCTCCATAATCCGCTTACCGTTGGCTGATTTTATATTGTGGTATTGCAATTTGAAAATATGAATCGGTGGCTTTCCATTTATTTCCGAAGCCGGAAAAATGTGGTCATGCAGTAGCTTAGTCGGGTTTCTCGCCTTGAGCGCCATGTACTCTTCGCGAGACAGCGCATGTGGTATCGCCGACACCTGCTTCGGATTGAAGATCTCGCTAAAATTCGTGATATCAGGGTGTTGCGAAAGCTGCCCAAGCAACAAATTGCTCCCGGTCCGTTGCTCGGATATCAAAACGCATGGAATCATTCGCCTAGTACCTTGCTGAAGAGCTGCTGAAAACCGGCATGATATCGAAGAGTTGATCAAGAGATCGATCTACGTCTTTCGCAGACAACGCCTGGGCACGCTCTTTCATCTCCGCCGACATATGTTTGCCAAAGTGATTCAGGAACCCGGGGTTCACCCACATGATGTTATCTTCCATCAGCGACAGTGATCCTGTGAACTCGTGGCTAATCGTTTCATCATACAGGTTACAGACCCGTGACAATTGTTTGTTGTAAAGCTCGTAGTCCTGTGCCTGCGTCCTTCGTTTTTCCGTAATCTCGGATGAGACCTTTTCCACAAAAGACGCCGCAAACTTATAGTGCAGAAGCGCACCGGTTACGGGTGCCAATTCCATTCTTAATGTATATGCATGTGCCGATATTTCCGGCAATGACTTCGAGCTTGTATTAAAGAATGCAACCTTCTTCAAAGATATTCGCGAATCTTCGAGATACCTGCGGCGCGCACCGCCGGTTAGCTGAAACAAAGGAAATCGTGCTGCCTTGCCAAATGCATAGCCACTGGCATCATAGTATTTTGAACTCGCAAAACTGTTGTCGTAGTCAGGCGAATGAATATCCGCATTCGGGTACATGTCAACCATCGGTGTAAACAAGGCATCATACCTATGTTTTCTCAGGTACCATGCCAACTTGCGCAGGGATATCTCTTCGAAACCGGGAAAAACCAAGTGTTCATCCAAGTCAACAAACAAGATCCAATAGTCGTCTATGCGGCTAAGATGTTCAATAATCGCGTTCGTCCAGTCGAGTCCGGAGCGTGATTCCCGATACAACTGCGATGTGCTGTATATCGTTACGTTCAGATCTTCCTGAGCATTGCAGATACCGACAGAGTCATCTGTTGACTCGTTGTCGACGAAGACGAAATTTCGAACCTTTAGCTTTCTGTAATGGTCGAAGAACTCCACAAGCGCTTTGGCCTCGTTGCGCATTGCCGCCACGATGACGGGCTCCTCTGGGTTCGGGATGACCCCTGCCCTGATGAGGCTCAACGGACCGAGCTGTGCCGGGAAGGTCTGATCAGATTTTCTTCCAGACTTGCGCCTCTGCCTAGCGTACCAGGGAAGCAGCGAACGCAATTTCCGAAAGACCCTCTTAAACACTTTGTCCACACTCCTGGAAACTCAACAAACCGCCACCCGGCCCCGACCACCCGCCAGTGCCCTTCAATCGGCTTTCCATTTTACTAGCCTCAACGCCTGAATCGCCATTTCAGGTGGTCATAGAACCGTCCTATCAGTCTGACCGGCGCGGCGAGATCCCACCACACCGAGTCATAGGTGAAGCGGATCTTCTCCTTCAGCGTGTAGTCTGAACCCATGGTCTCGGGCATTGCCTTGGCATTGATCAGCCTATGACGTCGAAGGAATCGCCGCAGCGGCAGCGTGAAGGCGAGCGAATAGTTGTCCTTCGAACTGTTGACGTAGTTCAGCGCATCCAGGTATCGATGGGTGACATCTTCGCCGGGGCCGCTGCCGGCGCAGGGCTGCAGAGCACTCATGATCGGCCATACACGGATCAGGTCGCGCAGTTCCGCGACATTTCTGCGCCGGTTCTTGCGCTCGTCGGTGATGCGCTGACGATACTGGGACAGGCGTGTCGACTCTCCCCTTTCATCCTCAGCGACAAGGAAGTCGAGGTAGGCATCAGAAACAGCGACGAATCCCTCGTCCAGCAAGGTCACGGAGCTATCGAATCGCCTGCTGACATCATTGGAAAAAAAACTTTCGTTCTCGCGTATTCCGCGCCGGTAACGGACGTAGTCGGCCGGGTTCTTCCTGTCCCTGCCCTTTAGTTCGGCATCCACGTATTCGCCGGAATCGGCGAAGAACTTGAAATGGCCCAGGATCGCCGTCACATCGGCCAGCCGAAGCGGCGTAACACCATGGGTCGAGTAGTGATACGCGAATCCTTCGTGATTGCGAACCAGGGGAATCTTCTTTTGCGGCGGGCCGGCCATGTGGCCCCAGGAGGCGTAAAAGATCCGCTGCCGGACGCCCCCCCTGACATTGAAGTAGGGAAAATAGGTATCGGAATGCACGCGGTACCGCTCCACATCGTCGTAACAGGGCGCAACGTCGAACACCGGGTCTCCGGCAGCGTATGCCGCGTCTGCAAGATCACCACCGGGGTAGAAATCGAGCATCACGGTAAACAGGCCGTCGTACCGTTGCGCCTCGAGATATCGACAAAACGTCGGGAGGTCGATCGCCTCGCAAAAGGGAAACAGCAGGAACTCGTCGATATCGAGCGTCAGACACCAGCTGTCGGCGCCGTACCGGTCCAGCAGTTCGTCAGTCCACCGACGCCCGGCATTCGCTTCCTGGTAGCTTTCATCGGTCCAGTAGAGGACCACATCCGGCTGGGCCAAAAGAAGCTCACGCGAGCCGTCCGATGAATCGTTGTCGACAAAAAAGAACGTACCAACGCCCAACCGGCGATAGTAATCGAGGAAGTACGGGATCCTGGTGGCTGCGTTCTTGACGCACAGAAAACACTTTGGCGCAGTCTCATGGATCGCCACCAAGTTCAGTTGTTTCAACATGTATGTGCTGGCGCTGATTCGGAAAAATGGCTATTCAGGACACGCGACGTCAAGCAAGGACCTGGCCATGCATTCCTTATCGCGGTGACGGCGGGGACCTATTGTATGCGCTTGCGGTTCCGGGGTCAGCCTGCAACGGGACACCGGCTGCGCCGCCTGACAGCCCGTTGCCGTTGACTTGCTCCTGAGCTAAAGCTGTGTCGCGCAGGATTGAGCCGGCGACTGGATGCGCATCTCGCAAATGCACGTTTTCCGACACGCCGACTGCGGTCATAATGAACACCCGATCAGCAGTAACCCGATAAGTCGGTTGGTTGAATGGCGTATGGATATCGGCGTGGTGATGCTGGTCAAAAACGAGGTACAGCGGCTGGAGGGCGCCCTGGCGCCAATTCTCGACCAGTTGGCTCAGGTCGTAGTGCTGGACAACGGGTCAACCGACGGTACCCAGGAGCTGTTGCGCGAGAAACTCGGCGTAGAACCTATCGACGCGGGCCGCGACGCCGGCGCGTTTTTCAGCAAATCGGCGCTGCGCAACCAGGGCTTGGCCATGCTCAATACCGACTGGTGCCTCAGCCTGGACGCAGACGAACGGCTGGACCCCCGTGGACTCCATCTGCTGCGGCAGAATCCACCGCCCAAGGGAGTGGCCGGGCTGTTTCTGCGCTGGTGCAACTTCCTCGAACACGGCGAGACCTTCGACGATTACAAGTGCGCCGTGTTTCGACGTGGCGTGACCATGTCGCATATCGAGCATGAGAATGCACAGACCGCCGTGCGCCGTGACGGCGGCATCGTGGAATGGTCTGAAGCGGTCGTCCTCGAGCACCGACCCGAAGGGTGTAAAGACGCCTGGAAGCGCCAGTTCTACCGGCAGCGCCTCGCCTATGCGATGGAAAAAGAGCCCGACGTTCCCCGTTATCCCTGGTTTGCCGGTTATGCCGCCTATCATCAGGGCCAGCTGGATGAAGCACGTGGGTGGCTGCAGCGTGCCGCAGACAGCACGCATCCGCTTTATCCCGTCGAGCGGCTGAACGCCCGGGTCGTGCTAACTGCGATGGCCGCCCGACAAGACGATTTCGATTCGAGCCGTCAGCATTTCGACCTCGCTTGCCGGCTCTTTGAGACAGTACGCAACGATTTCGAGGTTCGCATCAATCGCTGGGTCGAACCCTGGATCGAAGAGACCGCGGCAAAACTGGATGCGCGAAAGCTCGAAGACATCCAGGCACCACGCTTTGCCCACTGATCAAGGTACCGGTCACGCCGGCGAGACCTCGTTTCGGAAATCCTCGTACTTTCCGCCCGCGCTTCGCGCAATCTCAGCATGCTCGGTGACGGTGATTTCGAACGGGTAGTTGATGCTCTCCCGAAGCACCTGAGCCAGCGCCTCGCGCTCCCCCGCATTCAGCCCCCGATCGGCGGCGATCTGCAACTCCAGGCTGTCGATCGTGCGTTGGATGACCCGGAACTGCCGCACCGGTGCAAAATCTCGAAAACGACGGTCGGAGAACAACGGCCAGGTCTTTCTCCCATCCGGATACCACAGCATATTGCGCACTCGACCAAGGATCTGGTTGATGACCGGTAGCGTGCGACCGCAGGGAGAGCGATCCCCGCGTTCCGCGTAGTCGCCTACCGCGTAACGGATCAACGGCATCGCGAAGTTGTGGAGTGGCGTGGCCACCACGCGCCCGATCTCTCCAGGACCCACCGGCGAATCGGCGTCATCGAGGATCTCTACACGCACGACCTCGTCCGGCACCAGATAATGATCGCCCTTGGGTGCCTGAACGGCCATGTACCCGACTTCGGTCGCACTGTAGACGTCGCAGATCTGTGCACCCCACTGTTCCCTGCACTGCTCCCTGAGGCCGGGAGAAACCGACTCGGCGATGGTGATGATCTGGTGGAGCTCAGGAAACAGCCGTCCGTGCGACCTTGTCTCGTCCAACAGTGACTGCAGGTTCGAAGGGTAGGTCAACAGGTAGTTGGGCGGATTCCGCTGCAGCCAGTCAATCTGATCGCCCGGGTCCGTCATGATATTGAGGCCGAAACCGCCGCCGGTAGCACCGAGTACCGCAGCGACACGCCCCCAGGTGTCCGACTTCGACCCCTCTGGAAACTGCGCAGACAGGTCTTTGACAAAACGAATGCTATGCCAGGGTCGGGAGAGGTCCCGCTCGTGCCACAGAATCTCTCGGGCCGTCACCGCGTCCCAAAAAAGGCCGGAAACCGCCGTCTTGAGAACGCGTAGCGGGATACCGGTAGACCCTGACGTCGTACTCTCCCGGACCGGTGCATGTCCGGTAGGAATGGCTCTCGCCTTGAGGCTATCGGCGTTCGCCTGCACTTCCTGTCGCGTAAGTATCGGAATCGCGTCCCAGACCTCCCGGGTCAGCGGCCGGTCGGGGCGAAAGCCGGCCGCACTCAGTCTTTCCCTGTAGAAAGGCACCTGGTTCATCGCGTGTATCAGCAAGGCACGCAACTGCACCATCTGTGACGCCTCGCGCGCAGCCGGCGCCTGGCGTTCGGTCCTGGCCATACGTTCCAGTATCCAGCGAACCGTCGCGGCCCTGGGCGACAGCAGCCTCGGCCAGAGGATCCCGCCTGGCGAGTCCATCGAATACATCCCAATAACCCCCAATCTCGCTCTGAATTGCCACGGCAACGGATGCCTGGTCACCCAGGGACCAGTCCGACCCGGCCTGGATAGGCAGCAATACCCTGCCTTGCTTGTACGTCGCGCCGTTGGTCGTCAGTATACGGCGGTTAGCTGCGGCCACGTCGGTTCGGGCAAAAACGGGAACCAGCGGAAGACGTTCATGCGCGAAGTAGATCGTAAGAACAACGCCAGTAAAGTATTCCTGTTCCTGCAGGGACCACCCAACCACTTCGCCCGCCACCTGGCCGACGAACTCGAGCAACGCGGACACCGCGCACTGCGGGTCAATCTCTGCACCGGCGACTTCCTGTACTGGCTCGGCAGGCCGGCAAAAAACTTTCGCGGCCGTTTGCGTGACTGGGAGAAATATCTCCGTGACCTCATCGTGCACGAGGGCGTCACTCATGTCCTCTATTACGCTGACCGCCTGCCCTACCACAGGATCGCCATCAAACTCGCCGAAGAGGTCGGACTGATCGCCGTCAGCTATGAATTCGGTTATCTGCGACCGGACTGGATCACCGTGGAACGCAGAGGCATGTCGGCACAGTCCCACTTCCCGGACGACCCGGAGCTGATCCGGCAAATCGCCGACCAGGCACCCGAACCTGACTTGGTTGCCCGGTACCGCTATCCTTTCTATCTGGAAGCCATCAACGAGGTGGTATTCAACCTTTCGAATTTCTTCCTGTTTTTCCTCTACCCGTTCTACGACGCGGACAAGATGTACAACCGGATGCGCGAATACCTCAGCTATATCCCCCGGCTGCTGACCGAATCGCGCAATACGCGCGATGCCAACACCACAATCGCGCATTTGATTGAAACGAAACGGCGCTTCTTCGTGTTCCCGCTGCAGATGCAGAACGACTACCAGGTGCGGGCCAACTCACCGTATCGCCACCTCAGCGAGGTCATGCGCGAGACCCTGATCTCTTTCGCCACCCACGCGCCAACCGACGCACAACTGGTGTTCAAGGTACATCCCCTGGACAACGGCATCGAGCGATGGCCGTCTGTGTTGTCAGAACTGGCTGACGAGACCGGCGTGGCCGACCGGGTGCGACTGATCGATGGCGGGAACCTGCTCGATCTGTTGCGCCATGCACAGGGCGTTGTGCTGATCAACAGTACTGTCGGGGTCCACGCCCTGCAGGTCGACTGCCCAGTCCACGTGATGGGGATTGCCACCTATGACATCGCCGGGTTGACGCACCAGGGTTCGCTCGATACGTTCTGGCAGGCCCCCAGTCCGCCGGATCCGGATCTGCGCGATGCGCTGATTCGCGCCATGGCAGCCACGATCCAGGTAAAGGGCAATTTCTACACGCCGGAGGGGCGGGCCGCGGCGATACCGGAGATTGCCGACCGGCTGATCGATGGGCGGGTAAACGAACCGGGCGCCTTCATCGATCCCCCACCCCGGCTGGCGCGTGCCAGGCGACTTGGCGTGCCCGGACTTTCCAACGACATCGATCTGGCTACCTGACAGACCTGATTCGACGAGTTCTACTGCGCAGTCCGAAAACCGATTTGCCCATGTCACACAAGCAACGTCGATTCCTTTTCCTCCAGGGACCTCTGTCGCCCCTTTACGCGCGCATTGCCGATCGGCTGGCAATGCAGGGTCATGTCGTCGTGCGGATCAATCTTTGTGCGGGGGACGTCTTGCAGTGGCGCCGCCCGGGAGCCGTCAGTTTTCGTGGGCACCTCGACGAGTGGCCGGCATTCATCAGTCAGTTTCTCGAAGACCATGGCATCACCGACCTTATCCTGCATGGCGATCGCCGCGCCTATCACCGCATCGCCGGGGAAAAGGCCCGCGAACGCGGTGTCCAGGTGATTGCCACCGAACTGGGCTACCTGCGACCTGACTGGATGACGATTGAACGCGATGCCACCGCAGCCGGATCGCACTTTCCAAGGGACGCAGCCGCGATTGGCCGTCTCGCACAAGACATGCCGACACCGGATTTCAGGCCGCTGTTCAGCAGCAGCTTCCGCAAAGTTGCGATCCCCGATATCGCGTACAACCTGACAAACACGCTGCTGTGGTTTCTCTATCCTCACTACCAGCGGCATACCATCTATTTTCCGCCCGTGGAGTACAGCGCATGGCTGGTCCGGCTGATCACCAAGGGCAACCGCGAGCGCAAAGCAATGCACGCAACCAACGAGTTGCTCTCGAAAAACGGGCAGTACTTTCTTGTCCCACTGCAGCTCGAAGGCGATTTCCAGATCCGTGACCGCTCCCCGTTCGACGGAATCGGGCAGGCGCTGGACACCATCATGGCGTCTTTCGCACGCCACGCCCCGGCCGACATGCAGCTCGTGCTCAAAACCCATCCGCTCGACAACGGCCTCGAACGCTGGCCTCGTCTGATTGCGGAACTGGCGGCAAGGTATCAACTCGGACAGCGGGTGATCTTCCTCGATGGCGGCCAACTCGACCGGCTGATTGCGCACGCCACCGGCGTTGTCACGGTCAACAGTTCCGCCGGGCTGGAGGCGCTGCTGTCGGACTGCCCCGTTAAGGTCCTGGCACCGGCGATCTACGATGTCGAAGGCATGACAGACCAAAGCCCGCTCGATCGCTTCTGGTCGGCGCCAACAAGGCCGGACAGGCAGCTCGTCGAGCAGTTCGTCCGGGCGTTGGCGGCCACCGTGCAGGTACGCGGCACAATCTACGCAGACGATGGACTCGAGATGGCAGTGACACAGATGAGCGAGCGCATTCTCAACAATGCGATCAACGCCCCTTACCCGCCTGCACTCCGGCACTCCCGATAACCCGGAGGTTCCCGGTGACGACGCCTTTTAATCAGTCCTGCCTCGCACCCTCACCGGGGCGCGCAACGGATCATCAGTGCAGTCCCTGCGGACTCGGGCGACTGCACCCATTGCCGAGATGTGTTGACGAGCGATGACAAGGCCTACAAGCGTGACGCACCAGCCGACTGCTCATTGTTTCTCGCCGATGATCAGCAATCTGCCAAACATCGGATCACTCCTTGCGGGCAGCCCGGTACATTTGCATCGGCCTTTCCCGCTGCCGCTGTTTCGCATGCGCAGGCAGGACTTTCTGATTGGCTGGGGATACAAGTCAGATGCGCGCCTGGCACGGTTGATTGCGCAGCTGCGCAGGCGACCGTTTCTCCACCTGGAAGATGGGTTCCTGCGATCCATTGGTCTTGGCGTCGACGACAGTCCTGCGCTGTCGATCGTGATCGACGACATCGGCATGTACTACGACGCACGCCGGCCTTCGCGGCTGGAAACCATCCTCAACGGGACTCATTGCCCGTTTCCCGACCTGCCGCCCTTCAACAGCCTCCAACACCTGTTCGACAATGCCGCCGCCGATCCGCTCAACGATGCGGCGCTCCTGACACGTGCCGATCGCTGCATTCAATACATCGTCAAACATCGATTGTCGAAGTACAACGACGCCGCACGCCTCGACCTCGGACCGAAAACACGTACCCGCGTGCTGGTCGTCGATCAGACCGCCGGGGATCATTCCATCGAGTTCGGGCTTGCCGAAGCCGCAAGTTTCAAACAGATGCTCAGGTGCGCCCTGAATGATCACCCGGATGCGGAAATCATCGTCAAGGTCCATCCGGATGTGCTTGCCGGCAAGAAGAAAGGGCACCTGCTCAATGTCGGCAACGGCGATCGCGTCCGCATCGTCGCCGAGGCGGCCAACCCGCTGGAACTCTGCAGACAGGTCGACCACGTCTACGTGGTGACGTCACAGCTCGGGTTCGAGGCGTTGATGGCAGGGAAGCCGGTGACATGCTTCGGCGCACCCTTCTATTCGGGTTGGGGCCTGACCCATGACCAGGTCACGATTGCGCGCCGGCGGAAGACCAGACCATTGGCACAGGTATTTGCTGCCGCTTACATGCTGTATGCGCGATATCAGCTGCCCGGCGCAGTTGCCCATCCGGTCGAGATAGAACAGGTGTGCTCTTACATCGTGGATGAGACAAGCAGACGCCGGGCAAGATAGCTGCCCGGCAGCACGGACCGCCAAACGTCAGAACAGGAAATCGTCAACCGCGACCAGCTCGCCCGGCGCCACGTCCAGCAACAACACCGAATCACCGGCCGTGGTGGTGATCAGGCTGTTTGCGCCCTGAGCAACGATACTCAACGATGAGAAGCTGATACCCAGTGCAGAGAAATCGAGAACGTCTATGTCGTCGGCACCGGCATGGAAATCTTCGATGACGTCGTTGCCAAAGCCGAAATCGAACAGGAAGACGTCATCGCCGCCACCGCCGAGCAGGGTATCGTTGCCGGCTCCACCAATCAGGACGTCATTACCCGATTGCCCGGAAAGGCGGTCCGCCCCGGCATCCCCGAACAACATATCGTCGTCGTTGCCGCCGCGCAGATCGTCGCCACCATCACCGCCTCTCAGTGTGTCATCCTGCCGGTTGCCGAAGATCGTATCCTGTCCCGCACCTCCGTCGACCGTGTCCTTGCCCTGACCGCTCTTGATCAGGTCGTTGCCATTCGCACCGAATATACGATCCGAACCGGCACCGCCATACACAGTGTCGTCACCGCCCTCGCCGTATAGCGAATCCTTCCCACCGCTGCCATTGAGCGTGTCATTCCCATCGCCACCCAGCAGGGTGTCCCGCCCCCTCAGGCCAAACAGACGATTGTCACCGAGATTGCCGATCATCATGTTGTCGATGTTGTTGCCGGTCCCATCGATCGAAGACTGCCCCAACAGGCGCAGATCGACTGCCCCTGTACCCAGCGTGATGTCGGCCGACGACAGGACCGTGTCGCCGTCTACCAGATCGACCTTCACGTTTTCCGTGGCGAATGCCACCTGGACCGACACGCTGGTAGCGAGGCCACCGCCTGAGAACACCAGCTCGTTCAATCCTGCGGCTGCTTCGACGCTGTAGCCGCCGGCTGCCTGGGTGATGGTCGACGCGCCCCCGCCGGCTGCCGGCGTCACCACGACGCTGATGCCGCCGTTGCCCTCACCCATCGAATAGAAATTGTCCGCGTCGCTGTCGTCATAGCTGACACCGACCAATTGCGCCTTGTACGCAAAACGGTTGCCGAAATCCTGGGTGACCACATAAGGACCCACCTGCGTGGCACTGCTGTGGTCTTCGACGACCCCGATACCGACCTCGGTGAGGTCGCCGTTCATGATGTTGTTACGGTGACCGGCGGGGCTCTGGATGCCTCCCGGGCCGAATCCCCAGTCGATGAAGAACCCGGCGTGAGCGTAGGCCGGCGACTCGCTGTAGGCATAGATGTTTTCTGCCAGGCGATTCCAACCCGTATAGCCGGACGCCGAAATACGCGGTCCCAGGCTCGCCTCGCCGGACAATTGGTGAGACTGCGAATCCTGCGCAATCATCAGTTCCGAGTGCGCCGTTGCTGCGTCACCAAGCGTCCCATTCCAGGCCAGCGGTGCCACGGCCTGCAGGCTGGCGAGTTGTTGCTGATACAGATCGAGATCGACGCCAAAGTAATTCAGGGCCTGGGTGATCTTGGTCTCGATCGTCTGTGTTGGACTGGTGCCGGTAATGAAGCGGTCGAACTCGCCTTGTGGATCCATCCGTGCCTGGTTGAGGTACTCGAGCATCAATTGTTCGAAAGCGGACGGGTTTGACATGGCGTTGATCCAACCTGGGCAATGGCACGATGGTGTTAACTACAACGGCTGGGGCGGGGAAAAACTGTGCAACAGGTCTCGTTGCCGGCCAGGCGCCACGGCATTATCGGTGAAAACCGACATGGTGCGACACGCGTCACACCGGCTCCAGATGCCTGATCTGTACCCGATGCATTCACGCCAGACATAAAAAAAGACTTAGGAATACTCTCTAAGTCTTTGTTTTATATTGGTCGGAGCGGGGAGATTCGAACTCCCGACCCCCACAACCCCATTGTGTCAACACCCACATTTCAGCGCCTCCCGATTCGTCTCAAATTGTGGTGGTATACCCATCATAACTTACTGTATTTGCTTTTTTTATTTTGAACGCGCTATGCTTTGGTACCTAGGGTTAGTAGCCTTTCAAAACAGGCCAAATTTGGTACCTATGGTACCTATTTTTTCCAGAAATCAACCCCGGCGACCACCACAATGCCACGAAAAAGGGTCACTTCGCCGACGATTCAACACCTGAAAACGGACAAGGTGCAGGAGGATTTCTGGGACACCATCACCCCGGGGTTCGGCGTTAGGGTCACCAGGGGCGGCCGCAAGACCTTCGTTGTGATGACCCGCGTTCTCGAGGGCGGCCAGTGGAAAAAACGCCGCTACACGATCGGGCAATACAAGGAAGCCGTGGCCTCCGATGCCGAAGGCCTCGATCTGAAGACGGCGCGGGATCGCGCGAAGGCCGTCATCGCCGCTGCCGGAGACGGACAAGACCCGCAGGAGGTGTTGCACCCTACCCCGCGCGACGAGAAGGTCGAGCGATCCGCCGACTGCTTCGCCAATATGCGTGACGAATTCCTCAAGCGCTACCGGACCCGACAACGGACGAAACCGCGACCGCGCACCATCGTCGAAATGCGACGGTGTATCTCCGGCAAGCGCTTCAAGGACTGGGAATACAAACCCATCACCAACATCACCAAGCAAGATGTCCGCAACGTCCTGGATTCCATCCTCGACGAGGGCCACGACGCGCATGCCAACAAGACGCTCACGGTCCTGAAGATGCTGTTCAACTGGGCGTACGACCACGACAAGATCACCGACGTCCCGACCGACCGGATCAAACCACCCGGCGCGGTCACGCCCCGGGAGCGCACCCTGACCATGCCCGAGCTGGTCGCGGTGTGGAACGCCACCTACCGGGACCGCGGCATCGACATACACATACATGGCGACATCGTGCGCATCCTGATGTTGACTGGACAGCGGCGTAACGAAGTCGCCGGTATGCAGTGGTCGGAAATCGATTTCGATCGCCGCACCTGGGAGCTCTCGCGCGACCGGACCAAGAACAAACAGCCGCACATCGTCCCGCTCTCGTCGGCCGTCCTGTCGATCCTTCGGCGTCAGTTGGAGGACCAGAAAGAACTCGGCCTCGAATCCGCGCACGTCTTCACGACAACGGGCGATACGCCCTTCTCCGGCTGGAGCCGATCGAAGCAACGCCTCGACCAACGCTGCGGCGTGACCGATTGGCGGCTGCATGACCTGCGGCGCACCGTCGTCACCGGCATGAACGACGACCTCGGCATCTGGCCCCATGTCGTCGAAGCCGTTGTGAACCATGTCACCGGCGCCGCCAAACGCGGGGTCGCCGGTGTCTACAACCGCGCCGAGTACCTCAAGGAACGTCGGCGCGCACTCGAGCGGTGGGCGCGTCACCTCCTGAAGCAGGTCGCTGCAGCTCGCCGGGAGGCCTGATTCGGTGCCCTGCTCAAAACCGCGCACCAGGTTGAAGGGGTTTTCTGCCGACCCGCCGCAACCGGGCGCCTAGCATCGCACCTGTCCATATCAAATGCTGACGGGAGATACACCATGCACCGACTGATTACCGACCGCCAACTCCGCGAAAAGCTCGGCGGATGCTCCGCCATGACGCTTTGGCGCATGCGCCAAAGCGTCATGGCGGAGCATCCGCCGAGCTTTTCGCGGAGTTGGCGGTCGGTAATC
>Ga0116162_10000681_pt1 | contig 23634 bp, 21 predicted proteins | sample AD_UKC105_MetaG_FD_89875 | JGI IMG/M metagenome (GOLD analysis project Ga0116162, IMG submission 89875) | Active sludge microbial communities of municipal wastewater-treating anaerobic digesters from Hong Kong - AD_UKC105_MetaG | ecosystem: Engineered > Bioreactor > Anaerobic > Digestate...
ATCGATCGTGATCGCATCGTCCAGATACAGCGTTTTTCCTTGCGTGATGAGACCGGTCTCGCCGTCGTAAAGCGCAATCATCGCCGTTTCCGGCAGGGAATCCCCGTCGCTTATCGAAAAATCGTACCCCATTACGATCGCGTAACCGGGCATTTCATCCGTCTGAAATATGTTGATGCCGGAAGCAACCTGCACCGTATCCGTCGGATACTCCATTTTCATATTGACAAGGCATTTGGACACGGTTGCGCCGCTTTCATCTGTCGTAAATGTAACGGGGACGGTCCCTTCCGTTTGCAGTACCTGAATCTCGTACTTCGTCGTCCCGCCGTCCGATGGATAGCGCAGTATTCGCCAAAACGCGTATGTGTAGTCGCCCAGTGTGAAAGGCGCGCCGGACAAGCCGTCCGGTATCGGCTCCGCAGTTTCGGGGGCCGCCACGCTTTCAGGCTCCCTCGACGAAGAGCCGCAACCGACCGCTGCAATCATCAGTATAACCGTCAAAAGTACGATAAGAAACCGTTTCATGCTAATTTTCTCCTTATAAAAAGAATTTTTATTGCCGCAAACCGCGCATTTCGCAGCGTCGTTTCCTGTCGTCCGTTTAGCCGCTTACGCTTCCCTCGCCCAGCAAAGCCATATCGAAACTGAGAAGCAGCTTTTGCACTTCTTCAATATCGAACCGATGCATGATGCAATAGAGGATCGCGGCGTCGCGTTTGATCTGCGGGACAAGTTGGCTTTGCCGCGCCACTTTCAGCAGCTTCTGCGTCTGAAGGACGTCCAGCCCGAAGCCGAACGAAAGCTGCAAGACTTTATCGCGCGACGGCTTTCGCGTGCCGTTAAAAAGCTGATGCCCGTACGTCCGGTTGATACCCGCACGCTTGATCACGTGCTCCCGCGTTTCATTCCGGTCAAGGCAAATTTGTACAATATAGTCGTGAAAGGGCGGCAGCGAAATGTCCTTTTTCAGAAAATCAGCGAGCGGATCGGTGGATAAATCTTCCATCAATTTTCCCGTGTTCACACTATCCCGTTTACCCATATCGGCACCTCTCTGTTCTTTGTCGTCCGTCTCCTTTTCAAGATGCGTTTTATAAATTGTCCTTCGCCGCACCTGCGGTTTGTTTACCAATGGATTCGTAAATCTGTCGGTCTTTGCAGACGATTCGGATTATGAATTCATGTTAACATAGGGCGAAACTGAAAAGGTATGCAACCTGCATTCAACCCGTACCCGGCTTTCGGAGAAACCCCGGGGAACACTTGCGAGCATATGAAAACACCGCCCGGTTTCCCAAGCGATGGCCTTGCTGGTAAATCGTCGAGCCTTTCTGAAAACAGTTGTGCGGCCGATTCGAATGCATTGTTTATTTCCGGAAAACCGTTATAATTATTATAACGACCGTCATGGGTCAGGCCGATGTAAGTATTGCGGATCATTGCGGCAGGCCGAAACGCACGACGTCTTTTCAAAAGGAGCGGCAAAAATGGAAAAACTTTCAAAACGTTTATGGGCGTCTTTCCTTCTGTTGGGCCTCATGGGCCAGTTCGCATGGACGATTGAAAACATGTATTTCAACGTTTTCCTCTATAATACGATCTCGACCGATCCCAGTTACATAGCGGCCATGGTTGCGGCAAGCGCCGTCGTTGCGACGCTGACGACTCTGCTGATGGGTTCGCTTTCCGACAGGGCCGGTAAGCGCAAGGTGTTCATCTGCACGGGATATATCGTCTGGGGCTTTTCCACAATGGCATTCGGGCTGATCAGCGTGCAGAACGCCGCGGCATGGTTCCCGGCGCTGAACGCCGTTTCGACCGCGGCGATGATGGTCGTCGTGATGGATTGCGTGATGACCTTCTTCGGCTCGACCGCCAACGACGCCGCCTTCAACGCCTATGTGACGGACGTTACGAACGATAAAAACCGCGGGAAAGTCGAATCTGTACTGGCCGTATTGCCGCTTCTTTCCATGCTGATCATCTTCGGCGGCTTTGACGCCCTGACGCAGCAGGGACGCTGGAGCCTGTTCTTCGGTATCTTCGGCTGTCTTGTTACGCTGACCGGCATCGTCTCCCTTTTCCTGCTCAAAGACAGCCGCGTGGAGTCGAAAAACGAGCCGTTCGGCAAAAACCTGATCGCCGGCTTCCGGCCGGCCGTCATACGGGAAAATCCCGATCTGTACCTGACGCTTACCGCGTTCTGTCTGTTTTCCTGCGCGGTGCAGGTCTTCTTCCCTTACCTCATCATCTATATGCAAACGTACCTGAATATCAACAACTACGCCATCGTTCTCGGCATCGTACTGATACTCGCTTCCGTCGTCAGCGTCATCGGCGGCCGCTTCATCGACCGGATCGGCAAGCTCAACTTTGTCCCGCCCGCCGCCGTGGTCATGTTTATTGGCCTGATCGGCATGTATTTCGTGCGTAAGCCCGTTGCCGTCGCAATCGCCGGCACCGTCATGATGGGCGGATATATGCTCGTGACGGCCGCGCTTTCCGCAACCATACGGGACTTCACGCCAAAAGACAGGGTCGGGCAGTTTCAGGGGATACGCATGATCTTCGCGGTCATGCTGCCCATGGTCATCGGCCCCTGGATCGGCGCGGCTGTGATCAAAAACAGCGGCAGCACATACGTCGACCTGGGAACGGTTAAAAACGTGCCGACTCCGGCCATTTTTCTCGCGTCCGCCGTCGTCCTTCTCCTGATTGCAATTCCGCTCGTTTTTCTGAAGCGGAGAGAAAAGCAGGAAAAAGCCCTGGGTAAAGAAGCCGAGTAAAAAGCGCGTGCCAACGTCCGGCTGCGATATCGGCTTAAATCAAATCCCCGCAATCATTACGATTGCGGGGATTTGTTGGCGTAGACGGCGGCCGAAACCTACGCCGCGCCTCTTGTTGCATAATTCGCTGCCGCGCCATGTTCCTTACTACATTGAATCAATTGACAGCAGCGCCGCCTTTGTGGCATGAATTCGTGTCGTGTCGAATACGGGCAGGGAGGTGTCTTCCTGCCGGATCAGCAAACCGATTTCCGTGCAGCCCAAGATAACGCCCTGCGCGCCTCTCTCGGCAAGCCCTTCGATCATGCGCAATATCTTTTCCCTTGATTCCGCGGAGACAATGCCCAGGCACAATTCGTTGTAGATAATATCGTTGACCGTTTCAATTTCGTCTTCGCCGGGCGTCAGCACTTCAATTCCAGCATCCGTCAATTTTTCTTTGTAAAAGTCCTGCGTCATTGTATATTTGGTGCCCAGCAGCGCTGCTTTTTGAATATTGTTCTGTCGTAAGGCGGCCGCCGTTGCTTCAGCTATATGCAAAATCGGTATGCCGATTTTCTTTTGAATCTGCGGAACAACCTTGTGCATCGTATTTGTGCAGATAACGATAAAATCGGCTCCGGCTTTTTCAAGATTCTCAGCGGCGTCGGATAAAATCTCAGCGCTTCCGTCCCAGTCGCCCCTCGACTGATATTCTTCAATTTCAAAAAAATCCACACTATACAGCAATACTTTTGCAGAATGCAGGCCCCCGAGTTCCCTTTTGATGACCTCGTTCACAATCCGATAATAGGAAACGGTGCTTTCCCAGCTCATGCCGCCAATCAAGCCGATCGTTTTCACAAGTTCGCCCCCTTTTTTGCGTCCATGCGAGCATGACGCTCTTTCTTGTTTTAATTGTCTATTGCAAAAAATTGTCTATTTCCCGATAAGCTTCCTTTGCTTTTCTTGAAAAAGGAAAAAGGATATAGTCGTGTCCTTCTCCCTCGCCTATTATTTCTTTTACCGTCGTCCCCTTTGCATTTGCCGCTTTCGAAATAAGCGCCTTACAATCGGGATACGTAAGCTCTTCCGAGCCGTAGCAAATCAATAAGTCTCCCAGATTTTCAAGATTTCCGTATATCGGCGATACGTACGGATGGTTAACCCCCAAGTCACCGGCAAATGCCTTCCCGATTTGTATCGTCACGTCCAACGGCAGAATCTTATCCCGTTTCACATAATTGGCAATGTCTTTATTGCTTAACCCAACGTCCAGCCAGGGAGAAACCAGAACGCTCTTTTGGGGCGCCACGATTCCTTTGTCTCGTAACTGCATCAGCAAGGATAATGCAAGACCGCCGCCGGCAGAGTCGCCGAAAAATGAAAAAACATCATTCGGATATTTTTCAATCAGCGACTCATACATCGAAATCGTACTGGCATGGAGGATTTCGGAAGAATTTTCAGGGCTCAGGGGGTAATCGAAGAAAGTGACGCGAAATCCCATTTTCACAAGTTTTTTCGCAACCAACTGATGAAAGCAGGTCGCCTCGCAAACGTAAGCGCCGCCGTGCAAAAAAATGATATGCCGGTTTGTCGTTTGATTATCTTCGATCGTCAATACCTGATCGTTATCAACGTGCCACTCGTTCGTAACAAAAGGATATTTAAATCGGTCGCTGCTAAAATGTTTCGTATTTCTGCCGGGCCTGGTAAGTACTTTTTTTGTGATGAACTTTATTATCGGCATGATGAGCCTCCCGAAGCATTGTTGCCCATAGGTATCGTCTGCGTCGTACATGGTATTGGCGTTCCAGCAATCATCGCAGCCGGTTCGATCCACGCCATTATTTTCCCAATTGCGGTTCCATATGCGATAGAAGGCCGCTTTCAAAGCAACGACTTGCTTTGTTGAGCATATTTGTTTTAATATATACCCTAAATTAACGAAAGACAATGAAAAAGTCATAGTGGGACTTTGGCCGGGTTTTCCTGCCTGCCGGTATCTAGAATTTTTGCATGGCAGGCTTGCTGCCTCGGTTGAAAAAAAAGCAGGATTTGCTATAATCGAATCATTATGAAGTATAATATCTTAAAACTTAAGACATTCGGAAGAAAGTAAGAAAGCAAAATGACGAAACTACTGGTAATCAACCCCGGCTCCACCTCCACAAAACTCAGTCTGTATGAAGACGATACGTTGCTTTTTGAGGAAAGCGAGTTTGATGATGCCTCCGTCCTGCTGCAATACCCCTCGGTGAACGACCAGGTTCCCTTCCGTAAGCAGGTGATTCTAAACATGCTGCGGCGGAACGGCCACGCGCCTGCGGATGTAGATGTGTTTGTGGGTCGCGGCGGAAGCGCATACCCTCAGCGCGCAGGCGTAATGCCAATCGACGACCGGCTCTATCGTGATACGCTGGATGCGGTGGGCGGCAGCGAGCACGCCGCAAAGCTGGGCGTGCTGTTGGCCTACGAGCTGTGCAGGGAGTACGGTGGGAAAATGTTCACCCTCAATCCCACCAACATTGATGAACTTTGCGACTATGCCCGCGTGACCGGCATCGCCGGATTGTACCGGAACGCCCAGACGCACGCCTTAAATCAAAAGGCGGTGGCCGCTTACCATGCGAAATCCATGCACCGGCGCTATGAGGACTGCCGTTTTGTGGTTGCCCATATCGACGGCGGCGTGACGATCAATGCCCACGACTGCGGTAAAATGGTGGATGGAACCGTAGGCTCGGGCGGAGACGGCCCCTACGCCCCCACCCGCATCGGCAGCGTGCCGGTCCTCTGCCTGCTGGATTATATTGAGGAGCATTCTCTGGACGAGGTGCGGCTCATGTGCTCCCGCGCCGGAGGCTTTGTCAGCCACTTCGGCACTTCCGATGCGAACAAGATCCACCGCATGGTGGAAGCCGGAGACCGGAAAGCGATTTTGATTTGGAACGCAATGATCTATCAGATCTGCAAAGAGATCGGGGCAATGAGCACCGTACTCTGCGGTAAAGTGGACGGCATTTTGCTGACCGGCGGACTCGTCCGTTTTGACGACATTGTGGAAGGCATCCGCAACCGCTGCGGCTGGATTGCCAAAATCACCGTCTACCCCGGCGAAATGGAGCAGGAGGAAATGGCGGGCGCCGTGCTGCGGGTTCTGCGCGGAGAGGAAGCGGCGCATCCCTATACCGGAGAACCGGTGTGGAAGGGCTTCGATTTTTAAGGCAACGCCGTGCAGAGTAAAGTCGTGCGAAAATTGAATAAAATAGTAAACCGTGTAGTCAAATCGATTGCACGGTTTATTTTTAGCAAAAAGGAGGGATTCTATCAAAAATCGCATTGAGTGCAACGTAACGTCTTATCATTTGCCAAGCCCGCACATTGCAAGTTAATTCAAAAGCGTCACCCAAATGAGGGCCAGACTCTCAGTTCTAGTTTTCATATAAGGCAGCTATATCATGTATCCTGCGCTTCATTTCCGCGCGAACATGTAACGGCTCTAAACACTCGCATTTGTCCCCAAAGCTGAAAAGAATATTGTAGTAGTATTCGTTCTCTATGAAAGGAAAACGAACAATGTAATGCTCATCACCGTCTGGCGAAAAGTGCTCATAAGTGCAATAATCAAGGACCCTGTCCATGACAGATTTATGAATACGGATTTTAATTTCTGTTTGCATCGTTTCCAAAATATCAGTAAAGTCTAAAGTCGGTTTTTGATAATCCCGTGGTGTAAAAGTTTCCTCTTGCATTTGCAGATTTGACATGCGGGACAGTTTGAATAAGCGATAATTATTTCTTTTATGGCAATACCCCTGCAAATACCAATGGCTGCTTTTGAGTACAAGCTGATACGGCTCGGCTGTTCGTGCGGATTTATTTCCGTAGCGGTCCGTATATTCAAACGAAAGCAGCCTGCTTTCCCGCAAAGCTGTTTTGATCATTTCCAAATATGGCTGTAGGTTCCCGTTGCCCATCCATGGACTTAAATCTATGTAAATCTGATTTGCCTTAAATTCAATGTCTTTTGCTCTGTCGGCGGGGATAAAGCTCTTGACTTTCGCAAGGGCGTTTACCAGCTCATCCGCTCGTATCACGTTTGAAAGGCCGGAAAGTCCCATCAGGATAGCGGAAAGGTCGGAAGTCGAAAAAACCTTTTTATCAATCTTGTATTTCTGCATGATTTCAAAGCCGCCGCCAACTCCCGGCGTGGAACAAACAGGAATGCCCGCCATGTTGATCGCGTCTATGTCACGATAGATCGTGCGGGGTGAAACTTCAAACATATCTGCCAACTCCTGTGCGCCTGTCCGCTCTTTATCAAGAAGTATCATAATTATGCCGACAAGCCTGTCTACTTTCATCCGGCAGCCGCCTTTCAATCTTTCAGAATTTCTTTTTATCATCATAGATTGTTGCCATAATGTTGTCAACAATTGCAAGATACAATAAAAAAAGCAAACGAATCAATTTGCCGATCTGGAGGAACCGTTATGCAGAAAAAAGCTTTGGTAATAATCGATATTCAAAACGACATAACAAAGAATTACAAGGATGTTATTGACAATATCAATAAAGCGATCGATTGGGCAGTCGCGAATGATATTCACGTCGTTTATATAAGGCACGAAAATTTATCAGCCGGTACGAGGACTTTTAAGCCCGATACACATGGGGCTGAATTCGCTTCGGACCTGAAAATCGTATCAAAAAGTGTTTTTACAAAAAACAAGGGAAACGCATTAACCAGTGAAGGATTTACAGATTTTATTCGCAAAAATGAAATATGCGATTTCTACATAGCAGGCGCGGATGCCGTTGCTTGTGTTAAATCAACCTGTTATAACTTACGCAAAGCAAATTATGGCGTCAATGTCCTGTCGGATTGCGTTTCAAGTTACGATAAAAGGAAAATTGGCGAAATGCTGCGCTATTATGAAAGTAAAGGCAGTAAAATCATTCGTTTAAATGACTTGTCCTGATTTATTATGAGCGAATCGCCTGTACTGGCTGCAAATAAACGGAAAGCCGTGATTGCAATACAATCACGGCTTTCTCGTCGTTGGCGGAGAAGGAGGGATTCGAACCCTCGCGCCAGTTACCCCAGCCTACTCCCTTAGCAGGGGAGCCCCTTACAGCCAACTTGGGTACTTCTCCGTATTATGAATGATGCTGGCGGAGAGAGAGGGATTTGAACCCCCGGTGCCTTTCAGCATCACCAGTTTTCAAGACTGGCTCCATAAACCACTCGGACATCTCTCCAAGAATGCACCTTATGAAGTATAGCAAATTCATGAATGGATTGTCAACGCCTGAATCTGAGTAAAACGCGGTTTGCAGAATATCAAAAAAATCATAAGATATTGGTAAAAAAAGGCGAATCGATTGCAAGGGTGCGCCGCATTTTTTATAATGTAAGAAAAGAAACTTCTTATAAGTTGTTTCATGTGGGGGCTTTTATATATGCAAACCGGAATCAAACGTTCGCTTGCGGCGGCGCTCGCCGCCGTCATGCTGCTGTTTTGCGCCTGCAAAACGGTTTCAACCACCATTCTCAATACGGAATCGAAAATCTTTTACGACGGATGCCAGATCGAGACGACCGTCCGCGAGCTCAGCGTCGACGGCGGCAAAACGACTGCGCGAATCCGCTTCACCAATCTCGGCGGGGATTCCCTCGGTTCTCTGGAGGCGCTTGTCGAGTTTGTCGATGCCGATGGGGACACGATCGCTTCCGACGTTTTAAGCCTTACTTTCGACACCGCCATCGAAGCGGGCGAAAGCTTCAGCGCCACGGCGAAATGCGACAGCGACGACCGAATCGTGGATGTCGTCGTCTCGTCGTACAGTTCGTGACGGTCAGGTGTCGATTCCTGCTTTTTTCGCCTGCGCATGCTGCAGCGGCCGTTTGATGGAATACCGCTTTCCGTCCTTTACGAAATTCGCGCCCGTCTGCTTGAAGCGGAACGGCACGCCGGCCTCCACGCATTGCCTGCGGATGTCCAGCACCCAGTCGTAATCGCATGTCCGCGCGTGTTCGCCGGACTCCCCTCCCACCGTCACGTTTCCGACCCAATCGCCAAGATAGCCGCTTAAGTCGATGCGCTCCAGCAGCGGCTCGCATACGATTCCCTTATGCAGAATCGGCGCGCCTTTAAAAACCGGAAGCCGTTCGTCCGCCTTCGCCTGGTTTTCCGTCGTGCAGCAAACCGATACGTTCGGATATCCGTCGCCCCAGTCGTCCGGAATGCATTCCCCAAAGCGCGTGATGCGTTTTGTGATAAAAAAGAACGCGCAGTCCGACCGCTCCCGGATCATTCTCCAGGCTTCGCGCCGCCAGTCGTCCGCGTCTTCGAGCAAAAAGTCGGACGTAAAGCAGGTCCATATCATCGTGCCGGACGGTATTTTATAGGAACCGTCGCGCGCATGCGAAATCGGCAGGTAAAACGAGTTGGTTTTTCGCACGATACCGGCGTCCATGCCGTGTTTACCGTCCATGCGATACACATAACAATTCCGGCACCCGGCGGAGAGCTTGTGGCAGCCGTGCCATGGATTCCAGTTTACGCCGCCAAGCACCGTTTTTATTCCGTTTTTCGTTCTGTATTGTGTCATTGCGGCCTCGCTGCATTTCATATTGCGCCGTTATGGTTCACATTTGGGTTTATTGACAATGCTATCATGGTACAGTATAATCGGCAAGCTGAAAGGGGAAGGAACGATGAATGAGTTTTTACAGGCGATAGAAGCCTTTGCACAGGGTTCCTCGGTTTGGGTATATCTATTTATCTTTTTTGGAAAAATTTTCGAGGTGTCGTTCGGCACGCTGCGTATCGTTTTGATTAACCGCGGCGAACGCACGATCGGCTCCCTTATCGCGATCATAGAAATTACGCTCTGGCTGGTCGTTGCAAGCAGCGTCCTGACCGGCTTCCGCGAAGACTTTTTAAAGGGCATCGCCTATGCGCTGGCGTTTGCCTGCGGCAATTACATCGGCTCCTGGCTGGATGAACTGCTCGCGTTCGGGCTCAGCTCCATGCAGGTCGTCCTGCCCGATATGGAAACGGCGAAAAGCATGGAAGCGTGCCTTCGCGCAAAGGGCTTCGGCATCACGTCACTCGACGTTCACGGGCGCGACAACGACCGCGCGATGCTGCTGATGACGATGCAACGGAAGCGCATCCCGCAGGCCATGGCGATCCTGGAAGCAAACTGCAAGGGCGCGGTCGTGACGGTGACCGACATCAAATCGCAGCGCGGCGGGTATCTTGAACGTTCCGCAAAGGGCGGTCAGCTTCGCATAGGGAAATAACCCGCGGCACGCAAGCGCGCACCTTCGCTTATCGGCGCTGCTCGGCCTCGACGTTTAATCCGGCCGGACGCCCTCCGCAAGCCGCAACGAAAGAAGGAAGTGCAGCGTCGTTGCCTGGCCGCCTTCCAGATTCAGGCCGAATTGCGTTTGAATCCGTTCCAGCCTGTACAGAAACGTGCTGCGGTGGATAAAAAGCGCGTTTGCTGTTTTGACGGCGTTGAAATGGTTCTTCACGTACGCCGCGGTCGTTTCCAGATAATTCGTCCCGTGTTCGACATCATAATGCACCATCTTCCATACGGAGCCTAGACAAATCAGTTCCGCAGGCAGTTCGGCGGTTGAACGCCGGGCGATATAATCGTCCGCCACGTCCTCGAACCGCAGGAGCGTTTTGTTCGGCTTTGCCGCTGCGTTCAGCGCAAACCGCGCCTGGTCCAGTCGCTTCGAAAGGTAGGAAAACCCTTCGGCCGGCCCTGAAATTCCAATGCGAAGATGTTCGTTGCCCGCAAATTCCAGAAGCGCTTTCACGGCGTCTTCCCCGCTTTCTTCATCTGTCGGCAGGACGGCGGCCAGTATCGGCGGATACGAAAAAGCGCAGCATCCTTCGACCGCGCTTTCCATTCGGTCGCAAATCGTATGGACGTGCGCGGACCGCATATCCCCGGAGACGGTTTCTGCGGCAATCGCCAGATACCGCCCGTCTTCCGCCCAGCCCTGTTCGCCGAGCAACGCGGTCGCATCGTTTTCGGACGCAGTCTGATCCAGCAAAGAGCGCAACTGCTGTTCGATACAGTCGTTTTTTCGATTTTGCCGGAGGGCCCTCACGGAAATTTTATGCTCGGAAAGCATCATCTTGACAAACCCGCCAAGATTTTCAAAAACGACCTCGTCGCTGCCGTAGAAGGGACGCTCTTTCGACGCGCAAAGCAGCATGAAGCGCGCGCCCGCGGCCCGGAACCCTTCGCAGAGCAGTTCCGTTCCTTCCGCCGCCGCGGAGCGGTACGGTTTGCCGATCTTACGTTCGCGGCAGTCGTCTTCCAACAATTTGTACGATTCGGAAAGGTATCCGTCGCTCAATTCCGTATAAAACCGCTCTGCGCGCGCGACCGTATGGAGGGCCTCGTCGCAAAGCCAAACGGGGTTTTGCAGCATCTCCTCCGCAGTTTCCAGCAATTCGGTGCAATCGGACCCCGTCTCCGCAATCCCCTTGAGTTTTTCGCTCCATTCGTCGAGCCGGTCGAACAGGCGCTGAACAAAGTTGAAAAGCATCTGCCGGTTGGTTTCCGCGGGAAAGACGCACACGTCGTAACGACCCAGTTCCGCGTCATCCGGCGTTCCGGCGCAGAGAAACAACGGCTTCGACGGGTCGTTTGACACGATTTGTGCCATTTGCCCCGCGGAGCAGATATAGATGCGCGCGCTTGTCCTCTTTGCCTCTGGTTCGAAAAAGAGGGGACGGTTGACCGCCTGCATCGGATACCGGATGGAATCCGTCATCCGTGGGTAGCGGTATTTCAGTTCGCTTACAAGAAACTCTTTTCGAATCATAGATGTTTTTCATCTCCTTGCTACACATTGTAGGAGATGAAATTTGAATTGTCAATGTAATGTGGTATTTTCTTTTACGTCAATTTTTGGTATGCTAACCGAAAACCAAAACGAGGTTCAATTGTATGCTCATTATCGGTGAAAAACTGAACGGATTCATTCCGGCCGTAAAAACGGCGATTAACGGCCGCGACGAAGCGTATCTCAAAAACCTTGCAATCGCGCAGGAACGCTCCGGCGCCGACTATCTGGATATTTGCGCCGCCGTGGATAACGACGCCGAGGTGGAAACGCTCGAATGGCTGATTCGTCTTGCCGAAGGCAGCAGTTCCCTGCCCGTCTGCATCGACTCGGCGAACCCGGACGCAATCGCCGCCGTTCTGCCGCAATGCAAACGCACCGGCATCGTCAACTCCGTATCGATGGAGAGCGGAAAGGTCGAAACCATCTTCCCTCTGATTGCGGACACCGGCTGGAAATGCATTGCGCTGCTTTGCTCCAACAGCGGTATCCCCGATTCCGTCGGGGACCGCATCCGAATTTTCGAAGACATTCTGGAGCAGGCGAAAGCATACGGCATTTCGGAAGACCGGCTGCTGATCGACCCGATCGTGCGGACGCTTTCAACGGACGAAACCGCGCTGACGACGTTCGCCGCGTGCACCCGGGAGATCCGCGCCCGCTCAAAGGACGTGCGCGTCGTCAGCGGCCTTTCAAACATTTCCTACGGTCTGCCCGCGCGTACGCTGATCAACCACGCATTTCTGATCCTTGCGATGCAGTCCGGCATGGACAGCGCGATCCTTGATCCGACGGACCGCGAAATGATCGGGCTGATGCACGCGGCGCAATCGCTGCTGGGCGAGGACGAATACTGCATGGACTATATCTCCGCCTTCCGCGAAAATCGAATCGGTCCTTTGAAGTACGATTAACCGCGAAAATTCACACTTTTTATATATAATATCCTGATATCGCGTGATTTTTCGGTCGAATGCGATTATAATCAAGCGAAGAGCGTTTCATACGCGACTGTTAACAACCGTTACCGCAGCTTTGGAGGCCACATATGACGAAAATCGAAGAAATTGCTTCGGCAATCGAATCCGGAAAGATGAAAACCATCTCCGGCATGGTGCTGGACGCCGTTCAGTCGGGCGCCGATCCGATGGATATCCTGAACAGTGGAATGATCTCCGCAATGTCCGTCGTCGGCGAACGGTTCAGCCGTGGCGAAGCGTTCGTGCCGGAAATGCTGATTTCGGCGCGCACGATGAAACGGGGCGTTGCAACGCTCAAGCCGTACCTTTCAAAGGGCGCGGCAGGCGCAAACGGCAAGGTTATTATCGGAACGGTCCGCGGCGACATGCACGACATCGGCAAAAACCTTGTCGCTATGATGATCGAAAGTGCGGGATTCGAAGTGATCGACCTTGGCATCGACGTTCCCGGCGAACGGTTTTTGCAAAGCGTCCGCGAAAATGGCGACGTGCGCATCGTCGCGCTGTCTACCCTGCTGACGACGACCATGCCCGCGATGCGGAATATCGTTTCCGAACTGAACAAGCTGGAAAATCGTGGTTCGTTCCGCATCATGGTCGGCGGTGCGCCGATCACGGCGGAATTTGCCAAGCAGATCGGCGCGGACGCTTACACGACCGACGCCGCGACCGCGGCCAGCATGGCGAAGTCGTTTATTTCCTAAAAGCCGAATCCCCCCTACAGAAAGGTTTTATATAAGATGACGCATACCGTTGAGTTTCAGCCGGCAAATAAAAAGATAACCGTTCCCGACGGAACGGTTCTTTCCGAAACGGCGAAACGGGCGGGCGTTTTTATCGACTCCCCGTGCGGCGGCAACGGCACCTGTAAAAAATGTGCCGTAACGCTCATACTGGACGGCAGCGAGGAAACCGTGCTCGCATGCCAGACAAAGGTGGAGGCGGACTGCGTCGTCCGTTTGCCGGAACATTCCGCCGTGCGGACGCTGAACGACGGTTCGTCGCGATACACCGCGTTTGCGCCGTATGCCGCCGCCCGCAGCGACTTGGAAGGCGCATGCTTCGCCGCGTTCGACCTTGGGACGACGACGATCGTCTGTTACCTGCTGGATGCGAAAACCGGCGACCAGCTCGCCGTTTCAGGCATGCAGAACCCGCAGTCCGCGTTTGGCGCCGATGTCATCGCACGCGCCACCTACGCACTCGACAACGGCTACGAGCCGCTGCGCTCCAGCGTGCGGGACGCTTTGAACGAACTTCTCGACACCGTATGCCTGCAAGCCGGGCGCGACCGCCAGAACGTCGTCCTTGCCAGCGTCGTCGGCAACACGGTCATGCATCACCTGCTGCTCGGGTATCCGGTCGATTCGCTTGTACGCGCGCCGTACAAGCCGTATAAAAGCGAACGTCTGGTCCTCCCGGCAAGCGAGCTCGACCTGCGGGCGCACGATTCCTGCGTCGTGCTGATTCCGGCTGTCGTCGGGGGCTTTGTCGGCGCGGACACGGTCGCCTGCCTGACGGCGACGGCGTTCGACACGCTGCGCGACGTAACGCTGATGCTGGACGTCGGCACGAACGGCGAGCTCGCGCTTACAAACGGCTCGCGTCGCGTCAGCTGCTCCACCGCTGCGGGACCCGCCTTCGAAGGAGCGAACATCTCCTGCGGTATGCGCGCGAGCAGCGGCGCGATCGAACATGTACGGTTCGCCGGCGACGCGCTACAAATCGCCGTCATCGGGGACGCACCGCCGACCGGGATCTGCGGCAGCGGCCTGATCGAACTGGCAGCGGCGCTCGTCAAGGCGGGCATAATTGAGGAAAGCGGGCGCTTTTCCGACGACAGCCGTTTTCAGAATCGGTTCGTAGCAACGGCGGACGGCATGAAGGCTTTCGTCGTTTCGGCACAAGCCGGGCAAACGACGCAAATCGTTCTGACGCAGAAGGACGTTCGCGAGCTCCAGCTCGGCAAGGCGGCCATGCGCGCGGGAATCGAAACGCTGCTTGATACGCTTTCCCTCGCACCGGAGCAGGTATCGAAAACGCTGCTGGCCGGTGCGTTCGGCAGCCACCTTTCCGCCGGAGCGCTTTGCGATATCGGCCTGCTTCCGGCGGCGCTGCTGGGCAGCATCGAAAGCATTGGAAACGCCGCGGGCGAAGGCGCGAAGCTGTACCTGAAAAATTACGCTCTGTTCGAGCAGACCGACTCGCTTGCAAAACAAACGGAATATATCGAACTGACCATGTCGCCGGAGTTTACGGACCGTTATGTCGACGCGATGGCGTTCGACGGCGAATAAAGCGCACGGCGGCACGGCAGGAACAGGAAATAGAAATAGAATATGAAAATTCAGGATATCATTAAAAAACATACGACGCTCTCGTTTGAAATTTTTCCACCCAAGGAGGACAAGCCCCTTGCTCCGCTGATGAGCACGCTCGACCGTCTCTATACGTTTCGGCCGGATTTCATCAGCTGCACGTACGGTGCGATGGGCTCGAACAAAGGGCGTAACCTCGAAGTCGTGGAGAGCATTCAGTCGCGCGGCGTTTGCCAGGCCCTCTCGCACTACACCTGCATCGGAAATTCGCGCGGGGACGTGGACCGGGCTCTGCGCGATTACCGGGATACGGGCGTACACAACCTGCTTGCGCTGCGCGGCGATTTCCCTGCCGGAGCGTCCAGGACGCAGGGCGATTTTCGCCATGCGAACGAGCTGATCGGCTATGTTCTGAAAAGGGAACCGTCCTTCTGCGTTGCGGGCGCATGCTATCCGGAAAAGCACTTGCTTGCCGATTCGCTCGACGACGATATCGACGCGCTTTTAAAAAAGCAGGATGCGGGCGCTTCGTTTTTGATGACGCAGCTTTGTTACGACGTTGAAAGTTACCTGCGTTTCATCGAGCGCGCGCGCAAACGCGGCGTTACCCTTCCGGTCGTCGTCGGCGTTTTGCCGCTGCTTAAACGCGACGGGCTGATTCGAATGGCGCTCGGCAACGGCTGCTCGATCCCGGCAAAGGTCGCGGAAATCGTCGGCCGCTACGGAGACGACGAAGCGTCGTTCCGCGCCGCCGGACGTGATTTTACCGTCGAACTGATACGAAAGTACCGGGCCGAAGACGCCGACGGGATTCACCTGTACACGCTCAATCGCTTTGAGGACGTCGCCGGGATCGTTGTCGACGCAGGATTGAGCCGCGCGGAATGATGTGCGTTTTTTTTGCGCATGCTTTCCGTTTGCAGCGCTTTACGCTATAATAGAAGAATTGATGAGGTTTTGCCGGAACAATCGGCTTTTCCTTATAAAACCAAACATGAAGTAGAGTAGGTATTGCGCGTTAAGTGGCAGCCGGATGGGAAGTCGCCGCTGCACGAAAAGCGTCTTTGCGCGTTTGCGATGCAATGCCGCGTCCGCTACTGCACAAACGAGAACGTCTTCCCTTTTTGTTAAGACGTTGTGCATCCTGTGCAGCGCACCCAAAAAGGAGGGCTGTTCTTTTATGAGACAGATCACGCCGAAAAGGCTTTCCCTGATGGCAATGCTAATCGCGTTGCAGATCGTTCTTTCCAAGTTCCTGATGCTTCAGCTGACGGGCTCCATTCGCCTCAGCATCGACAGCGTGCCAATCATCCTCGCCGGAATCTGGTTCGGTCCGGTCGCGGGCGGTATCGTCGGGATGCTCGGCGACCTGCTCGGCACGGTGCTCTTCCCTACGGCCGGCGCATATTATCCGCTTCTGACCGTTGCCTTCATGCTCAACGGCGTCGTCGCCGGGCTGCTTTCCCGCGCCGTTCGGAAACGGCCGGTCGCCGTCCGCGCAATCGCATGCGTCGTTCCCGCCGAACTCGCCGGATCGCTTTTGTTTAAAAGCTTTGCGCTTGGCCTGCTCAATGGGCTTCCCTTTTTTACAATGGTCGGGATGCGCGTGCTTCCGGTCGCCGCCGTCATGCTTGTCGACACGCTGCTTGTCGGCCTGCTGGACAAGCTGCTGGGCGATATGGCAAAGCGTGAACACGCTCCGCGAAAAGCCGACCCGGCAAACGCTCTTTCAAACTCCCGCTCCATGAATTATGCGGAAGCGCTGGACTATATCCATCACGTCACGTGGCGCGGAAGCCGCCTTGGCCTGGAGCGCACCAACGAGCTGCTTTCGCGCATCGGCAATCCGCACCGCGCGTTAAAATTCGTGCATATTGCCGGAACGAACGGCAAAGGCTCCACGGCGGCAATGCTGGCGAAGGTGCTCTCGTCCGCCGGTTATCGCGTCGGGCTTTACACGTCCCCGTTCATCAACCGGTTCAACGAACGCATGCAGGTAGACGGCGTTTCGATTTCGGACGACGAGCTTGCCGGCATCACGTCCTACATTCGCCCGCATGCGGACAAAATGGCCGACCACCCGACGGAATTTGAACTGATCAGCGTCGTCGCTTTTGAATTTTTCCTGCGCCATAACGTCGATATCGTCGTTCTTGAAGTCGGGATGGGCGGCGAACTGGATTCGACCAACGCCATCGACACGCCGGAACTGGCGATCATCACGAACATCGGCCTCGACCACACGCGCGAACTCGGGCCGACGATAACAGACATCGCCCGCGCAAAAGCCGGCATCATAAAGCCCGGCGGCGATGTACTCATTTACGATCAAAACGGCGAAGCGGACGCCGTGTTTCAGGAGGCTTGTAAAACAAACGGCGCAAAACTGCACATTGTCGATTTCAGCCGCATCGGCGACATCTCCCTTTCCCTTTCAGCCCTGCGGTTTACGTTTTCACCGTACGGCGAATTCGTCTGCGGGCTCGTCGGCAGCTATCAGACGCGTAACGCGGCCGTCGCCATTACCGCGGCCGAATTGCTGCGCGTAAAGGGTTGGAACATTTCGGACAATGCGCTGAAAACGGGCCTCGCAACCGTGCACTGGCCCGCCAGATTTGAAATTCTGCGGGAAAATCCGGTCTTCATCGCGGACGGCGGGCACAACCCGCAGGGCGTTTCCGCCGTTGCGGAAAGCCTGAAGCTGCATTTCCCGGACAAAAAGATCACGTTCCTGCTCGGTATCATGGCGGATAAGGACATCCCGCATATGATCGACCGGATCGGGCCGATCTCGGGTGGTTTTATCACCGTCACGCCGAACAATCCGCGCGCAATGCAGGCCGATGCGCTCGCGGAGCTTTTATCGAAACATGGGTTTGCCGCCACGCCCTGCGACAGCGTCGCTTCCGGCGTCGATGCGGCGATTAAGCTGGCCGGCGCGGACGGCGTCGTCTGTGCGCTCGGCTCGCTGTATATGCTAGGCGACGTTCGGGCCGCGCTCGGCATCGTACCCGATTAAGAAGATTCACAGCGCGATTGAATGCGCAATATAACGGAGGAACTGCATGGCATACGCCGACGGGAAAAAAAGCGATATAGAGATCGCACAGGCAACCGAACTTTTACCGATTTATACGATTGCGGAATCGATCGGCGTTCCGGACGATCATCTGGAACCCTACGGCCGCTATAAAGCCAAGATCGACGGTTCGTTTTTACAAAACGGCCCGCGCAGGGACGGAAAGCTGATCCTCGTGACCGCAATGACGCCCACGCCTGCGGGCGAAGGGAAAACGACGACCACCGTCGGCCTTGCCGACGCGTTGCGCGTCGTCGGCAAGCGTTCGATCGTCGCATTGCGCGAGCCTTCGCTCGGTCCCGTCTTCGGCATCAAGGGCGGCGCCGCAGGCGGCGGATACGCCCAGGTTGTGCCGATGGAAGACATCAACCTGCACTTCACGGGCGATTTTCACGCAATCGGCGCGGCAAACAACCTGCTTGCCGCAATGCTGGACAACCACATTTACCAGGGCAACGCGCTGAATATCGATCCGCGCAGGATCGTCTGGCGCAGATGCGTGGATATGAACGACCGCCAGTTGCGGTTTGTTGTGGACGGTCTCGGCGGGCGCGTCAACGGCGTCCCGCGCGAGGACGGTTACGATATCACCGTCGCGAGCGAAGTGATGGCGGTCCTCTGCCTTGCCGACGGCATCGACGACCTCAAGGCGCGGCTGTCCCGCATGATCGTCGGGTATACGTACGATCAGCAGCCCGTTACCGCTGGCGACCTGCACGCCGTTGGAGCGATGGCGGCCCTCCTGAAGGATGCGTTGAAGCCGAACCTCGTGCAGACGCTCGAGCACACGCCGACCTTCGTCCATGGCGGCCCGTTTGCCAACATCGCGCACGGGTGCAATTCCGTTTCAGCCACGCGCATGGCGCTCCGCCTTGCCGACTACTGCGTGACGGAAGCCGGATTCGGCGCGGACCTCGGCGCGGAGAAGTTTTTCGACATCAAGTGCCGCGCTTCCGGGTTAAAGCCGGATGCCGTGGTCGTCGTCGCGACCGTTCGCGCGCTGAAAATGCACGGCGGCGCAGACAAAGCGACGCTTGCAGACGAAAACCTCGCGGCGCTTGAAAAGGGGCTCCCGAACCTGCTGCGCCATGTCGACAATATCAAAAACGTATACCATCTCCCCTGCGTCGTCGCCGTCAACCGCTTCCCGTTCGATACGGAAGCGGAGTTAAGGCTCGTTGAAGAGTGCTGCCGGTCCCTCGGCGTCAACGTCGCGCGTTCGGAAGTATGGGGAAACGGCGGCAAAGGCGGCGTAGCGCTCGCCGAAGAAGTCGTCCGGCTCTGCGAACGGCCGAACGCATTCAGCTTTGCTTATGAAACGGATGATACAATAGAAAACAAGATCGGGGCGATCGTAAAACGCGTCTATCGCGGAGATTCCGTCGTGTTTACGGCGGCCGCAAAAAAGCAGATCGAATCTCTCGTTTCACTCGGTTATGACAAGCTTCCCGTCTGCATGGCAAAGACGCAGTATAGTTTTTCGGACGACGCGTCGCTCAAAGGCGCGCCGGAAGGATTCACCGTTACCGTGCGCAACGTGCGCGTGTCCGCGGGCGCAGGCTTTCTCGTCGCGCTGACCGGCGACATCATGACGATGCCGGGCCTGCCGAAACGGCCGGCCGCCGAGCGCATCGACGTCGACGCGTCAGGACGCATATCAGGACTGTTTTAGGAGGTCGTTATGGCGTTTCACGAAGAAACCCTCGGTTCGTTTTTATCGCAGCTTTCAACAAAAGCGCCCGTTCCCGGTGGCGGCGGCGCAAGCGCACTTGTCGGCGCCGTTGCGGCTTCGCTTTCCCACATGGTCGCCGCGCTGACCGTCGGCAAGCAGAAATATGCCGCTGTCGAAGACGAAATGCAGGACGTCCTTGCGCGCGCAGACGCGCTGAAGGATCGCTTTTTAAGCCTCATGGACGAAGACGCGGAGGCGTTTGCCCCGCTTGCGCAGGCCTATCGCCTGCCGAAGGGCACGGCGGAAGAACAGGCCGAACGCGGCCGCATTATGGAGCGCGCGCTTCGCAGCGCGGTCGAACCGCCGCTGAAAATCATGGAATCCTGCGGCGACGCGCTGCAACTGATCGCCGTCTGCGCCGAAAAGGGCTCCGTCATGGCGGTCAGCGACGCGGGCGTGGCGGCGGCGCTTTGCCGCGCGACGCTGGAAGGCGCAAGCCTGAACGTGTTTATCAATACGAAGCCGATGCTTGACCGGGACTATGCGGCAGCGCTCAACGCGCGCGCGCACCGCATGCTCGAAGAATATGGAACGTCCGCGCAGGCTATCTATCAAACAGTCGGAAAACAGCTCGACGGATAAGAGGTTTTTTATGGCAAGGCAGATATTGGGTGCGCCGCTTGCGCAGGCACTCTCGGAACAGCTCGGTCAAAAATGCAAATCGCTGCAATGCTGCGGAATCAATCCGAAGCTCGTCATCGTGCGCTTCGGCGAACAGCCCGGCGATATCGCGTATGAGCGCGGGATCATAAAAACGTTTCGGCCGATCGGCATCGAAGTCGAAACGATCGCCCTGCCGCCGGATGCGCCGGTCGAGGAGCTTCTTTCTACGTTCCGCACGCTTTCGAAGGACAGCGGCGTGCACGGAATCCTTCCGATGCGCCCGTTCCCGCGACAGATCGACGACGCGCTTGCGCGCAACGCGATCCCTCCGGAAAAGGATATGGACGGCGTTTGCGACGCTTCGCTGACCGGCCTCTTCACCGGCATACAGACCGGTTACGCACCCTGCACGGCGCAGGCCTGCATGGCGCTGCTCGAGCAGGAGAACGTACCGCTGGACGGATGCCGCGCAACGGTCGTTGGCCGCAGCCTCGTGATCGGCAAACCGGTCGGCATGCTTCTGATGCAAAAAAACGCGACCGTAACCTATGCGCATTCGCACACGCGCGACCTTGCCTCCGTCACCCGCGACGCAGACGTTTTGATCGTCGCCGCGGGTAAACGCGGACTCGTCGGCAGAGAGCACGTCTCGCCGAGTCAAATCGTGCTGGACGTCGGCATGCATTACGACGAACACGGCAATCTGACCGGCGACGTCCGGTACGACGAAGTTTTTGACGTCGTCGCCGCCATTACGCCCACGCGCGGCGGCGTCGGCGCGGTTACGAGCTGCATCCTCGCGAGCCACGTCGTGGAATCCGCTGAAAAAAGTCTTTCTTGAAATTTAAAGCAATTCTCCATCACATATCAAACTATCAAATCAACCGAGAGGAAAATTGGACAGATGAATGTTTGTGTACTTATGGGAAGTCCGCGTAAAAACGGCAACACCGCCGAACTGGCGAAACCTTTTTTAGAGGAGCTTCGATCCGGCGACGCGGACGTAACGTATCTGGAGCTGGTCGATCTGAAAATCGCGCCCTGCAAGGGATGCTATTGCTGTCAGGACGTCCAGGACGGCTACGGCTGCAGTCAGCAGGACGATATGCAGCGCGTGGCGCAGGCCGTCATGCAGAGCGATTTGATCGTGCTTGCAACGCCGATCTACACCTGGTATTGTACCGCGGAGATGAAGGCCGTGCTCGACCGCTTCTATGCGTTCGGCAAATTTTACCGGACCGCGAGCGGAAATCTTCTGGAAGGCAAACGGGTGTGCGTTCTCGCAACGCACGGTTACGATGCCGCCTATGCCGCCGACCCGTTCGTGATCGGCATCCAGCGGATGTGCGAACACTATTCCATGCGGTATAATGGTATGTACTCCGTGCGCGATATCGACAGTCTTGCATCGTTTCAAACCAAGCAGGCCGTCGCGGGCGCGCGCGACTTTGCAAGGTATTTGCTTTCGATCCAGTAACATTCCGAACCCGATGGAAAGGACGTTTTATCAATGGCCGCACCGAAAAACGACAACGTAAAGCAGCGCATTCTGGACGCGGCGATCAAGCTGTTTCAGGAGCGGCATGACGTTTCGCTTGCCGAAATAGCAAAGGCCGCAAACGTCAGCAAAGGGACGCTGTTTTATCATTACCGCAGCAAAGCGGAAATCTACCTCGACATCGGGGAGCAATACTGGAACAAGCTTTCGGACGACCTGCTCGCGTGGGTCGACAACGCGGAAAAAGATACCTCGATTCCACGCCTGGTTCGCTATACCTTTATTCGCGGCGTGTTTGACGAAAGCGGCGTGCTGCGGCTTCGTCTGTTCGTGGAAGCGATTTCCGGCGAGGAAGGCGTTGCGATCAAGGCGCGCCTGAACGATCAGTACGCCCGCTTCAAAAACATTTTAAAAGACCGAATCGTCGAACGGATGCCCGGCGCGGACGGAGAACAGCTCGCATGGCTGCTGCTCGCGCTGGTCGACGGCCTCATGGTGCAAAATACGCTGCAAAACGAAAGCATCGATATCAACGCCTTCATCGAATGGATGGCGGCGAACTTTTCGGATTTTCAATAATAAAAACCAGACGAATTTGAAAGGTTATGGAATGCCATAGCCTTTTTGTTTTCTTCAAACCCTTTCGCATCTTGACAGCATCCGGCCGGAATGATACGATAATCCTGTAAGTCGGTCGTGCGACCGACACAGTGACCAACACACATATTATCTCCTGTGGAGTTGTAAGAAATGTCTTATCTGGACCGATTGAATCGAAACCTGACCAAACGCTTTAGCGGGCGCGTATCCGCGCGTGAGGACGACGGCTGTCTCGTTCTGACGGGCGCGCTTGACGCATGGGGCGACGTTGTCGAAGCCGGCATGATGTCGGTAAGCAAACGCCGCTACGACGGGCTTGTGAACGACGTCGTGTTCACCGGCGCGCAGGTCCCGAAGATGAAAGTCCCGCCTTTAACGGACGACTCGCTCGACGGCGCTCACCCGGACATCCTCATCGTCGGCGGCGGAATCATCGGCTGCGCAATCGCGCGCGAATGCGCGCGCTACGCCGCCGATATCCTGCTCTGCGAAAAAGAGCACGACGTTGCGCTGCAGGCGTCTTCCCGTAACGACGGCATGGTGCATCCCGGCGTGGACCTCATCCCCGGGCAGGTCAAGCGCCGTTACAACATGCGCGGCAACCGCATGTACGATCAAGTTTGCAGGGAACTGGACGTACCGTTCCGCCGTGGCGGTCAGTACCTCTGCTTTCAGAGCAAAGCGCATGCGCTCGCCGGTTTTTTTGCGCAGATTTACTTTATGCTGATCGGGCCGTTCGGGCGGTTTTACGGCGCGCGCGCGTTTCACAAGCGGGAGCCGCACATGTCGTCCGCCATCACAGGCGCGCTCTACTTCCCCGCCGCCGGCGTCGTTTCCCCATACGGACTGACCATCGCCTACGCCGAAAACGCCGTCGACAACGGCGTGCGCCTTTCGCTCGATACGGCCGTCCTCGGCATGCGGGTTGAAAACGGAGAAGTCGTGTCCGTCCGAACGAACCGCGGCACGGTTTACCCGAAGGTCATGGTCAACGCGGCGGGCGTATTTTCCGACGACGTGGCAAAGATGGCGGACGACCGGTTTTTCTCCATTCACCCGCGCCGCGGGACGAACACGATCCTCGACCACAAAGCCGCCGCAAGGATCAACACCATCGTGTCCTCGCTTGGCACGTCCTCCACAAAAAAGAAGCACACCAAGGGCGGCGG
>Ga0116162_10000684_pt1 | contig 23591 bp, 18 predicted proteins | sample AD_UKC105_MetaG_FD_89875 | JGI IMG/M metagenome (GOLD analysis project Ga0116162, IMG submission 89875) | Active sludge microbial communities of municipal wastewater-treating anaerobic digesters from Hong Kong - AD_UKC105_MetaG | ecosystem: Engineered > Bioreactor > Anaerobic > Digestate...
TGGAAATATATGGCTTTATTGGAAGCTGGATTTATGCTCTTATTTGAAAAGAAGCAGCATAAAATGCATCTTCGTATAGATGATGTACATATAAAAGGGCGTTATATGACCGTATGCATAGGTAACTGTACTGGTTGGGGGCAAACTCCTAGTGCGGTACCGTATAACAGTTGGCTAGACATCTCTCTAATCCATAGACCCAAAGGTATCGGACATTTTATATACTGTTTGTGGCAGATGATCAATAATCGCATACAAAACTTGAAAGAAGTTGATGTATTTCGAGGTAAAGATATTCGTGTTATGCGTGCTAGAAATGCAAGTATAGATCTAGATAGTCGCCTGTTGGGCAGATGTTATCCTCTTGATATAAAGATTTTGCCAGAAAAAATCACAATGATGATTCCTTAATCCCCCCTACTCTTAAACTAAACCTCACAATAAAATAATTATGCTTATAAATACTTTAACTAATAACGACCAAGATAATTTCTTTTTGCTAGCTGGCCCTTGCGTAATCGAAGGCGAAGATATGGCTATGCGTATTGCTGAACACATCAAGGAAATTACTACTCGATTAGGTATACCCTACGTTTTCAAAGGTTCTTATCGCAAAGCTAATCGTTCACGCATCGATAGTTTCACGGGCATTGGCGACGAGAAAGCATTGGAAGTTCTAGCCAAAGTATCTCGTGAATTTGAGCTACCCGTCGTCACTGACATTCACACTGCTGAAGAAGCTGCTATGGCTGCTAATTATGTGGATATTTTACAAATTCCAGCTTTTCTATGTCGACAGACCGACTTACTTATTGCAGCTGCAAAAACAGGTAAAGTCGTAAACATCAAGAAAGGACAATTCCTTTCTGGTGCAGCTATGGAGCATGCTGGACAGAAAGTAATTGATGCTGGCAACAACCAAGTGATGCTTACTGAACGTGGTACTACTTTTGGTTATCAAGACTTGATCGTTGATTTTAGAGGAATTCCAGAGATGCAATCATTTGGATGGCCTGTGGTCCTTGATGTAACGCATTCTCTACAACGTCCTAACCAAACGAGTGGAGTGACTGGAGGGATGCCTCACCTTATAGAAACAATGGCGAAAGCTGGTGTAGCGGCAGGCGTTGATGGATTGTTTATGGAAACACATATGGATCCATCTGTAGCCAAAAGTGATGGGGCAAATATGCTTAAGCTAAACAAGCTCGATGCACTACTTACCAAACTTGTACGTATCAGACAAGCGTTAAAATAACTATTTCTCAAGCATATTTATGCTTAAATTCAATATTTCTTACCTATTGTTGCAACTTTTCATTTCTCTACTACGTCTAATGGAATGTATGTAACTAAAAAACAAATCAAAAAACAGAAAACGTATGAAACATGCATTTGGAAAAGCTACCCTAGCCTTTGTTCTATTCTTAGGCTTCGGGACTAGCTACATGTCGGCACAAGTGCCTGCACTACCAATGGACAAAGAAGTGCGTGTAGGAAAATTAGACAATGGTCTAACTTACTACATTCGTCACAATGAATTACCAAAAAATCGTGTACAATTTCACATCGCACAGAAAGTAGGTGCTATCCTAGAACTTCCACAACAACGGGGACTTGCTCACTTCCTAGAGCATATGTGCTTCAATGGAACCCAAAATTTCCCTGGCAATGATAAAGGCCTTGGTATCGTACCTTGGTGTCAAAGTCATAGTCTTGTTTTTGGCCGAGACCTGAATGCCTATACTGGAGTAGATGAAACAGTGTATCGAATCACAAACGTACCTACTACAGCTCCTAGCGTAGTAGACTCTTGTTTGCTCATCCTACATGATTGGAGTCATGCACTTCTTCTTGAAAAAGGAGAAATTGACAAAGAACGCGGGGTAATCCGTGAAGAATTACGTAGTCGTGACAATGCACAAATGCGCAACTTGCAAAAGATCGCTGAACAAGTATACGGTAAGGACTCGAAATATGCAGACTGCCTTCCTGGTGGTAGCGTAGACGTAGTCAATAATTTTGATCCTAAGGTTTTGCGTGATTACTACCATAAATGGTATCGCCCTGATTTGCAAGGTATCATCATTGTTGGTGATATTGATGTAAATAAGATGGAAGCTCGCGTCAAAGAAATGTTTGCTGATGTACCTGCACCAGTCAACCCTGCAGAACGTATCTATTATCCAGTACCAGACAACGATGATATGATTGTTGCTATTGCAGCAGATAAAGAAGCTACTAGAACGCTAACTAGCTTCGAAGTAAAATCTGAACGTATGCCTCGTCAAATGCGTGGTACTATGATGTTTTTAGCACAAGACTACGTGACATCTATGATTAGCTCTATGCTCAATAAGCGTTACGAAGAATTGGCTCAAAAATCAGATAATCCTCCATATGCATACGCAGGGGCTGATTTCTCTGACTTTTTTCTTTCAAATATGACTAAGTCAAGCTTTGATGCAACGGCTATTGTGAATGAAAAAGATATCGAAGGTGGATTTAAAGCCCTTGTTCGTGAAGTCTTTCGTGCTGCGAAATTCGGATTTACACCTTCTGAATATGCACGTGCTCGCGCAGAATACTTGCGTAAATTAGAATCTATATATAATGACCGTGATAAGCAAAAGAATGGATTCTATGCGCAACAATATATCCGTCACTTTATCTCAGGCGATGCAATTCCTAGCATAGAAACTGAATATGCTATGGTCAATCAAATCGCTCCTAAATTGCCAGTTGCTGCTATCAATCAAACAATTGCTAGTATATTAAAAGATAAGAAAAACCGCGTGATCACACTGACTATGCCTATCAAGGATGGTGTAACAGTTCCAACTAAGGAAGACATGAAAAAATGGTTTGCTGCAGTTGAATCAGAAGAGCTAACTCCTTATGTGGATGAAGTCATTGATGAGCCATTGATAAGCGAAAACCTTACTCCTGGTAAAATTGTAAAAACATCAGAAGATAAAACTCTTGGTACAACAACTTGGGAATTTTCTAATGGAGCCAAGGTAATCCTTAAGAAGACAGATTTCAAGAAAGATGAAATCATTATGAATGCTTATAGTAAGGGGGGAACTTCTCTATATGGCAAAGACCGCTATTATGATTTTGCTTCAGTAAATGAATCATATAACATCGGGGGGCTAGGTAAATTTGATGATACCACACTGACTAAACTTCTTTCTGGTAAAATCGCTTCTGTAAAAGCTTCTGTTAATCTTTTCTCAGAAACAATCTCAGCTAATTGTTCTCCTAAGGATCTTGAAACAATGCTACAGCTGAACTACTTGACATTTACTGCACCACGCAAGGATGATAAAGCTGCTAACTCATACAAGAATCGTATGAAAGCTATTCTAGAAAATGCAGAAAAGAACCCTGCAACACATTTCAGTGATAGCTTAACTTACGCACGTTATGGTGATGAAATACACACTCGTCGCTTCAAAGCTGCTGATCTTGATAAGGTAAATTATGCAAGTACATTGGAACTATACAAAGAACGTTTTGCTAATGCTGGTGACTTCACTTTCTATGTAGTCGGAAATATTGATCTAGATGCTGCAAAACCATTATTTGAAAAGTATATAGGGTCACTACCTGACAATAAAGTACGCGAAAAAGCCAATCATCACGTTGCTCATCTTCTAAAGGGACACAGAACCCTTAACTTCTATCAAGAACAAGATATGAAGAAGACTACAGCATTTATTGGATTCAATATGCCTTATGATTATAATTTGAAGACTCAACTTATATCATCTATTTATGGTAAGTTGATGGATATTCGTTGCACTGAAACAATGCGAGAAGATGAAGGTGGTACTTATGGTGCATATGTACGTGGTACTGTAACTGACAAACCAGAGAAACAAGCTGTCTTCTTTATTTACTTTGACACAGATCCAGCAAAATTCGGTCGTCTTACAGAAATTGCTAAGGAACAAATGAATGACATAGCTGAAAATGGTCCTAAAGAAGTCAACATGAAAAAGGTTCTTCCTCCTATGCTTAAGAAGTTCGAATCTAACTTGAAGGAAAATAGTTTCTGGATGAATGCTATTGAAGAATACAATCAAGACGGCATTGACAATGTTAATGACTATACTAAAGTCATCAATAGCATTACTAAGAAGGATATACAAGATTTCGCTAAAAAGATTGTGAATGCAAAATCTACATGCAACGTCAGCATGACTAGTGCATCTTGTAAAGAAGAAACTTCAAAGTAATTTGTCATAACATAAACTTGACTATTGACAATTTATATTGAGTTATTCAATAGTTAGTTCTAAACAATATACGGGTCATAGGATAATCAAATCCTATGACCCGTTTTCTTTCTTGCTATGACTTATACTCAACAAAGTTTACATCAGTATTAGCCTTTAGAAGCATTAATATATAAAATCGTAAAAGTAAGCGTTATATTGCTTTACTAACAATGTAAAACAAATCAGTACAACTAAGTTGAGCATGTAACCTACTCCTATAAACGACATTATTAAATAAGAGCTATCTACTATACATATGTAGTAAGATCTACTATTCATGTATAGCAAATCCTACTACTCATGTGTAGGAGATATTACTACTCATGTATAGCAGGTAATTTGCAATTAATTAAAACATGATACTAATAGAAAAGAGTACTATGAGTGGGAGTATACACATCAAAGATCGGTAAATCCACAGTAAGACAACAAGTACAAATATGTTTTAGCCATTGACTTCAAAAAGGCCTCAGAGAGAGAGCTGTTTGTAGCTATTTTCGCGCCTGTTCATTGAAAAAATATTCCAATTTATGTGTGCCATATTGAGGTGATCGCATATCCATCACCATCGTAGTCATGAAAAATTCCAAAGGTCCGTAAGTTTTGGAATTGGTACATGTACGCAACACCCAGAGCGTCGTTCTTCTAATCCATTCTGGCAGATGAAGCACCTTCACAGGCTTAGAATATGCCTTAAATGCTAACTCTGCAATGGCGTTTTGTGACAGTATATCTGGTCCTCCCACATTGATCTCCTTTTCTTTCGAATTGATAGCGTCGATGCACACTTTAGCCAAGTCCTCACCATGAATAGGGTTTAAACAAAGCTTTCCATCACCAAAAAGATAAACCGTTCCACTCTTTGCCATTTTAAGAAAATCACCCATATCCGAAAAAAAACCGTTGGGGCGAATGATGCAATAATCTAGACCAGACGCTTTAAGATAATCAACCAATTTCTCTTTTGCATCACATATTTTCAGATCTCGTAGCTTGTCTCCATGCAAAACCGATACATAGATAAACTTCCTTACCCCGCTTGCTTTCGCCTCCTTTATCAAATTGACGTTAGCTTGATAATCGACATCCATGTAAGTGAGACCATCCTTTTGCCGAGTGATACCAATGCTACTGATGACCACATCTACCCCTAGACACAAATGTTTCAGTGTCTCTGGTTGGGTAACCTCCGCTTCAACAATTTCCATGTTGGGATTACTCACTTTCACTTTCTGCTTATTGCGAACTACAATTCTTGTGCTAAAACATTCCGAGTATTCTAACTCCCGCATGATATATCCGCCAAGATAGCCAGTTGCTCCTGCCACCAAAACCTTTTGTTTATTCATAATTTCTTTTGATTCTATATAAAGATAAATCTATTAAGATAACTATTGACATTCGTCAACAATAAACACTTTTCTTTTGGCTCCACTCAATATACAACAGTTAGACGCTCCCAAAAAACATCCCCCCATACTGATTTATAATATGTTGGAATAGAAAGTATCAATAGATTCCTATAGCATCCGCTTCAATCCATCCCACTTTACCATCTAATAATTGAATTTCTTTCCACGAAGACATGCTGCCATCTTTAATTTCGACCTTACTACCTTCATGTAACACAAATTGTTCATTGCTACCAGTACCAGGAGCCGAATAGACGGTTACTGTAGGGCGCAAGACTATGGCATGATTTTGAAGTAATAAATAGTGTTTTTGATGTGCAGCTGATAAGTTTGCAACAACTGCCACAACAATAAATACGAATGTCAATAGAAATGAGACTCTTCGGATATTATATTCACGACTCCAAAAATATAAGCAGAAACTTGCAATAGCTAATACAAAAAACACAACACCCAAAATCCCCCAAGTGGACAAATTCATAGAATAAATGACATCATCTGCCCAATTCTTTAAAAAGATTTGAGGTACATCTTCTATTTTATCTACAATTTTAGCATTAGACATCGCTAAATTTGCTTTAATATCTTCATCAGCTGGAGTAAGCTTCAAAGCCTTTTCGTAATTTAAAATTGCCATACCCAACTTTTCAGATTTATAATAAGCATTGCCTAAATTATAATATACATCAGCTGACACACCTTGGTATTTAAGTACCCCCTCGTATTGAGTGATTGCTTGAGCAAATTCACCTTTTTCATAAGCAGTGTCACCCATTGCTTTAGAGTATGTACCTGCAGGAGAAGGCTCCTGATCAGTTCGTTCTTTCTGTGCCCACACACTTTGTGGATTCAAAATTAAAACTAATTGCGCTATAAGCGCTATGGAAAATATACGAATAACTTGTTTCATCGTTACTTATTATCTCAAGACGTTATTTCTTACTTTAATACTCCTTCCATATCTGCAATCACGCGGATAGCTTCTTGGTATATCTTATCCATTTCACTATCCTTATCCGAAGATGGAGCAAAACGAGCAAATTCACAGTTGTCAAGCAACTTTATAAAGGCTGATACAAGGGTACCCGGCACAGTAGCAGCTACAAGTTTGTCTGCAATATTGTCTTTACTCAATTCTGAAATAGGCATAGCCAACTTATCACTTGTATATCCCCAAAGTGCCTTGAGGACTTCATCATAGAACGCTTCATTATCTTTGCTATGAAGTAATTTACCGGCAACTTTCAAACGTTTTACCGCGACTTTGTTTGCCTTTTTATTACGCTGTCTCTTTACATCTGATTGAGCTACTGCTTGACGACGTCCAAGAATGACTGCAATAATAGCACCTATAAATGGAATAAGATAACACAATACATAAGACATACTTCCGTACCAAATATCAGAGGTGTTTTTCAAAGAGACTGTTCCTCGGTGAATATATCTGATATCTTTTCCCAATACACGAACTTCCTCTTTATCTTTTGTATAGTCACCTACAACAACAGGAGCAGCATCACCACCTTTACTAGGTAAAACCTTCAATGTATGAGGAGCTGTATGCAAAGTCACATATTTTTTCTGTTTTGTGTCATAATAAACAAGGTCTACTGCAGGAATAGTAAAGTCTCCAGCATAACGTGGTATAGCCAAATACTCAATGGAACGGCTTCCCTTTTGACCTTGCGCAGTCAAAACAAAAGAATCTGTTGCTTTAGGATCATATGCTTCAAAATCGGCTGGCCAATCAATCTTTGGGTTATTAATTAACTTCAAGTTACCCACCCCGGAGATTTTCAACTTTAAAGTAACCGCTTCATTTGCGTGAACCTCTTCTGGCGACACACTATCTTCCAATGTGAAATCATAACCAACAGCACCAGAGAAGCCAGCTGGTCTAGTTGGCAAGGCTGCAACATGAATGGTCAATTTGGGAGTCAACAAGACTTTTCTAATTTGACGCCCCATTGAACCACCGTTGAAAAATGAATCAAAAGGATCTGCATCGGGATCTTGGACCAACACAATGGCATCAAAGCGAGCAGGTGCAATTTCTAAATCTCCCGATTGTTGTGGGAATAGAACAAATTGACGATATATAGCCGTGTTATAATTCCTTCCATTATAGTGCTCTCTTGTCCACTGAGTACTACTTCCCTTTTCAACTTCTTGCGAATGAAAGCCCTTAAAATCGGGTAGCTTTACGTTCTCAAAACTACGTAAATCTGTAGCTGAATATATCTTATAACTTAACAAAAATGCCTCTTGTTCTTGCACCTTTGTCTGACTAACTATAGCACGGATAAACAAATCATTGGACTTATTACCAGAACTTGTTTGTTTACTACCCGAAGTCTCTTTTTTATTTACCGATGAGGTATTACTTTTACCTTGTGGATCAATCCCTCCTGCTTGATCTTGGGGAAGCACTTTAATGGTCAATGCATTGCTTCTCAATTTACTAGACTTATGAACAGCTGATGCTACACCAAGCTGGAAATTACCAGCTTTATCAGCTCGCAACATATAAGTAATAGTCAAACGACTTTCTCTATTCATCTTACCATTGATAAAAGAGATATTACTGCTACGCGATTCAGATGGGCCAAACAATACTGTTAAACCATCAATATCCATGTTAGGCACCTGGATATTCTTAGCATTTTGCGTATTCAACTCAAATGTAACGCGAATACGCTCACCAACCACCGCGGGATTAGGTTGCGCAGAGGCCTGAATAGTAGGTTGTTCATCAGCACGTAGCGATTGCATGGGTATAGCGCATATAAGCATACATAAAATGCCTGCCAAACTAAACCATCTTTTCGTTTGTTTCATTATTGATAAATCTTTCATTGTGTATAGCTATCTTTTACTTCTCTACCAATCTTTTCCAAGTGGACGACCAGAAACAGCAGCTTTACGTTTCTTGACCTTGTCTTGAATACGTTTTTCATCGCGCATTGCCGATTGTAACATTTGCTCAGCATTCTGCTTAGACATCTTTGGTTTCTGTCCTTGCTGTTGCTGTTGTTGCTGTTTATCTTGCTTATCTTTATTTTGATTCTGTTTTTTAGGATCGTCCTTCTTTTGATCTTGTTTATTCTGATCCTTTTTATCGTCCTTCTTCTTATCCTTATTTTGTTTGTCTTTGTCCTTATTCTTATCTTGCTTTTTCTGTTGCTGTTGTTGATCTTTCAGCAATTTTTGTGCTAGAGCTAAATTATAGCGTGTTTCTTCATCTTTAGGATTATCACGAAGACTCTGCTTAAAACATTCAACAGCTTGTTTGTAGTTTTTAGCCGCCATAGACATCACTCCCATATTGTGATAATTCATAGCATGTTGTTCACGTAGCATTTTATCTCCAGCTGCTTGCTGTTGGGCATCAACTGAATTTTTCAACTGCTGTACCCCTCCCAACATCAATGCTTGATTCAGATTGTACTTAGCGACTCCATTTTTAGGATCCTTATCTACAGCTTTCATAAAACAAGTTTGAGCCTCAGTCATCAAACTATCTTTTAAATAGTGATTACCTTTTCTTAATAGACGTCGAACCTCACGATCTGTTTTTTTATTAAAAGCTTGTTCACTTTGATCAGGACCTTTCACCTGTACTTCAAAGTGTACTTGTTGTTGTGGGGATTGCTTATTAGGAAGATTGTTTCCAGAACGCACTTGCGGCATATTTTGAGCATAAAGGGGACTGATCATCGTGCTCATTCCACCAAATGCGATCAACGCTAAAATCATCTTTATAGTAGATGACTTTTTAGTTGACAGATGTGAACGAAAAAGATGAATATTCTCAAAACGACGGTTTCGTTTCTCTAAAATCAGCAATTCTATCACGAGTAATACTAAAATAATCCAAGCAATATATGGGAACTGCTCATTATAAGCTGTAAATGTTTTACTTTCAATATCTGTCTTAGCTAAACCATCAATTTCCTTAAGTAAACGTTTTTGTGCAGCATTACTATTATCGACATGAAGATATAATCCTTGTCCAGCTTTCGCTAAATCTTGACACATCTTTTCATTCAACTTAGTGACCACCACTTTTCCGTCTTTGTCTTTACGAAAATCACCACTTCCATCTTCCATCGGAATAGGAGCTCCATCTCGCGAGCCAATACCTAAGATTTCTAGCTTAATACCGAGGTCGGCTGCCTGCTTAGCTGCTTGTTCTGCACCAGACTCATGATTTTCTCCATCAGTAATCAATACTATTGCACGACTAACTCCTTCTTGCGGAGTAAAGCTTCTGGATGCCAATTGAATGGCCTTTCCTAAAGCGGTGCCTTGACGTTCTATCATTGTCGGATCAATAGTCTCTAAAAACATTTTGGCAGAAACGAAATCACTGGTTATAGGCAATTGAGTATATGCCTCTCCAGCAAAGACTATCAAGCCTACTTTATCATCATGAAGATTTTCGACTAGCTTTGAGATCAAACGCTTGGCCTTCATCAAACGACTTGGTGCAATGTCTTGAGCTAGCATAGAATTGGAAATATCCAGTGCTATGACAACTTCCACACCATGTTTCTTTACTTTTTCTAATTTGGCACCAAATTGAGGACGTGCTAACAAGAGGCTTACTAAAGCCAATACAACAGTCATCATCCAATACTTTATACTTGGACGATACTTGGACACTTGAGGCATCAAGGTCGACAACAATTCTAAATCACCAAAGCTCTTTAAAGCTTGACGACGTTGATATATGCTCCAAAAATAATACACAACAAGAATGGGTATTACGAGCAAGATATATAGGTATTCTGGACTTTCAAATCTAAACATAATGGTCACATTTATGGTGTTTTACGCAACACAATATAACGAACAGCCACCTCAGATGCTATACACAATAGAGCCAATAAAGCAAACCATTGGTATTCATCATCACGCTTCGTATATTCCTTTACACTCAACTTAGTTTTTTCCAACTTATCAATCTCTTCATACACTTCTTTCAACTTATCGTTGGATGTGGCACGAAAGTATTCACCATTAGTATCATGAGCAATTTGAGTCAAGGTCTTTTCGTCAATTTCTACAGGAACTTGAATATACTTGACTCCCATCTGTGTAGGATATGGATAACGCGCCATCCCATTGGTACCGACACCAATGGTATATATACGTATGCCAAATGTAGAAGCGATTTCAGCGGCAGTTAAAGGGGAAATATCTCCTCTATTGTTCGTTCCATCTGTCAACAAAATAATGACTTTAGATTTTGCTTTGCTATTTTTCAAACGACTAACTGCGTTAGCAATACCCATTCCGACGGCAGTACCATCTTCCAACAAACCTGTTTGAACCTGCTGTAAAAGATTAATAAGTACCGCATGATCTACAGTCAAAGGACATTGTGTAAATGATTCTCCAGCAAAAATAGTCAAACCAATATTATCATTGGGGCGCCCATTAATAAATTGGGCTGCTACACTTTTAGCTGCTTCCAAACGATTGGGACTCAAATCCTCTGCCAACATAGAAGTTGAAACATCTATAGCCATCATGATGTCAATACCTTCAATATTACTTTTTTGCAGTTTATCCATGCTTTGGGGCCGCGCCAAAATGATGACGACTAAAATTAATGTCAAAACTCGTAATGCAAAAGGTGCATGCAAGAGGTATTCTTTCCAGCTATGCCCCATGTGCTCAAATGGTTGTGTATCGCTAATCTGCATTGTAGCATGCAGATGACGACACCTCATCACATACCACACTATGTATGGAATGAGAAAAAGGAGTAAAAACAAGTATTCTATATGTGCAAAAACCATAATATACTTCTTTATTCTTTATGATTGTTCGATTAAATACAACTTTTATCTACGCTAAAAGATTGTATAGCTCATAGATGACAAAACCTAAACTAACTATAGCCCCTACTCCTACTGCCACCATAATGGCAATCATCGAATAAGTGGCTGTTTTGGAACGTCCCTCTACGATAGTTTCTTCTATAATTTGTGGTTTTTCTTCCTCTGAAGGAACGACCTTTGTTTTATCCACAAAACTACGGGCACTCTCTAAATGATGCTTCTTATCAATATTGTCTGGCGAATATTTGGCAAACTTCACCAAATCTGATGTGCTAAACAAAGCACGCATTTCTTTTACTTCATCTGCAGAAAAACGTTTCAATAGTTCATCCAAAATTTCAGTTGATGTCATTCCCATAGCGGGGAACTCATATCGTTCTTCGATGTATGTACGAACTGCATCCGTTATTTCAGTGTAGTAAATTTTGTTACTAACAATATCTTCATCCTTTGGAATTTCCACGTGTTCAAGTTCATACAAAGCCACTTCGTAAGCAGGCTTTTTAGGTTCAACTTTCACGCGTCTTGTTATGCTTTGATTGTTCACAAACAAACGCATCAACCAAACAAATAAAAGAGCCAAAATAACAACAAGGATGAATGCTCCAATACTAGGCAAAAAATCACTAAAATAATACGATACAACTATCGTGCCCTTTGCAGGAAAGTATTTATCCTTGTGCAATGTATCCACTGGAACAGTTAATACTTTCAGAGTAAGCGCATCACTTTTATACGTCGTACTATCTTGCATGACGTTAATTGAAGGAACATATATTAATGCAGAATCAAAAGCTGTAACTGTATACTGCTGCTGAATAAGCATTCGCTTTTTATTATTGATCCATTGTGTATCTGGTTTGGCAACCTCTAATACTTCAAGCCCTTTAACAATAGTATCTCCGGGGACATATATTGGTAACTGGACATGCTTACCAGCATCAGTAGACACATCTAGTTTTATATGAGCAGGTTCACCAATACGAATCTGCATGGAATCTAAAGCAGCTGATACCGAAACACTGTTATTATCTTGCGCATGTAGAGCAAAAATGCCACATGCTAAACAGATTAACAATGAAACACGACGAAATATTTGGATCATGTGCGACTTCTTTTATGAAATAATTGCATGAGTGCTGCCACAAAATCGTCACCAGTTTGTACGGAGACACTATCGACATTACTCTTCTTAAATAACTGTTCACGATGCTGATTCTGCACATTCCAATGCTGCTTATATGCCTCACGGACACGCTTACTTCCAGTATCGACCCACCGATCTATCTTCGTTTCAGGATCGTGTACTCGAAGTAATCCAACATTTGGCAATTCTACCCCGCGTTGATCATAAACATGCAAAGCTACAATATCGTGCTTGCGATTAGCGATTGTTAAGGCTGAATCATAATCATGATGATCTATAAAATCACTCAACATGAAGGCAGTACAACGACGCTTAATTGCATGAGTCAAATGCTGCAATGGAACGCTTATATCTGTACCATGATTCTCAGGTCTGAAATCAATCAATTCACGAATCATGTACAATATATGCTTCTTCCCTTTCTTGGGAGGGATAAATTTTTCGATTTTATCAGAAAAGAAAATAACCCCTATCTTATCATTATTTTGAATAGCAGAAAAGGCAATTGTAGCTGCCATCTCGGTAATCAAATCACGTTTCATCTGTTGTTTTGTTCCGAAATCCTGACTACCAGACACATCAACTAAAAGCATTACTGTTAGTTCACGTTCTTCTTCAAAAACTTTGATATATGGTTTACCGTTACGTGCAGTGACATTCCAATCAATATCACGAATATCATCACCATATTGATATTCACGCACTTCGGCAAAGGACATACCTCGACCTTTGAAGGCAGAATGGTACTGTCCCGCAAAAATATTATTGCTGAGACCTCGCGCCTTAATTTCTATACGACGCACCTTCTTTAATAGTTCTGTGGTCTCCATACAATTAAGGTACTTCTACATGGTCAAGGATTTGACTTACTATTTGATCAGCTGTCATATCCATAGCTTCTGCCTCATAAGTAAGTCCAATACGATGACGAAGTACATCGTGGGCTACCGCACGCACATCTTCAGGAATAACATAACCACGTCGTTTAATAAAGGCATAACTTCGAGCAGCAAGTGCTAGATTGATACTTGCACGGGGAGATCCACCAAAGTCAATCATGGTGGCTAAATCTTTTAGACCGTATTTTTCAGGGAAACGAGTTGCAAAAACGATATCGACAATATAACGTTCAATCTTTTCATCAATATAGACTTGACGAACAATTTCACGTGCCTTTACGATTTGTTCTGCCTTCATAATAGGCTTCACATCAAATGTAGCCCCCGTGATATTTTGACGAATAATCAACTTTTCTTCTTCATGTTTAGGATAATCGATAAGTACCTTCAACATGAAACGGTCGACTTGTGCTTCAGGCAATGGATACGTCCCCTCTTGTTCGATAGGGTTTTGTGTTGCCAACACTAAAAAAGGAGCTGGTAAAGCGAAAGTAGATGACCCTAGTGTAACTTGACGTTCTTGCATGGCCTCCAACAAAGCACTTTGTACCTTAGCTGGTGCACGGTTAATTTCATCTGCAAGGACAAAATTGGCAAAGATAGGTCCACGTTTTACTTTAAATTCCTCATCTTTTTGGCTATATACTTGGGTACCAATCACATCGGCAGGTAATAAATCAGGAGTAAACTGTACACGACTATAATCTGATTCTATCAAACTTGCCAACGTTTTAATAGCCAGCGTTTTAGCTAACCCAGGGAGCCCTTCGAGCAGAATATGCCCGTCTGACAAAAGCCCTATTAGCAGAGATTCAACTAAATGTTTCTGACCTACAATCGTCTGATTCATACCAGTCACGAGATCAGTAATAAAGGCACTTTCGGCCTCTATGCGCTCATTTAGCGCACGAATGTCAATTGGATTACTCATTGTATTTCTATTTTTACAATATATTTTTCAAAATGTCATTGAAAGCTCATTTAGCATAACTAAGTGATTCAACTGTCCCACAAATATAGGGAAAAACACAGAAAAGAAAAAAACATCAAGTCGTTTTTTCTTAAAAAAATAGACTCTTTCACTATAAAACCAAGATGTCTTGTTTTTTACAGTAAAATATTTATCATATTATATTAAGAGCTTAACCATAAACTATTTCAGATTTACATCAGGAACTGCTACTCCTTTAATCTGTGGAATATTCAATAGTATTCCTACTGGCAATATATCTTCATTAGCAATCTTTTCCTTATTAAATTCGTAAATATAAGATGCATATTTGCCTTGCTTGTAGTACAGACGACTTATTGAATATAATGTTTCGTCATTTTTAACAGTATGAGTTGTTAGCACACCTTCTATATTTTTCAAAAACTTTTCTGGAATACTAGTAGAAACTATAGTTTTATGAGTATCGACCACCTTCTTCATCTCATTCGCAATAGCAGTACTCATCGTCTTTTTCTTTTCTACACTTACAGCCTCGTTAGAACTAGACTTCTCTTTTACTTGCGAATCTTCTACATTAGTCTTTGTTTTATTTAAAGAAGTTGTTCTATCAAGCGTGTGTTTATCCTTAACGATATGCTGTGTGTAAGCTACTGGATTATTCTTAGACACTTCTATTTTTTTATATTTATGGTCAATCATGCGAAGCAAATCTTGGTAATTTCCTTTTCCCTTGTCTGCCCACGAATCAAACAAAACATGTGTTGTGTCAGTATCAGATGAGCTGCTATTATCTATGCTCTCGGCAGTATTGTCATTAGCATATCGCAATTTTTCACGTTGTTTGCCTTCTTCGACTTGTTGCTTCATGTTTAACAAAGCACGCTGAAAAAAACTTTTCTTTTGCTTTATATTCATCTTATCAAACTCTTCTTCTGAAGGAATGACAATAAGTCCATTATCAGAAGTTCCAGCATTTTGGATGGAAGAAGAGATAAATGGATCATTTGCATTAAAAACATTATTTTCGTTCTGCCCCAGAGTCATTGATTTAGAAAAGACATCTTGCGATTGATTGGTGCTAGCATCGCTATCTTCTGCCTTAGACGGACTATTTACACCAAACAACTTCGCATATTTTTTTATTTGGGCTTCTTCACGCATACCTTGATAAGGTGTAGCTGGAGAATTTTCAACCTCAGGCAAGAGTATATACCACGAAAAAGTGGCTAGAATAATCAAGAAAAGAATAGAAACAGCTATACGGATAATCTGATGCAATTGCAATGCTGCAAAACGATGCGTCTTTTCTAACACGGGTGTACCTTGCTTATTCGACACATACCGACCAGATATTGAAGCTCCTGCTTTAGTACGTTGCGATACGGTACGTCTTAAAGCACTTCTATTACGTGAGATTTCCAATGCTATTATAGCATCAACAGATAATTCCTCGGTTGTATTCTCCTTGCTATCATATTCTTTATCAACAAGCACCTCCTTCTCCTCCTTATGTCTATTTGAGGAATGTACAGCATTACTTTCACACTGCCCTTGATGATCAACATGCTCATGTTGGCCACCCTTTAAGGAAGATGCTGATTTTTTATCTGTACTCATGATCTATTCTACTTACTCTTTTTTGACCAACAGTTAATCAACAACAGATGCATATATCTCAAAAACATCTGCATCGTCAATATGCACATTGTAAAATTCTCCTATTTGCAAAGGTGCGTTTTGATTGACAGGGATCAACACCTCAGGATCGACTTCAGGGGAATCAAATTGTGTTCTAGCCACATAATATGGTCCTTCCTGACGGTCAACAATAACACGCATCACTTTATTAACCATACTATCACTAACATCTACAGCTATATTCTGTTGAATGGCCATTATCTCATCTAAACGCGCTTGCTTTACATCTTCAGGCACATCGTCATTGTAATGACTAGCCGCATAAGTACCTTCCTCATGACTATATGCAAAAGCACCCAAACGTTCAAAACGAGTAGTCTGAACAAATTCTTTTAACTCAGCAAAGTCTTCCTCTGTTTCTCCAGGAAAGCCAACCAAAAGAGTTGTGCGAATAAACAAGCCTGGCACACGACGACGCATTTCAGCTATTAAATCTATAGTTTGTTGTTTGGTCACATTGCGACGCATCAATTTTAATTGATTATCACTAATATGTTGAAGAGCAATATCAAGATATTTGCAGACATTGTCATGTTTTGCCATCACATCTAGTACGTCCATTGGAAAATGTGCAGGATACGCGTAATGGAGTCGCAACCATTCTACACCCTCAATTTGGGCTAAACGATCTATGAGTTGAGCAAGCATTTGCTTTTTGTATATATCAACTCCATAATATGTAAGTTCTTGGGCTATAATTTGAAATTCTTTAACTCCTTTAGCAACAAGGTATTTCACTTCTTCCTCAATAGCCTCAATTGGACGTGATTTATGACGACCTGTTATTATGGGGATTGCGCAATAGGCACAATGACGATCACAGCCTTCAGATATTTTCACATAAGCATAATGACTAGGAGTAGTTAATACACGTTCATGTGCAGCTTCTTCACGATAGTCCTCACCCAAGTCGGCGATTAAATTGATCCAGTTAAATTTGCCATAAAATTTATCAACCTCAGGCAGTTCACCTTCTAAATCGGCTAAATAACGTTCAGACAAACATCCCATAACATACACCTTCTCAACTTGGCCCATTGCTTTAGCTTCGCAGAGTTCCAAAATAACATTAATCGATTCTTCTTTCGCATCACCTATAAAACCACAGGTATTGACCACGACAATATCTGCATCAACAATTTCTGGATCGTGTCGCATTGTATAGCCTGCTAGCTGAAACTGACGCATTAACTGTTCAGAATCAACTAAGTTCTTTGAACACCCTAAACTAATTATATCTACTTTCTTCATTTAGTCTTATCTTCTTACACTTAAATACACTAAAAGGAATTCCCCTTATTTATTAATTATTCCCCAAATAGAGAAGCTACAAAATCTTGACGATTAAATAGTTGCAAATCATCGATTCCTTCTCCAAGACCAATATATTTAACGGGAACTTTAAGTTGATCAGAAATACCTATTACGACACCACCTTTTGCAGTTCCGTCCAATTTAGTAATTGCTAATGAAGTAACTTCAGTTGTAGCCGAGAATTGTTTCGCTTGCTCAAAAGCATTTTGTCCAGTAGACCCATCCAAAACCAACATCACCTCATGAGGAGCATCAGGAACAACCTTTTTCATGACATTTTTAATTTTGGATAACTCATTCATCAAGTTTACTTTATTATGTAATCGTCCAGCTGTATCTATAATCACAATATCAGCATCATTTGCCACAGCAGATTTCAATGTATCGAAAGCTACAGAAGCTGGATCAGCTCCCATTTTTTGTTTTATTACTGGCACCCCAACTCGTTCTCCCCACACAACCAATTGTTCGACAGCTGCTGCGCGGAATGTATCTGCTGCCCCTAAATACACTTTTTTTCCAGCCTTCACAAATTGATTAGCTAGTTTACCAATAGTTGTGGTTTTACCAACTCCATTAACCCCAACGACCATGAGCACATATGGACCTGAAATATTATCTGGGATTTCAAATCCAGCCAAGTCATTCGTATTGTTTTCAGTAAGCAAGCCCTCAATTTCTTCTCGCAACATACCCTGAAGCTCAGATGTACCTACATATTTATCACGAGCCACTCGTTCTTGAATACGCTCAATAATTTTCAAGGTAGTATCCACTCCAACATCTGAAGTGATCAAAATTTCCTCTAAGTCATCTAAGACATCATCATCTACAGTCGACTTACCTGCCACAACACGTGCAATTTTACCAAATACACTTTCCTTGGTTTTAGACAAACCATCATCAAGTGTTTTTTTCTTGTCTTTGGAAAAGAAACTAAAGATTCCCATATATATTTTTTTTGTTTACTATTTTCTACAGTATATTTAGAAAATACTTTTCATGCCTATTACTAGGCAAAGATAATGAAATCTCAGCAGACTATTAGTCTATACACAGAATAATATTGCCAAGAATGCTAGAAACATAAAGGAGGGTATATCTCCCAATTGGAGATATACCCTCTTTTCTATATCTTACAAGTGATTACCTTCTTGAAAAAACATGATTGCCAACCCACGGATGGCTAATCGTTTTTACTTCTTGAAGAAATCCTGTACTTGTTCGTTAGGAACCATTTGCTCATCAAAGACATATGCGCCAGTCTTAGGAGACTTCACCATCTTAACCACCTTTGTATATGAGCGACCGCTCTTATTACCAGTCTGTAGTGTTGCTACTGCTTTTTTAGCCATAGTTTACGATTTTACTTGATTTCCTTATGTACTGTCATTCTCTTGAGGATTGGGTTGTATTTCTTCAACTCCAAACGCTCAGTGGTATTCTTACGATTCTTAGTAGTAATATAACGTGATGTTCCAGGCATACCACTCTCCTTGTGCTCAGTGCACTCAAGGATCACCTGTACTCTATTACCTTTACCTTTTTTTGCCATAATAGTTTCTTAGTTTTTAGCTGTTACCCAACAATTTTAATGGTTTTCCAGTCACAGTATCCCTTGCTAATAGCCTCTTTAAGAGCTGCATCAAGTCCCTTTTTGTTGATTAGGCGTAGTCCTGCTGCACTAAGCTTAAGACTAACCCAGCAGTCTTGCTCAGCGTAAAAGAACTTTTTCTTAAACAAGTTCACATCAAACGTACGTTTCGTTCTTCTCTTAGAGTGCGAAACGTTGTTGCCAATCATGGCTTTCTTTCCGGTAATCTGACAAATTCTTGACATCTCAATCCTTATTTTTTCGTTTTAACAAAAAACTTCTTCCAAACAGTTTGCAAAGTAACACATTATTTTCGAGACCTCCAAGTATTAGCTAAACTATTATCGTGACAGCCTCGTTTATTTTTCATTTTTTGCAGTTTCACCAGTAGACTTCAACATATGCGGAGCAAAATTATAACCTAATTCCTCATACATACGCATAACATATGGCATTGCTTTTTCAAATCGTTTCCAATTCTTTTTTTCGCCATCACACCACACAACTTCTGATAAAGCAGCCATTCTAGGCAAGATCATATAGTAAGCATAATCTGTTGTAGGTACATACTCTGTCCATAAATTTGCTTGAGCTCCTAATATATGATCCACTGGTTTTTTAACTTCCATATCAACAGAAGTTGGTAGATATCTCGAGTCTTGTTGGCGCGTATCTATCATTCTCCTATCGGTCATAGTAGATTTCAAGATACTTTTAAATTGTGATTTCTTCACATCAACTGGTTGTCCTTCTCCTTCATGACTTCCTAAACCAGAAACAATTGGATTAAATTCATACACTTTCTGTACAGGACTCAACCCTCCAATTGCAAGTGGCTCTGTATTTTTATCGGCCTGATAATGATCAAAATACATGCAAGTATTTGGTGACATTATTACATCATGTCCCATATTTGCAGCTGTAATTCCTCCTTTTATACCTCTCCATGACATAACAGTCGCATTGGGCGCCAATCTTCCTTCTAATATTTCATCCCAGCCAATTATGCGACGTCCTTTTTTATTAAGATATTGCTCTAGCTGCACAATAAAATGCGCTTGCAACTGATTTTCTGCAGGATTATCTGGTTTACCTTGAATCCACAGACGTCGAATCAATTGTTGACATTTACTACAACTTTTCCATCTGGTTTTATCTGCTTCATCACCTCCTATATGAATATATGGTGATGGAAAAAGAGCAATAATCTCATCTAATATTCCTTGAACAAAAGGAATTGTCCGAGGATTACCTACACACAAAATATCTGGATATCCCCCCCATTTTGTACCGACTTTATATGGTCCACCAGTACAACCTAAATTAGGGTATGCAGCAAGCAAAGCTAAAGTATGAGCAGGTACATCAATTTCAGGAACAATCGTTATATGACGATCAAGAGCATATCGAACCAACTCCTTCACTTGTTCTTGTGTTAAAAAACCGCCATAGGGTTTACCATCATATTGCTCAGAATTTCGACCAATCACAGTTTCATCTCGTTGACTACCAATCTCCGTCAATTTTGGATATCGTTTTATTTCTATGCGCCACCCTTGATCATCTGTTAAATGTAAATGCAAATAATTTAATTGATGCAATGCACACAAATCAATTACTTTCTTAAGATCCTTAACTCCCATAAAATGACGGGCTATATCCAACATAAATCCACGATAACCAAAACGCGGTTCATCTTTTATATCAACTGCCCCCAAAACAACCTGATTCATTTGAAGTGGTGTAAAGACAGACTGTGTATAATGGTAAGGATCCATATTAGCTAATGCGTTCTGATCAATCTTTACCTCACCTGCAGTGTATATTATTTTACGCAACATTTCCATTCCATAGAAAACGCCAGCAGATGTTGAGCCAGAAATCAACACTCTATTTTGATTTACATTAAGTGTATACCCTTCTTTGTTTTTGATCGTTTTATCTAATTGAATGACAATACCTTTTTCTGGATTTACCGAAGCAGTGATTACTTCTCCCCATCGTTTTTGAGCGGGTTCAATTGTTCGTTTTTTAGTCGTAGAATCAGACGCTAATACAATAGTAGAATCATTTGTACATTGAGCAACAGTAGTTGTATCCATAAGATTAGTCACTGGACCACCGCTCATAGCTTCAGCAATATATTCACCAAGCATTGCTGCATTTTTCTTCAACTCTTCCAATTGCTTCACGTCAGCTCCAGCTTCAACAACCGTAATTTTTACGGGCGAACTAAGTGTGTATCCTTTATCCTGAGTTAATTCCGTGAGCTGTTTTGGTGCAGGTACAACCGCACCGTAGTGCACCGTTAAATTCTCTTGCTCACTAGCCAACAAAGCCATTGTCGTACTCACAATCATAACAAGTGCTATAGACTGCCATCTCCTAAAAAAAACTAGGTTTTTCATATACTTATCAGCATTTTAATTTTTAAACGCTGTAAATATACAAAAAACCTAGAATATTTTCTTTTTACTAAGAAATCTTTTTAGCAAGATACACTTTACATTATATCAATCCATATTTCACAAAAGCATGCCAAACTCCATCATCATCAACACTTCGCGTCACATCATCTGCCACTAATTTCACGCTGTCATGAGCATTACCCATAGCTACGCCTAACCCTACATGCTTTAACATTTCTATATCATTACCGCCATCCCCAATAGCCATGCACGCTTCTAATGGAATGTTATAATGATTAATGATTTGATCAATACCTAATGCTTTTGTATTTCCTTTTCGATTAATGTCAATAAAATCAGGATGCCACCTAGTGTGGTGACAACCAGGTATCTGAGGCATAACCTCCGATTCCTGTTGTTCATCAAAACATACAGTTAATTGATATACATCATGATTTACAACATCATCTATTGAAATATCTGGCAATGATGGGAACTCTACTAAATCCAATGTGCGATTCATAATTTCATCACGATTGGTAATATACACGTCACTCTCTGTGATTACTATAGCAGATATACCAGCTCCACGTTTCATATAATCAGTAACCAGCTTCACATCATTCTTAGGTAGTGGAGATTTAAATAAAGGCTCTTCATTATGATTATAACAAATAGAGCCATTCATAGACACCAATCCATCAAATGGATAATTATTTAAATTATTGATAACCTTAGGTGGACGCCCTGTTGCAACAAATAGCTTAACTCCTTTAGCCCTTGCTGCATCAAGTGCACGTACGGTAGACTCAGCCATTCGATGAGTCTCGAAACTCACCATTGTACCATCTATATCCAAAAATACAGCTTGAATATCTTGCATGTTCATTTATTTTTACCTTTCTGAAAAACCATGTTTTCAATTAAACCACACAAAGATACTCAGAATCTCCTAGAAGCCAATCATACAATAATAAAATATATCTTTTAATAGAATAAAATAGGTTTCTCATCCCAACAACTTCCGCAAGAAATTAAATTACTGATGATATCCCACAATATTTCCAGATATTTGCAATAGGTCTGTTTCGGTTGAAATCAAGTTATATAAAGCCTCTACATGCGAAGCAACTGCATTTAAATACGTGTTTTGAACATCTCGAAAATTAAAAGAATTAATCGCACCTTGATCATATTTCTGACGAGAAATTTCTAAGTTTAGCTTCGCGGTTTCAATTTGTTCTTCTGCAAGCTTATACACTTCCTTATTTACTTGATAATTTGCATAATAAGTCAACAATTGGTTTTGCAAAGAATGCTTCATTTGATCTAATTCTACTTGCGCTGACTTCTCATTAATTTTTGCAATAGCAACGGCCCTTTGGTGTGTTCCTCCGTTGAAAATAGTCCATGCTAATGAAAATCCAACATACGTATCTGTTGATTGCGTATCCACATTAGGAGTACTACTAGAATAGCGACGTGAATTATCATTGTAACGAACTCCACCATTTACTTTCAAAGTAGGATAATAGTCACTACGAGCAGCACGAGTATTTAACGCCATTATTCGCTGGTTGAGATATTGCAATTTTAATGTCTTATTGCTACTCTCCATTGCCGCCTGTAAGTCTGCTAAATTATATTCCGACATCGGAGCTACAAGCTCTGTCGTCAAAGTCCAAATAATAGGATCTTTGATACCCAAAATATAATTCAACGAGCGCAAGGAGTTTTCATATGTTGTTTTTTGACGCAGATACTTCGAGTAATCTGACAAATATGACGTTTTATATTGCAAATAATCATATGATGTAGATGCTCCAATATCTTTGCTCCTAGCCTCTCTATCCATACGGTCTTTAGATAAATTACTCATAGACAAATAAGCATCACGCAATTCTCTTTCTTGCAGCACTTTAAAGTATGCTAATACAATATCTTGTACAGTTGTTTCAACAAGTAACGCAGTATTACCAGAAGACTGTTCTTCTAGTTCTTCATATTTCTTTTTGCTAATTTGAGCTTTAAA
>Ga0116162_10000688_pt1 | contig 23520 bp, 20 predicted proteins | sample AD_UKC105_MetaG_FD_89875 | JGI IMG/M metagenome (GOLD analysis project Ga0116162, IMG submission 89875) | Active sludge microbial communities of municipal wastewater-treating anaerobic digesters from Hong Kong - AD_UKC105_MetaG | ecosystem: Engineered > Bioreactor > Anaerobic > Digestate...
CCCTGGCCGTCCCGGCCCCCTGGATTCCGGGTCTCGGCCCGGAATGACGGAATATTATATTGATCGCATGCACAAAGAACGGCGCTTTGTACATGGCACACCAGATAATATTTTTACATTAAGGATTGGATTCCTGCCTTCGCAGGAATGGCAACGGGAATATTGGCATAAAGCAACTAACGCGCAATCAGGTCCAGCGTGACATCCACTGGTGGAGGACGAAGAGGTTCCAGAGTTTTTTCCGGTGGTCGAACCTGCCTGACATGTGCTGGTCGAGCAGTGAGCGGACAGCCGAAGGATTGAAAAGCCCGTCCGCGCGGAGCCGTGATTCCGAGAGCGTTTCCTCGAACTGCGGCCTGAGCTCTTTTCGTATCCACGCCGTAAGCGGGATGCCGAACCCTTTTTTCTTTCTCTTAATGACAAACAGCGGCACATCGCGGGCGACCGCTTTTTTGAGGATATATTTCGTTTTCCAGCCGTTGAGCCTGAAGTGTACCGGAAGCTGTGCGGCGAACTCGACGACGCGGTGGTCGAGCAGGGGGGTGCGCGCTTCGAGCGAGCACATCATGCTCGCGCGGTCGACTTTTGTCATGAGATTCTCGCCGAGGTAGAACCGCAGGTCGAGCAGCATGGCAGTCTCGATGTCCGACAGCCCGCGCCTGAATCCGGCAAGCGCGGCGCGCGGTGTCTCGAACAGGTCGTGCCCGCATGTTGCGTCAAGCATGCTGTCGCTGAGAATGCCGGGCCTGTCGTGCGGCGCGAACGGGCCGAGCCAGACAAACTGGCGTTCGAGTGCGCCGTAACCCTCGCCGCCGAGAAATTTTTTGAGTTTGAAATCGAGGCTGAGATTTTTATCCGACGACGGCAGCGCCGAGACGATGCTCGACACCGCGGCCCTGAAAGCTGCTGGAGTGCGGCTGTACATCGCGTGCAGCCTGTGCGCCTGATAGGTCGGGTAGCCCGCGAACAACTCGTCGCCGCCGTCGCCGCTGAGCGCGACAGTAACGTGCCTGCGCGTGAACCGCGACAGCAGGAACGTCGGCAGCAGGGACGGGTCGGACATCGGTTCGTCGAGCAGGTCGAACACATCGGGCAGCAGGCCGATGGCCGAACTGAGCGGGAGGATGTCTTCGTGGTGTGTGGTGCCGATAATATCGGCGGCGCGGCGTGCGTGGCGCGATTCGTCGAACGACTGCTCCTCGAACCCGATGCAGAAGCTTTCTATGCGCGGAGAGAACTGCGCGGCGAAGGCGGCGGTTGTCGTGGAGTCCACGCCGCCGGACAGGAATACGCCGAGCGGCACATCGGACACGAGCCGGACGCGGACGGCGTCGCGGATAAGCTCCCTGAGTTGCGCGGCGGCATCGTCGAACGTGATATCGAGCGGGGGCGCTGACGGGAAATCCCAGTATCGGGAAACATGTGCCTCGCCGTTTTCATAGACGAGCATTTCGCCGGGCGCGAGTTTTTTTATGCCATTGAAAATCGAGCGCGGAGGCGGCACGTATTCATAAGTAAGATACTCGTTAAGCGCGACCGGATCGATTTCGCGCGTGATGCCGGGCGCGGCGAGGATGGCTTTCAGCTCCGAGCCGAACACGAGGCGGTCCGGCAGCGGCGCGTAGTACAGCGGCTTGATGCCGAGCCGGTCGCGGGCCAGCAGAAGGCGCGAGCGTGAGGAATCCCAGATCGCTAGCCCGAACATGCCGTTCAGGTGCTGGAGGAAGCCGTCGCCGTATTCCTCGTAAAGGTGCGGAAGCACCTCGGTGTCGGATTGTGTTCGGAACGTGTGGCCGCGCGTGATGAGGTCGTCGCGCAGTTCGCGGTAGTTGTAAATCTCGCCGTTGAACACGACCTGGATCGAGCCGTCCTCGTTACTCATCGGCTGTGTGCCGGTGTCGAGGTCGATGATCGAGAGGCGGCGCATGCCGAGCGCCGCGCGCGTGTCGCAGAAGAAGCCGTCCTCGTCCGGCCCGCGGTGCGTGAGCGTCGCGGTCATCGCGCGCACCAGCCCGTCGCGCGGAGCCGCCTGTTCCCTTCCGACTATTCCACAAATACCGCACATTGTCAGATGTCAACCTTTGCGAACCCGGCCACGGGCTGTCACATAGCGAGATATTCGATTCTCCTGATCAGGTTGTTGATCACAACCGGCCAGGTGAACTGCTCGGCGGTTTTGAACGCCTCACGCTTCATTTTATCTTTCACTTCAGGGTTTTCGTTAAGGTAGTTCAGGTAAGCGACGAGCTCGCGCGGGTCGCCGGTTTCTACCGATATCGCGTTGACGAACGGCACAACGTAGTCCTCGCCGGTAGCGCCGGTGAAAGCTATCCCGCCGGATGCCATGACCTCCAGCCCGACCAGCCCGAACGGCTCGAACCCGCTGTTGGCGAACACGCAGTCGCAGCAGTGGTACATCAGCCGGACGAATTCCTCGGGAAGGAAAAATTTAAGATTTATGATATCCGCGCCGGGCGCGGTTTCTATCAGCTCGATGGATTGCTTCATGTTCGGCCTGCGTTCGGGCGAGGTAACGTCCGCGATGCTGAGTCCGAGATAGTGCGCCAGGTTGAGCACATCCGCACCATGGGGTTCGAGCCCGCCGCGGATAAAGAACGTGCCGTTGACGCCGCCGTGTTTGAGTTCGGCCACGGCGCGTACGGCGGTGTCCCATCGCTTCGCCGGGTCGAACCTGCCGATTTTGAGCATGTTCAAGGCTTTGCCGCGAACCGCCAGCGCATTCTTGAGGCTTTTGACATGTTTCTGGTTGTGTGGCTTGAGCATCCGTTCGGGGATGCCGTTCGGCACAACGATCGATTCGAGGCCGGTGATGGCCATTATCTGTTTCATGAACTTGCTGACCGCGGTGATTTTCGCCACGTAGCCGAGCCGGCCCCAGTTGATGCGGTGGAACGACATCGTATTGTTCGCGTTCCAGAGAAAAACGGATCGCCCGCGCAGGCCGTGCCAGTGCAGAAGGTCGCTGAGGTAGCACTGCGCCTCGACGGTGTGCCACTCTTCGGCCATGACGATCATGTGCTTGTTCGCGGCGGAGGCGCCACGCGCGATGTTGTCGAGAATATACGGCGGCACCGAACCGGAGTAGTCGTTCACCTTGCCGTCCTCGCCGTCGTAGACGCCGTTGGGATGGTGTTTGCTGATCCATTGCGACCAGCGGTGGAGAATATATTTGCCGTCCACCTGGGTTTCCTCTGCGGGCAGGTCGGGGTCGCCGATGAAAAACAGGTGCGTTTCGAAACCCTGTTCCGCCAGAGATGTCGCGAGGTTATGTATTCGGGTTCCCAGCCCTCCGGCCTGCGAGTAGGGATCCGGCCCTTCAAAAGAAAGGATGACAAAGACTGCTGAATCAGGTGTAATCCTGACGCTCATAGAGGCCTCCGGAGAATCTGCCGCGCCTTTTGACCGCGGGTGCGGAAAGCAGCGCGCCATTTTATGATGCATCTATTATACATGCCGGGCAATTATGTTTAAACGGGTGTGGAAGTATTGCGCGGATGACAATCCGGGCACGGATCAGGATTCTTCGTTGAGAAGCGCTTCACGCATGGCGGCGAAAGCTACCGCGCGGTGGCTGATCCGGTTTTTTTCGTCCGGCGAAAGTTCCGCAACGCTCAGCCCGAGGTCCGGGAGATAAACGACCGGGTCGTAGCCGAACCCGCCTTCGCCGATCATTTCACTCGATATAACGCCGTGCAGTTCGCCGTTGAAAACGCTTTCCCTTCCGCTCGGGAACCGGACCGCGACGCAGCAGACAAACCGCGCGCCCCTTTTGTCGCCGGGCACGTCTTCCATCTCTTCGAGCAGCAGTTCGCACCGGCCTGCATCGCTGATGCCCGGCCCGCCGAAGCGCGACGAGTGGATACCCGGCCTGCCGCCGAGCGCATCGACTTCGAGCCCCGAGTCATCGGCAACGATTATCCCATCGACATGGCGTGACGCCGCCACGACTTTTTTCAGCGCGTTTTCAGCGTATGTTTCGCCGTCCTCGACATCGTCGAAATTCAGCTCGACGCCGAGCCGGCTCAGTGAAGTTACTTCTATCGGCGCGATAATTCCGGAAATCTCGCGCACCTTATGATCGTTATAGGTTGCCAGTATTATTTTCATTTGTATGATTTCCTCAAGCTGTATCAGGCAATAAAATCCTTGTATTCAAGCGTTTCGGGTTGAGCCGTTGACACGACAAGGCCGTGGAGGTTTCTCTCTCCCGCCGGATCGGCGAGCGAAAGGGTTTCGAATTTCCAGCGGCCACGTATCCGCGGCCTGAACCCGTTGGTAGTTATCCGTTCCGGAAAAGATTCCATCAGATTTCGTATCGGGAGATTGAGATTGCCTTCTTTTTCCGAAAGGACGAAAGCGTCCGTCAGGCTGCCGGCTTGAATTATCTCTCCGCCGAGCCAGTCTGGCAGATTATTTATAAATGTATAATTGGAATTTTTCTTTACGTGAAAGTCGAGGGCCGCCTGGAGCAGTTCGGGATCGGCCATAATATTTGTGGCGTTAACCCGGATAATAGTTCTTATCTTACGACCGTTTGCGGCGTTCATAACCCTTTTTATGGGCTGCGGATCGCTTGTGCGATGCAGGTAAAGCCCTTTTGCCGCGCAGAAACTCCCGTATGGCGTATGGTCCACATCCCTTCCGGTGAGTATCGTAATCGCAACCGGTTCGACAAGCCTGCTCATACGGATCACGAGAATTTCCAGCATGGATTTTCCGCCTGAGACGGGTGATAGAAACTTCTCGTTCGGTATTCCCAGCGGAACGTCCAGTATAACGCCAAGTTCCAAAACAATTGCTCCCTTCGTGAAATCCTCAGAAACTAATGATTAAATAAACTACCACAATTTGTCAATAATAACGAATATCCCTCATCATTGCAGTGCTTTGCCCCGAAAACGGGCCGGAAGCTTAACCGGCACGCCGGAAACCGACAGTGTGTTTTCATGAATGAACGAAATCGCTTCCATCGAAGCGTCGCTGTTTTTGCCGGACAGAGACGACGCAAGGTTGAGGAAAGAAGAAGCCTTGACCGAATCGCCGAGCAGCGAGTAAAGCCTGCCCGCCTGTAGCTGCGCTGCCGCGTTTGCCGGCTCGATCATCAGCGACACAAGCGCGGCGGCGAGCGCATCCACCATCTCTCCGGCTTCCTCGTGCTGATAGGATAAATCGAGCTGCGTAAGGTGGTGCATCTGCTGCCTGTCCGTCATCAGCACCTTCATGGCGCGGGACACCGCTTTAAGGTAGAACCGCTCGTACTCCGCGTGCGCGGGCTCCTTGCTGAACGCCGCGAGACACAGACCGCCGTACCTGTATGCCTGCTGATAATTTTCCAGCCCGAGGTTTATTTCCATCATGTTGCAGAGCGTGTACACTTTTGGATCTGCCTCGACTTCCGACTCGAACAGTTCCAGCGCCTCCTGAACCCTCCCGGCGAGATACAGCGTGAACCCGTAATTGTTCGCCGCGATGGTATGCTCTGGATCAAGCTCGATCGCTTTCCGGTAATAAACGAAAGATCGCTCGAAATCTCCGGTCATCGAATAAACATCGCCAAGCCAGGAATTCACCATCCTGTCGTCGGGGTCCTGCCTGTAAACCTCGACAAGATACTGCCGTGCGGTATCCGGCACGCCGAGTATCATGTAGGCCAGCCCGGTGTTTTTCATCGCCTCGAACCGGTATTCATCGAGGAGGAACAGGTCTGAAAAAGATTCTATCGCGTTGACGTAATCCGACTGCCACATGTAAAGCCGACCGCGCAGCGCGGTGAGCCCGGTTGTTTTGCATCCGGCCTCGATCGCCGTCTCGGCGTCGCTCAGCGCTGCCCCGTTTTCACCGATCGATTCGTAGAAGAGAGCGCGGTTCACCCTCATGCAGTTGTCCCCGGCGGCGAGGTTTACCGCCGCGTCGAATTCGGTGATCGCCTCGATAATCTCTCCGATCGCCGCGTGGACCTCGCCCCGCGCGAGATGAAGCGCCGGGCGCTGTTCGTTGGTCGCGTATAGAGCGGCTTTCATGAGAACATCGAATGCGTCCTCGTGCATGCCGTCGCGCGACAGCTCGCGCGCCTGCCGCAGCAGCGATTCGAAATCCGGTTCCCCGGCAGTTGCCGCTGCCTGCGGAATCAGTAGAAGGGATATGATTGTAATTATTAACAGCAGTCTTTTCACAACCTGTATCATAAATGGGGCTGACGTGTTTTACAAGCTTGCGGCGCGGCGGACTTTCGCGGCGCGGCATTTGCGCTATAATATTGATTTATGAGGTGCCTGATGAAGAATTTGCGGAAAAATATCCTGCCGGCGCTCCTGTTGTTGATGCTGGCAGCCACCGCCGGCGCGGAGGAGTTCCATGCCGACGGCCCGATGCTGCTGATCCCCATGGACGCGCAGCAGACGGATCACCTGCGCGCATACGGGCTTGCTTACTGGTGCCTCGAACCCGCTCGCGCTCATAAAATCCAGTGGCTGCTCAACTATCGCGGCGGCTCTTTTCTCACACCCGACACGTCGGCGATACGCGACCGCGCGACTCTCACCGGAGTTGCGTACCGGGTCATCGGGCCGGAAACCGCCAACCGCATCTACGATGAGATAAAAAATATCAATTCCGAAGTCGTGATGCTCGAAAAAGCGCCGCGCGTCGCCGTATATGTGCCGCCGACCCGCGACCCGTGGGACGATGCGGTTCGAATGGTGCTCGAATACGCGAAGATTCCTTACGACACGCTGTGGGACGAGGAAGTTGTCGCAGGCGAATTGTCGGAATACGACTGGCTTCACCTGCACCACGAAGATTTCACCGGCCAGTTCGGGAAATTCTACTCGGCATTCAGGAACGCGGACTGGTACATCAGAATGGTGAAGACCAACAGCGGAATGGCGGAGAGGCTCGGGTTCGCATCGGTCCAGAAACTCAAGGGCGCTGTCGCGGGAAAGATACGCGAGTACGTCGAGCGCGGCGGGTTCCTGTTCGCGATGTGTTCCGCGCCGGACAGCCTCGACGTCGCGATTTCCGCGCTCGGGGTGGATATCGTCCCGCAGGAAATCGACGGCACCCCGCTGTCGCCGGATGCCCAGAACCGGCTGGATTTCACCAACACGTTCGCGTTCAGGGATTTTAAACTGATCACCGATGCGAGCGTGTATGAAATATCGGACATCGATGTCATGCCGCCGACTTTCGACATGTCGCTCACGCCTGAATTCGAGTTGTTCGAGTTCTCCGCGAAACAGGATCCCGTGCTGTCGATATTCGTGCAGAATCACACTCCTCTGGTACATGATTTCATAGGGCAGACGACGAGCTTCAGACGCGACCTCATCCGCGACGATGTAGTGGTGCTCGGCGACACTCCCGGCACCGACCGCGTGAAATATGTACACGGCAACGCCGGGCGCGGCAGCTTCACTTTTCTCGGCGGGCACGACCCCGAGTACTTCACTCACTATGTTGGCGAGGAACCCACCGATGTCTCTCTGTTCCCGCATTCGCCCGGCTACAGGCTGATCCTCAACAATGTCCTGTTCCCGTCCGTCAGAAAAAAAGAAAAGAAAACATGATAACGGCGCGGGAGTGCGCTGCATGGGCGGATAGAAAAGGGATATTAAAAACAGCATGCACAAAGGACGACGAGGCTGTTGAAAAAGCCCCGCTTTGTCATTCTGAGGAAGCATAGCGACCGAAGAATCTCAATTATAAGCTCCAAAAGCGAGATCCTTCGCTGCGCTCAGGATGACAAACTCTTTATGTTAACATTTTTCAACAGTCTCACGACGCTTTGTACATGGCACATATTTTCTTCACATCAAGGTAAAAACCCGCCCACCCCACGAAACCTCCCTGACATCCTGTCCCCTGGATTCCGGGCCTCGGTCCGAAAGGACTAGGTCCGAAAGGCCTCGGTCCGAAAGGACTCTGACCGGAATGACAGGCTTAACTGAACGGTATTGTTCTTAGCCCGGATTTCTCACAGAGAAATCCAGAAAACCGCGATAAGGCCAATCCTACTGCGTCACAGCGGCGATTCGGGATCGGTCACATACGCAACAGTATACTCCCTCACCACTCACTTGCTGTTCCTTGTATTATCAGCCTTCTCACGGTTTTTAACCTGAGCTGGTGAGAAATGCAGGTTAAACCGGGTCTCTTGGAACAGGTGCGGGCGCAGGAAAGGAACGTGGGTGCATGTTGTCATCCCTGAACGTCTTTGTCAGGGATCCAGTCTTTATTTCCTGCACTGGCATATGAAAGCCGACGGGCGATGCCTGTCGCATTAAAATCCATTCACTGAGATGTCTGATTGAATTTCAGTAGTTATGATTATATAATAAATTTTCGGCCATAAGGCCATTAATTTTGTATGGCTGCAAACGGGATTGTTGAAAAACCTGAACAGAGACTGGAAAGCGGTTTTTCGCGTCGTTCGGGACGATATAATAATTCGGCATAGTTTTCAGCGGCCCCAATCAGAATGATAAAGGTGCTCACAGTTTATGATACTCGACATGATAAAGACGCTGTTTGATGAGAACAAGAGAGAAGTCGCGCGGCTGCAGAAAAGCGTTGATAAGGTGAACACGTTTTCCGATGAAACAGAAAAGCTGAGTGATGAAGAGTTAATAGGAAAAACGGAAGAGTTCAGGAAAAGGCTCAAAGATGGCGAGACGCTGGACGACCTGATGCCCGAAGCGTTCGCGGTGGCGCGCGAGGCGGCGGACAGGCGGTGCATACCGGGCGGTAACTGGAGCGTCGTGTTCTGGGACAATCAGAAGTTGAAGGAAGAAATAAAAGATCCGGCGCTGGTGAAGCGAATTCAGGATATCCGCAAAAGGGTGGACGAGGGAGAAAAGCCGGAAGAGATTCTTCTCGATGTGGATTTTTATAAATCGATACGCGCGCTTGAACTGAAAGGCACGCGGATGCGGCCTTACGATGTGCAGGTAATGGGTGGCGTGGTGCTGCATGAAGGCAACATCGCCGAGATGAGAACCGGTGAGGGAAAAACGCTGGCCGCGACGCTGCCGGTGTATCTCAACGGGTTGTCGCGAGAGGGCGTGCATGTCGTGACGGTGAATGATTACCTGGCACGCAGGGACAGCCAGTGGATGGGCCCGATATACCGGTTCCTGGGGCTGACGGTCGGCGTGATCCAGCACGATATGGATCCCGTGCTGAGGCGGGAGGCGTACGCGAGCGATATCACGTATGGTACGAACAACGAGTTCGGGTTCGATTACCTGCGCGACAACATGGTGGTTCGCAGCGCGCACATGGTCCAGCGCGGGCACAATTTCGCGATTGTCGACGAGGTGGACAGCATACTGGTCGACGAGGCGCGGACGCCGCTTATTATTTCGGGGCAGGCCGACCAGGACGTAAGCGTTTATTACAAGGTGAACCAGGCGGTCCGCAAGCTGATGCAGCGCGAGGAACTGTACGAGTTCGACGAGAAGGATCATTCCGCCAACCTGACCGAGGAGGGCCAGAGTTTTGTCGCCCGGCAGCTCAATATGCCCGACCTGTACGACTGGGGCGACGAGCTGGATTTCAGCACGGCGAACGAAACAGAGTTGCAGAAGATGCAGCGATACAACGAGGTTATCAGCACGGTGCAGGGCTCGCTCAAGGCGTATACGCTTTTCAAGCGCGACCGCGATTACATTGTCAAGGACGGAGAGGTCGTAATTGTAGACGAGTTCACGGGCAGGCTCATGAACGGGCGCAGGTACAGCGACGGGCTGCACCAGGCGATCGAGGCGAAAGAGGGCGTGAAGATCGAGCACGAGAGCCAGACGCTCGCAACGATATCGTTTCAGAACTATTTCCGGCTCTACAAAAAACTCGCCGGAATGACGGGTACCGCGAAGACGGAAGAGGTCGAGTTCTCGAAGATTTACGGTCTCGACGTCGTGGTGATGCCGACGAACAGGCCGATGATCAGGCAGGATAATCCCGACGTTATTTATAAAACGCAGAAGGCGAAGTTCAATTCCGTGGTGGAAGAGATAGTGCAGTGCCACAAACAGGGCCAGCCGGTGCTGGTCGGCACGGTATCGGTCGAAACTTCGGAGATGCTCAGCCGGATGCTGCTCAAGCGCGGCGTGACTCACAATGTTCTCAACGCGAAGCATCACGAGCGCGAGGCCGAGATCGTTTCCGAAGCGGGCCGCAGGGGACAGGTTACGATCGCGACGAACATGGCGGGCCGCGGCACGAACATCGTGCTCGGCGATCAGGTGCCGGAAACGGGCGGGCTGCATATCATCGGAACCGAGCGGCACGAGTCGCGTCGTATCGACAACCAGTTGAGAGGCCGGTCGGGAAGGCAGGGCGACCCGGGTTCTTCCAGGTTTTACATCTCGCTCGAAGACGACCTGATGAGACTGTTCGGCTCCGACCGCATCAAGGGCCTGATGGAGCGCGTGGGGTTCAGCGACGATGAGCCGATCGAGCATCCGTGGATTTCAAAATCCATCGAGAGCGCGCAGAAAAAGGTCGAGGCGAGAAACTTCGAGGTCCGCAAACAACTGCTCGAATTCGACGATGTTATGAACAAGCAGCGCGAGACGATCTACAACATGCGCCAGGAAATCCTGATGGAGGGCGACACGCGCGACCTGATTCTCGAATTCATAGATAATTTCATAACCAACTCGCTGGACCGGCACTGCAACGCCGAGCTCGACCGCAAGGACTGGAACCTGATCTCGTTCTACGAGGAGTGTTTCTTCCTCTGCTACCGGCTTCCGTTCAAGCCCGAAGAGCTGGAAAAAATGAAACGGACAGAGATTTCCGATAAGATGCACGACGCTGTGCGGGGCTACTATCTCGACAAGGAACAGAGGCTCGGCGAAGAGAAAATGCGTGAGCTGGAACGCTATGTTCTGCTCAGGACCATAGATGAAAAATGGATTGATCACCTCTACGGGATGGATCATCTCAAAGAGGGCATCGGGCTGCGAGCTTACGGGCAGGTCAACCCGATTATAGCCTACACGAAGGAAGCGTTCGAGATGTTCTCGCAGCTTAAGGACGACATCCGGAGCTCGGCGATACAGCGGGTGATGCTGGTCGAGTTCGTGGAGCAGCGCCGGAGCGTGATCAAGAACATGCACGACAATGTCGACGAAAGCAAGGCGGAAGGCGGCGGCGGTGCCGTGACTCCGAAGAAAAAGAAGAGCAAGGGCAAGGTGGGGCGCAACGATCCGTGCCCGTGCGGCAGCGGCAAAAAGTATAAGAACTGCTGCATGGACAAGTAAAAAAACATAGTGATGCCGCGCGGCGCCGGTGCTATAATTCACTGTCCGCGGGAGTGCGGCCCCGAAATGAAAACAGGCGGCAATGACGCCGCAGGCAGATAGATCGGAGACTGTAAATGATTGAAACCACCATTATGGACGACCTCAAGGGGCTTCAGGAAAAGATCGAAGCCATGAGGGGGTATCTTTGACGTCGATAACCTGAAATCCGATATTGAAAAATTTGAAGAGCAGATGTCCGCGGACGGGTTCTGGGACAACCAGGAAGCTGCGCAGAAAATTCTCACCGAGAGATCTCGCAAGAAAGAAACGCTGGACCGCTGGGGCAGCATAAGCAGGAGCATCGAGGACTCGGTCGTCATGGCGGAAATGGCGATCGAGGAAGACGACGAAGCCACGGTGCGGGAGCTGGAGAAGGAAGCGGCGGGTCTCGCGTCCGAGGTCCGGGCCTACGAGATGGAGACGCTGCTCGGCGGCGAATATGATTCGAGCGACGTTGTGTTCTCGCTGCACGCGGGCGCGGGCGGAACAGAGGCGCAGGACTGGTGCGATATGTTGCTCAGGATGTATCTCCGGTGGGCGGAACGCAGGAAGTTCGCCGCTGAAATCATCGACCAGACGCCCGGCGAGGAAGCGGGTCTCAAGAGCGTGGTGATCGAGGTCAAGGGCAATAACGCATACGGGCTTCTCAGGTGCGAAAAAGGGATTCACAGGCTTGTGCGCATCTCGCCGTTCGACGCCAACAGCAGGCGGCATACATCGTTCTGCGCGGCGGACGCCATCCCGCTTATGGAAGACGACGGGGGGCTCGAAATCAATCAGGACGACCTGAAGATCGACACGTACCGAAGCAGCGGCGCGGGCGGCCAGCATGTCAACAAGACCGATTCGGCGGTTCGCATCACGCATATCCCGACCGGCGTTGTGGCGCAGTGCCAGAACGAGCGCTCGCAGCACAAGAACAAGGAAACCGCGATGCGGATTCTCAAGGCGAGGCTCTTCGAACTGAAACGCGAGCAGCAGGCCGAACAGATCAGCGAGATAAAGGGCGAGCAGAAGGAAATCGCATGGGGCAGCCAGATAAGAAGCTACGTTTTTCATCCCTACAACATGGTTAAGGACATGCGCACGCGGCATGAAACCGGCAACACCCAGGGCATGATGGACGGGGCGATGCTGGATGATTTTATCTGGGAGTATCTCAAGCTGGAAGCCGCGGAACGCGCAAAGGGGAATGGCGGCTGAACGGGCCGCGCCCGATTCCAGGGTGTTATGAAAAGTATCTTTATCGCAACATTAGCTTTACTGTTGTTTTCGTGCGCCGCGATCGCCGGAGACGCGCCGGTCTGCAATGGCTCGGCGGGGTTGTGCGACAGGCGATACAACGAGGTGACGTTCGCGGGAGCGCATAACGCGATGTCGTGCGCCGACCAGGGCTGGAGCCTGCCGAATCACGCGCGTTGCATCGCGGACATGCTGGAGTATGGCATCAGGGCTATAAATATAGATATCTATTTCCGCCATAACAGGATTTTTATGTGTCACGGGTACTGCGAGCTTGGCAATCGACCGCTCGTGGACGCGCTCCGCGAGATCCGTGCTTTTATGGAATCCAACCCGGGCGAGATTGTTACGATCAATTTTCAGAACGGTGCATGGGGCCACCCGGCTGATGTGGATTTTATAGAGGCGGGGCTTGATGAGTTCGCGCTCGCAAAGCCGGAGGGCGAGCAATGGCCGACGCTCGGCGAAATGGTGAGCAGCGGCAAAAGGCTTGTAGTGTTCGGTGCCGGGTCGGAGCAGCCGTGGGATCTCGATCCCGGTTCGCATATCTGGGAGTCGCCTTATGCTTTCCCATCTGTCGACCGGTTCGAGTGCGGAACAGCCCGGGAGCAGCCGATCTATCTGCTGAACCATTTCGTGGAGAGGCCGATGCCGGCGGCCGTGCTGTCCCGCCGCGCTAACAAGAAAAGCGTGATAATGCATCGCGCGCTCGGTTGCTGGAACGAGACGGGCAGGAAACCCAATATCATCCTTTTCGATTATGCCTGCCTCGGCGACACAGTGGCGGCGGTGGATGCGCTCAACACGATCAGCGCGAGCGAAGTCCCCGCAATCCTCGAAAAACTCGACACCAGGTAACAACCGTGATCGATGCGGCGTTTATGAAATATCACTATATGGCAAATAATAGCGTTGTGTTCCAGCGTGCCCGTTGCCGATAGATGTGTATTTGCTATAGTGGTTAACCTGCATTTCTCACAGAAAAATCCGGAAAACCGCGATAAGGCCAATCCTGCTGCGCGGGGTGACATGCACAAGCTTTGCTCTGTGCATGAATCAGCAAAAATCGGTCGGTCACATACGCAACAGTATGTTCCCTCACCACTCACTTGCTGTTCCTTGTATTATCAGCCTTACCACGATTTTTAACCTGCAACGGTGAGAAATGCAGGTTAAGAGTCGTTGTGCCCGGGCAAATCGAGTTCCGAGCCGCAGTAGGGGCACTTGCCGTCGACAGGCTCCGGGGCATGCTGCGGGGCATGCTGCGGCGCGGGACTGCGTTGAATGTTCACTCCGAGATCTTCGAGCGTGACCTCCGGGTGGTAGACTGCTTTCGATACGATTTTCTTGAGCCGCGTGCAGCCGCAGGCGGAGCATTTTTTCGCGAGGATACGGCCCGCGCCGAGCGTTTCGACGAATTCGTTGCGAGCGCCGCATTTCCTGCATTCGTATTCGTAAATCGGCATTATGTTCCCCCGGTGATATTATAGCGCGGCGCGGCGGTTTTGTTTACAGCAAGTTGATCGGCATGCAGGACGGGGCTTATACTTTAGATACTCATCGGCGGAGGAACGGCAATGAATAAATTCATGGCGGCTGCGGTACAGATGACATCTACGGACGACGTGGAGCGGAACACCGCGCGCGCGATCGAGCTGATCGGAGAAGCGGCGGACCGTGGCGCGGTCCTGATCGGGCTGCCGGAGGTATGGCCGTGCATCAGGACGGGACATAACGCGCCGCCGGAACCGATGAGCCTCGACGACGGGCCGTTCGCACGGCTGCGCGAGCTTTGCAGGGACCGGAAAATCACGCTTGTTGCCGGAACGATACCCGAGCGGGGACCCGGCGAGCGTGTTTACAATACCTGCGCGGTGATCGGGCCGGCCGGTGGGATAATAGATAAATACAGGAAGATCCACCTGTACGATGTTGACATCCCCGGCGGTGTCACGCACATGGAATCAAAGCATGTTGCGCCCGGCGACCGCGCGGTGGTTGTGCAGACGGAGCATTGCCCGGTCGGGCTGACGGTGTGCTACGATCTCCGTTTCCCGGAGTTGTACCGTCTGCTCGCGCGGCGCGGCGCGAGGGTGATATTCACGCCTGCCGCGTTCATGCTCTACACAGGCAAGGACCACTGGGTTCCGCTGTTGCGCGCGCGCGCGATCGAGAACCTCGCGTACATCGTCGCCCCCGGCCAGTTCGGCAACCACAACGAAAAACGCGCCAGCTACGGCAAAAGCCTCATCGTCGATCCCTGGGGCAACGTTCTGGCGACCGCGCCCGACCGCGAGAGCGTCGCCGTCGCGGAAATCGACCTCGACGCGCAGGACGAAATCCGCAGGCAGCTCCCCGCGCTCGACCACCTTCAGGACTGGCTATTCAAGGAAAAATCTTGAGATCGGGATTTTCGAACCAGGCAGAAGGCAATAAAGAGACGGATTAATCGATAGAAAAGCTTGCCGCTTTTCCGGCAAGCGAAATTGCAAAACGCTTGACGCTTGTTAACTCACTGAGGCATGTATATTTTCCGTTATCAATATCGTTTCTATTGGTCATCAGCAGCGTGGCTGATGAATAAAGATTTTCATGAACAAGTTTTCTGCATAGAATTTCGTATCTCCTGGCATAACTTGTATCAATGAAATCTTTCATGACAGGGAAATGAGGAGAACTGAAACTCACGGTAGAAGTTGATTTATCGCAATCTTCCAGCACAAAGAAGTATCCGATAAATGGTTCCTGGGATTCGCCGAACGCACCTTCTCGATAAGCTGTTTTTATGTCTATCGCGTTTCCCAGTGCTTCTTCAACTCTATTATTAAAATTATTCCCGAATGAAGGCCCGACCTGTGATTTAAACTCGATTGCCGCGATCAGTTTCCGTTTGCCGACAATTAACAGATCCCAGTTTTTCGTGGGTCTGTAATATCCGGGCAGAGAGAGTTGAATTCTTCCGTTGGTGAATATTTCCGCATCCGTAACTCCATTATCAACAATCAGTTGCTTGATCATTGATATGAAGCCGTCCATATTCTTGCCCGCCGTAACACCTGCCCGATTGCCCTGATCCGAGGCACCCCTCAACTTTTGTTTTTTTACAGCTTTCGTTCTGGACTCCCAGAAAATCCGTATCGCCTCAGGCAAAAGTTTGTCAATCGCGGATATATCCAGTCCCATTTTAACTGACCTCAATCACCTCGTGGTTACTCCATAAGTCTTTTGTCTGTTTATTAAACCTCTTAATTGAATAATCCATATAATACTCATCTATCTCGACATTAACACTGTTTCTTCCGCTATTACATGCGGCTATTGCAGTTGAGCCTGAACCAGAAAATGGATCGAGGACAACATCGCCTACGAAACTGAACATTCTTATCAGCCGCCCGGCAAGTTTTAACGGATAAGGCGCGGGATGATTTCTGGTAGAAGCGCCTGTCAATCCTGTCCAGATCTGGTTGAACCATTCTTTATGGTTGCTTTCGGAAATAACGCTCATTGCCCGTTCAAGCGTGTCAGGCTTTCTGTATCCGCCGGGCTTGCGTTGCATCAATATGAATTCAATATCGTTCTTTATGACGGCATTTGGTTCATACGGTTTTCCCAGAAAAGAACTCGATCCTGAAACCTCCAGAGTCGCGTTTGATATTTTATGCCATATAATTGGAGAGAGGTTGTCGAATCCGACTTTCCTGCATTGCTCCTGGATCGATGCATGCAATGGGACTACTGTATGACGGCCATTGTTTTTCCTGCGGGGCAAACAAACGTCTCCCACCACGCAGATCAGCCTGCCGCCGGGGATCAAAGCATCGTAAGCCGACTTCCACACTTTTTCCAGCTCTTTAAGGAATTCCGGATAATCAGTAACTTCACCGAGCTGTCTTTCGTTTGCGTTATACTTTTTCAGTATCCAGTATGGCGGAGAAGTGAGAACTAAATGCACGGATTCCGGTTCCAGAAAATCCATATTTGTAGCATCGCCGAGTCGAAATTCATGATAAGTAGGCAATCGTGACAACACACTATCAATCTCAGCAGTAAGCTCATTGTTTTTTGCGAGCGCCGGGATAGTTTTCTGATCAAATTGCAGATGGAGTATGTTTTCAGGCGCAAATTTTCCGAGGATATCTGATTTAGTGTTGTTCCTGAAAGTTTCCATCTTTGTTACCATTTGTATCCGTTCAAACTGATGTGATAATCCCACTCTCTTTTTCAATATTATACATCAACAGGTTCTCTTAGCCATAAATGTCCATATATCATTGCCAGTGTGACAATGTTAAATCGATTTATTCATAATATATTTTATTAATCATAACTACAGAATGGTACAAAACGGTGCATTTACGGTTTGTACGTGGCAATTCTGTGCTACCGCTATTCTTCCGGGAAGAGCGCGACGGGTTCGGATTCCGACAGCAGTTTGCCGGAAGCGGTGATTGCGCGGATGGTGAAGGTGAAATACTTCACGCCGCCGACAAGGTTGAGCTCTCTGCATTCCGGTCCGAACTCGAACTTCATCGCCCATTCGCCGTCGCCGGCTTTCGTGTCGCCGTTTGTCCCGTCGTCGTGGATCGGGAAATCGACGTAGGCGAGCTGGAAGAACCTGATGGCGAGCTTCGCGCCTTCGGGAAGCGGTTTCGCGGTCGATGCCCTGACTGTGAAAAATCTTTGATCCGGGTTCGAGATGTCAGCGTCGATTTTCACGCTTATTTGAGGTTCGTAATCCATGACCGGTTCCGGGTCGGGTTTCGGCCCGGTCGGTTTTCTGCGTTTGAGGTTCTTCTTGAGAAAGTCGAGCCCGGTGACGAGTATGCGGTCGAAAGGCGGGATGTGTCCGCCGTCGTACCACACCTGTTCTTTCGGCTCGTTGGCGAGTTCCTGCATTCTTTTCCCGCCTTCGAGCGAGATGAGTTGGTCCTTCTCGCCGTTCATCAGCAGCACCGGACGCGGCGATATCGCGCCGACATAGTTTTTCGGGTCGATCGGCTGGAGCGTGCGCGCCACTTCATCGAGCTGGGCATCGTCGCCGAGGTTTCGCATGACCGATACGTTGGGAACTTCGCTGTGGCGCAGGATCACGTCGTAATCCGCGCCGCCGATCATGAGGATGACCGCGCGTATCCGCTTCTCGATCGCGCAGAATACGCTGCCGATGAACGAACCCTGGCTGATGCCGAAGTAACCGATGCGGTCCGGGTGAATCTCGCTTCTCGTGTTCAGCCAGTCAACGCCGCGCTGAAGATCGACTACCGTCTGGACGATCATGTTGCGGTACTGATACCAGTCCGCGCCGAAAACATCGAACGACTCGATCTGCCTGTCGCCGTGGAACGCCGTGTCGGGCGCGAGCACCGCGAACCCGCGTGTCACGAAGTACTCGTAGATCACCTCGAAGTCCTTTTTCGAGCCGCCCGAGCCGTGCAGCACTATCACGCAGGGCAGCGGTTTTTTCCCGCGTGCCGGCACGTAGTAGTACGCCGCCACGCGCTCGCCGTTGTTCGAGTTGTACTGCACGAGATACTGCGTGCGCATCGCGTTTTCAGTCATTACTTCGATCTCCGCGTTGAGCGGCTGCGTTTTATCGTATTTAAACAATTCGGTCGAATGCATCATCACGCCGGGCTCTTTCGGTCCGCCCGCGAACGCGACGGCTGCGAACCCCGCAAGTATGATTGTCAGTATGGCAAATCGCTTCATTGGCATATCCTCGCCTGCAAAATTGTATGTTAAAAATACTATAACCCTGCGACGGTCATATCAAGAAAGAATATATTTTAGAAAAGAGATCAACCACGCGGCAATCAGAAACCCGCAAGAGTTGTCGCGAAAAAGACAAAGAAAAGCGCGTTGAAAACGATGCGCCGCGCGTTGAGCGGCAGCGCGGCCATGAGCATCACGGCGAACAGGTGCGCGGCTGTTATCCCGGCGGCGCAGGTGGCGACCGCCGCCCATGGAGCGCCGGTTTCGGAGATGTGGATAAGCGCGTCCCACCCGCCGGAGTTTTCCGCGAACAGTTTCGCCACCCCGATCGGGAACATCGCGATCGGCGCCCCGGTGATTGTGCCGAGCTCGGTTTCGTTCAGGACGAAAAGGTATATGAAGAAAATGAAGACCGCGAGCGCGAAGATCCACTCGCCGCCGATGTAGCCGATCCAGAACCCGGCGAACGGACCGGCGGCGATGCTGAACGCCCAGTGACGAACAGGTGGCCGCCAGCCAAACCCCGCCCTCGCAATGCTCAGCATGAGCATAGCCACGATCAACGCGCCGGTGAGATATGGGCTGTTGAAGAACGATTCAGTGTTCTCGTAAAACAGCGCGCCGGCGTTTCGTGCCCACCACGCGAGCACCATTCCCGGCAGAGCGGTAGCGGGCAGCAGCACCGCGGTTTCGTATCTCAGTGCGCCGGTCTTCAGCCCGAACCTCAGCGACGCGAGCGCGGTCATCAGCGCGGCGGCGACATAGATGAGCTGCGGCGCGAACAGGTTCGAAAGCATGCCTGTCGCAAGCCATGCAGGAGGTTCCATGCCCGCAACATTGAGCGCCATCTGAGGTAGCCCGATGCATACGGGATTTCCCGACAGCCCCGAGAGAACGCCCGACGCGAGCGAGGCCGCATACAGTGCGGGTGCGTGCGGGTGTATGAGGTTGCCCGCGAAAAAAAACAGCGCGAACGCCGCAGCGAGCGCAGTGCCGAACAGGATAAGCGGCCTGTAACCGGTTATTGCCGGCGCGGCCTTCTTCGGTGCGGTTTTCTTCTTAGTGCTTTTTTTCTTTGCCATTATTTCTCGCCGCCCGGAGTGCGATTTTTGTCGAGTTAAGGTAAAAAACCGCCCACCCCATGAAATCTCCCTGACATCCTGTCCCCTGGATTCCGGGACTCTGCCCGGAATGACAGGCTCAGCTGAACGGTATTAGAATTAACCTGCATTTTTCGCCGGTGCAGGTTAAAGATTTTTGTGTATGTAACCGGGCCCGAGCCGCCGCCGCAACGCAGCAGGACAGGTGTTATCACGATCTTTCGGATTTCTCTGTGAGAAGTCCGGGCTAATAGTAATATCAGCGGGAGAGCCGGGGAATTGACTTGAAGACGGAATAAACCGCCGAATGATTTTTGCAAGCGCACCGGAAATCTGCGATAATTGCAGTTGGAATCAATACTCTGGAGATGCGAACGTGGATACCGATCAGGCAAAACTGCCGGCAAAGATAAAAAGGGCGGCGAAGGCGGCAAGTGAGTTTGCGCTCGAACACTTCGGGCGTGTGAAGGGTGAGCTCAAGCCGGACATGACGTATATGACGGAAGTGGACACGGGTATCGAGGCTATGCTGAGGCGGCGTCTGCCGCGCATTCTGCCCGGCTCGGTCGTGGTCGGCGAGGAGAACCTGAACGGCTGCCCGGACTGTGATCTGCTGAAAACGGAATACGTGTGGGTGATCGACCCGGTAGACGGGACGGCGGCGTTCATCGAGGGGCTGCCGACTTTCTGCGTGAGCATCGGGCTGATGCGGCGGGGCAGGCCGTACGCGGGTGTGATCATGCTCCCGGCGACCGGCGATGTCTACGAGGCGGTCCGTGGCCACGGTGCATTCTACAACGGGATTCCGGTTTCCGCGACCGGGAGACTGATGCACGAGGCGCCGCTTATCATTTCGTCGAAATCGCACCTGACGTACAGGATAACGTACCCGGGCAAAACCCGGAACATGGGGAGCGCGGCGCTGAACTTCGCGCTCGTCGCGCGCGCGGTGGCGATCGGGGCGATCGCGAGACCGTTCGTGTGGGACCTTGCGGCGGCGGCGGCTATCCTGCTCGAAGCCGGCGCGTCGGTGCGGTACCTCGACGGCTCTCCCATCGACTGGCGGGCAATGATGGTGTCGCGCGACAGGTTCGCGCTGCCGGTGGTTGCGGCATCGAAGAACAGGTGGAAAAAAGTCGCCTCCTGGCTCGACGTGGTGGACCTGTCCATCAACGATTAAGCCGGCTCAAGGGGGATCTTTTGAAAAAGTTCTCCTGTTATGAAGAAAGTCAACACACTCGAAGGCGGGAATCCACTCCTTAATTTAAATTATCTCTATTGTGCCATGTACAAAGCGTCGTTCTTTGTGCATAAAGTGTTGCCCGCTGAAATGGAAATTCCTTACCTGGATTCCGGCTGACGGCATGCCGGAATGACGAATGCGGGGACAGAAATACAGGAAGGAAAATCTGTCGGCTGTTACCAGTTGTAATCATCACACACTATCGTCATTCCCGATCTCCGTCGAGAATGACAGCAAAAAACTATAAAAGAGAGATCCTTCGCTGCGCTCAGGATGACAGCAGGCAGGTCTGCCGAGCAATGACACGACAAAAGACACGCTATGGATGCAAAAAGCCGCCGGTGTCGAAGCCGGCGGCCAGTGAGTTCTAATTCAAGTAAAAATCAGAGAGTTTTATAAATTTTTTCCGACTCGCTGAGAATCCTGTTGGCATTGTCGCGCAGGATGTTCATGCGGGCCTCGTAATTACCCTCTGTGGTAGTCAGCACTTTGCATATCGGGATCGCCTGCGGGTAGACCGGCCAATCCGAGCCGTACAGCAGCCGTTCGGACCCGAGCCGCTCGATCATTTCAAGCAGGTGCGCCCTTGGCTGTCCACCGATTTCGAGGTAAACGTAGGGCCGTTGCTCCGCGTACTCGGTAGCGATTTTGTACTGCGTCATAGACGCATGGCCGATAATGCAGGTTGAGCCTTCGAGCGCGTCGATAACCGGCACGTAGTTTTCGATCCTGCACTTATCCTTGAGCTTGTCCGGCTCGTAGCCGTTGAACCCGCTGTGGAACAGGACCGGCAGCCCTTTGGATACCTTTTTCCAGAGCTTGACCATGTCTACCATTTCCGGTGAATCGATGTGGCACTGTTGCAGTTCCGGGTGGACCTTCATGCCGAGCGCGCCGAGTTCGAGGTTCTTTTCGATATCGGCTTCGAGCGTTTTGCTTTTCGGATGGACCGCGCAGTAGTGGATCATGCGCGGCTCGTCTTTCATCGCGGCGCCGAATCTCAGCGAGTTGTCCGAGTTCCAGATATCGAGCGCGAGCGAGACGGCTTTTTCAATTTTAAGCGCGTCCATCTCCCAGAGAATGTTGGGGATTGTGTGTGTATGATGTTTGCCGCGCCGTGATCGCGACAGCCCCTCCGGGATGAAATCCTGGTATCCCCATTTCGGGCGCTCATTGTACATGTTCTGCCCGGAATAGACCGAAAAGTCGACAGCTAAATTGCGCAGAAAATTATGTTTCACCTCCGGGGTGCGCTTTGTTACATCGACTTTTTTGGCCAGCAGGATTGTCCAGCCCAGGTGAGTGTGGAAATCGACTATTCCATCGACTTCCGGGACGGTCAGGGCGAGCCTGCCGTCGTCTAACTTTTCATAGTAACCTGTCTCCGTTAATTCCAGCCAATTGTTGTAGTTTGTTTTAGTCATAATCTATTTATAACTCTTTAACAGGCATTCGACAATAAAATATTTTTTCGCTGATCGATGGGCGGCATATGTTCCGGCAAACAGTCGCAAGAACAAAGAAAACAAAACACGGCGAGTGGTTCGAAAGACCGGAACACAAGCTTTCGCGGTAATGACGGCATGGAAACAGAAATGGGAAAGCCCGGAAGTTTTTGTTGCGGCGGACAAGATTCTGGTGGCAAATAAGCGGAGCGGGTGTTATACTTACGGCTGTAAATTATGTGAAAGAGATCACAAAGGAGACGCAGCGATATGGCAGACGCGGAAGGCCTTGTTGACATAGAAGAGTTCGCCCGCCTGGATTTCAGGGTGGGGACGGTCAGGGAAGCGGAAGGGCTTGAAGGTTCCGACAAACTGGTAGTGCTGAAAGTAGACACGGGGTCGGAAGTCAGGCAGATAGTCGCGGGGATAAGGGCCACGTATTCGCCCGAGCAGCTTATCGGGAAAAAGGTGGTTGTGCTTACGAACCTGAAGAAAGCGAGCATCCGGGGGGTCGAGAGCGACGGGATGATACTCGCGGCGGATGCCGGCAGCGGGGTTTGTCTCGTAGCGCCCGAAAGCGAAATCGACAACGGCGTTCGGGTAAGATAGCTCTTGCGGGTGGAACGATAATGGATTCAGAAAATGTTATAAAGAAAAAGATAAAAGAGCAGCTCGACAAGACGCGGGTGCAGTATGAGGAGTCGAAGCAGGGGCTCGACAACGTGGTTGACAGTTTTATTGTCGATATCGGCAGGAACCTCAAGCAGTATGTTGCGGAGAATGTGAAGCGCAGTATGCGAAAAGAGCCCGATGCCGCTGCCGGGATGGATGACGCGAGCATTGAGAACCTGCGAAGCGAGCTTGCGGGAGTTCTGGAGCCGGAGGTGGACCGGGTTGTGGCCGAGCTGCGGGATTGTCATTCGTGGTATGACGGCGATACGGTGTTTCTGGACCTGGACTCGCCGGTGTGGAGAATTATCAAATCGATAGAAAAGCCCGCAAACGAGGTGATAGCCCGTTATGGTGTGGCGCCGATAAACATGAAGAACTGGACCTGGCTGTCGCCGGAACTGGATAATCTCATCACAATGGGGTTTTCGGCAAACAAAAAGGATTTCATAGATAAGCGCAAGCAGTTGAAATATCTCGAAAACCGGTACGAGGAAGAATCACGGCTGGGCGCCGTACTCCAGAAGCTCGACAGTCTGTGATTCATACCTGCTCCCCAATCCAATAACCGCTATTCTTTACATGCACAAAGAACGTCGCTTTGTACGTGGCACACCAGATAATGTTTTTGCATTAAGGAGTGGATGACTGACTTCGAGGGGGTTGAAAAATGTTAACATGGATCGTTTGTCATCCTGAGCGCAGCGAAGGATCTCGGCGCTCCAACCGAGACGATGGGAGCGATCAAAGAGCTGCATAATCACGAAGTGAGTACATAAAAG
>Ga0116162_10000692_pt1 | contig 23421 bp, 19 predicted proteins | sample AD_UKC105_MetaG_FD_89875 | JGI IMG/M metagenome (GOLD analysis project Ga0116162, IMG submission 89875) | Active sludge microbial communities of municipal wastewater-treating anaerobic digesters from Hong Kong - AD_UKC105_MetaG | ecosystem: Engineered > Bioreactor > Anaerobic > Digestate...
CGCACTGAACCATGCTTCTATAATCGACGGTACAAGACTTTGTAAGGCAAAAAAGATCAGATACGCCAATAACGACATGGACGATCTTCAGCTCAAACTAGAGGAAGAGAGGAATTATAAGGTAAAGCTTATCGTAACCGACGGCGTGTTTTCGATGGACGGTACGGTAGCGAAAGTGGATAAGATCTGCGAGCTTGCAAAAATGTATAAAGCTCTGGTCATGGTCGATGATTCTCACGCCACAGGTTTTATGGGAAAGACAGGAAGGGGTACTCATGAGCTTCTGAACGTAATGGGCGAGGTGGACATCATAAGCACTACTTTCGGCAAGGCTCTCGGCGGAGCGTCTGGCGGCTGTATTTCCGGAAGGCAGGAGATTATCGAGATACTCAGGCAGAGATCAAGGCCGTATCTCTTTTCAAATTCCATTTCTCCGGTCGTCGTGGGGGGAGTTCTTAAAGTGATGGAAATGATAATGCATTCTTCAGGCATGAAGGACAAACTGGACAAGAACACAGAATTTTGGAAAAACGGACTTCAGGAGGCAGGATTTATTTTAACACAATCACAAAGCCCGATCGTTCCTGTTATGCTTTTCAATGCAAAACTTTCGCAGGATTTCTCAAGAACACTGTATGAGGAAGGAGTATATGCGATCGGATTCTTTTATCCCGTCGTTCCGAAAGGGAAAGCGAGGATCAGGACACAGATATCCGCTGCTCATGAAAATCACCATCTCGAAAAGGCTCTGGACGCGTTCGTTAAAACCGGGAAAAAGTTCGGAATACTCGGAAAATCAAGGGAAGAGATAATCGAAATGTATCCTATATCCGATAAATTATAAAAGGTCAGAATGGAGCCCGGAAACAAAATAAACGACAGGTATGAGATAATCCGTCTTCTCGGAGAGGGCGGGATGGGGAACGTTTACCTTGTCAAGGATTTTGTGGAGAACAGGATCGTTGCGCTAAAGCTGATCAAGGAAAAATTCTTTTCCAACAAGGCGATCGACAGATTCAAGAACGAGTTCAAGCTCGTAAGCGCGCTTAAACACCCGAACATAATAAAAGTATACGATCTTGACGTATATAAAGAAACGGACACCTATTTTTTTACAATGGAGTTCGTTGAGGGTGAAAACCTCACAACCGCCTTCGCCGAGCTTTCATACAAGGAGAAACTTGAAATACTTCTGCAGATCGCAAGAGGTCTCAATTATATCCATAACAGGCATATAATCCATTTCGACATAAAGACAGACAACATATTCCTGATAAGAGAGAAGGAAGGGATCAAAGCAAAGATCATGGATTTCGGTCTCGCTAATCTAGTGGAGGATTTTTCAGGGAAAGTCAGGGGAACGCTGATATATATCGCGCCTGAAGTCCTTCTTAAAAAGGATATTGATTACAGGGTGGACCTGTACTCTCTGGGCATGGTAATTTATTATATTTTCTCAAACAAGCTTCCCTTCGACGAATGCAAATCTGTCAAGGAGATAGTACAGAAAAAGCTTGAAGAATCATTCCGCGAAGAGGAAGCTTTCAGCTCGATCCAGGAGAATTTTGTAAAGAACCTCGTAAAGGACCTCTGCGCCGCCAGAAAAGAGGACAGGATTCATTCGGCCCAGCAGCTCATCCTCTATCTCGAAACGGCTCTTGAAATGAACATAAGAGAAGAAGAGGAGAGGATCGAGACGATCTTCAACAACGAGTATTATGACAAGAGTAACCTTCTTACAGATCTCCAGGACGAATATCTGAACTTCTGTCTGAGGAACGAGAAGAGGACCGGAATGCTGATATCGGTGATATCGGAGAACGGGAACGGAAAGACGCAGCTGATGGACTCATTCAATATAAAATCCCAGCTAAACAGGATACCGTCCCTTTATCTCACTGTCGAGAAAGAGGAAGGTGCCGTAAACATTTTTTTCAGAAAGTTCATATTCGGTCTTATCGGGTTTCTGGAAAAGAATGAGATAAGCAGCGGGATATTCGATAAAGCCAACGCTCTTATAAATACGGACGGGTCATTCGTGCAGGACAGAGAGCTGATATTCAAAATAAGAACAGTTATTAAGGAAATATTCGACAATCTTAATACAAAACAGTCCATTCTGCTGCTGATCGATGACATTACTAACCTTGAGGATACGGGTAAAGACCTGATGACCTTTATCTTCAACCTTTCAGTAACATCTCCTCTATTTGTGATCCTTTCGATAGACATCGATCTCGTCGACAGGGAGGAATGCAGGCTAAAATCATACGAAAATATATACTATCTGATACCTCCCAAAAGATATTATATCGAGAACCTTAAAGTTAACGAGGTCAAAAAATACATCTCTTTTCTGCTCAGAACGGCCGCGGAAAATATCGACGAGAAGATAATTCCTTATGTTATGAAGGAAAGCAACGGCAACATGTTCCTGGTCAAAAGCTATCTTGAATTCCTTATATCGCACAAATATTTCAATCTCAAAGAGGGCAGGTATGAATTTGAATTCCCTGAGAATATAAGTTATCACTCCAAGATCATCGATATCTATCAGGCAAGGTTCGCTAACCTGTCCCAGAACGAGAAGTTCATATTCCTTTTCATAGCAGGCAAATTCGACGAAGGTGCAAATTATGACAAGATCAGGCATATTTTCGACATTGATGACCTGAGAAGTATAATGTCAAAGCTTCAGCGCATGAGCCTCATCGATTTCAGGATCAAGAGAGGTGATAAATATTTTTTTATCAAGAACGAAAATTTTACAAAAGTTATCAGAAATGTTTCGAAAGAGGACAGACAGAGTTTCTATGACAGGCTGACCGAGTATTACGGGGCAAAGAAGAAAAGAAGCCTGATAACATATACTTACTGCCTGATAAAATCATCGGCGGAAGGCAGAATAAAGAAAAAACAGCTTAAGGAAACAATTGAATACTGCAGGGAACATAACCTGAACATCGACAGAAAGAATTTTCTGATATTCTATTACAAGAGCTTCAATATCACAACGAAAACAAGAGTTTCGATATTGAAAGATCTTTATCTACTCCTGATCTCCATGGGCAGTTTTGACGAAGCGTTCATATATTATAAAGAGCTTCTTAAAAATATAAAAATACCGAAAAGATCGGCGGAGTACGCACAGATAATATCCGACAGCATCTGTTTTTCCAGAACTCAGATATCTCTACACAAAAAATCTGAATTCCTTAAGAAAGCGTCTTCAGTCTTAAAGAAAACGGGTGATTTCGACCAGTATCTCAAAGTGTTTTTCAAGAGACTGACATTCCTCACAAGAACCGGAAGGATAAAGGTATGCAGAGATATGATAGAACACGAACTGAAAAAAAATTCTGCAGTACTTGACGATACTACTCTGAAAGCTGTTTCTGCCGCAGGCATGTATTTCTCCAACGCCTCGCTTATTCAAAAATCCGAGATATACCTGAAGCTCATACATATTTACAAATATCTTGAGGCGGATTTCGTTTATCCGGCAGAAACTCTGGACATCAATCTTGCACTTATATTCGATCTGATAGTGACAAGAAAAAGCAGAACTGCAGCCGAACTTTGTGAAACTCTCCTGAAAAATCCTTCGCACGATATCAACAAGGTCGAAGAGCTTACCCTTAAGTATCTCTACGCGAACCTTATGCTCAGGAGCGGGAAACTGAAGAGAGCGTATGAGCTTCTATCCGCGATAGAACAGATATCGGTAAAAAAGACCATAGGGAACAATCTGATCACGGTGATCTCCGATAAAGTTGAAGCGATGAGCAATATGAGGATGACCGCCTCCAAAGTGGATATAGAATTCGAGAAAGCAATAACACTCGGTAAGAGGTTCAGGGATTACCTGGGGCTTTTCAGGATTTACAGCAAATATGTGAATTTTCTGATCGGCACCGGAAGATGGCGTGACGCAGAGATCAACATACGGTTCGCTATGAACCTTGTTTCCAAAGTGGCGAATAAGGACGAGATTAAAAGATTCATTGTATCCCTGGCATATTACCATTATATAATAAAAGACCCTGAAGGCTATAACGCCTATCAGAAGAATATTCTGAGAATATATCCCGAACTTGAAAATTCTCCTGCAATGAAAGTTCTGTTCAGTCAGATCGAACTGCTTTTCTCCATGTACTCAAAAGAAGTAACTGAAAAGATCATACAGGAACTACCGAAGGTTTCAGCAAGGTATATAAAAATGCTTCTTCTCATGAAATATTTTAATAATTCAGCCAACAATTATGAAGGGGATCATAATAATTTACGGCTTACAGGATTGATCGGAGAGCTTAAATCATCATTTTCAGATACTCCTCATATTTACGACTATTTCGATGTCATTGAAAGCCTGATAAGTGAAAACTACTCCTATTCACTAAAAACTACCGTAAAACTGGGAAAAGAAAATTACGCGAAGGGATATATTTTCGACAGCTATTTTCCAATACTTTCCTCATTTTTTTACTTCAGGAACAGATCCCAGAAAAGAAATGCGGAATTTTTCGAAGAAAAACTTAATCTTCTTTCAGAAAAGCTTATAGCTAATATGCCCTCTGAAAAAAGAGAGAATTTTCAGAATAAGTACTGGGCTATATAATCATCTCCGGAGGGAAACAGATGGACAAGTTCAGAAAAAAACTGATAAAGTACAATGCCGACAGCATAATCTACGAATCAGACCAGTATCATTATTTCAACAGCCACAAAACATTTATATGTGACGAATCGGTGGGATGGAGGCCGAGGGTGGATGTTTACGAGATAAGAGAAGAGCTCTATATCGTAGCCGATCTTTCCTATATCGATCCTGAAAAAGTGGAACTTGAAGTAGATGATGATCATCTTATAATCAAAGGTGTCAGGGATCAGATAGGGTGCGAAAGAAAAAGGCATTACCATAAGATGGAGATCGATTTCGGACCTTTCGAAAGAGTTGTCAACCTTCCTTTTTCGATAGACCTTTCTACAGTAAGACAGTGTTATAAAAAAGGTTTTTATATTATCACTGCGAAAAAGCTTTAAGACATATATCCGGAGGACAAAATGCCAGCGCAGAACAATAATCAGAACAGAAAAACATTCAGCATTCCTGACAGATTGCCCATTCTTCCGTTAATGAACATGGTCGTTTTTCCTAATGTCATTATGCCTCTGATAGTTAATGACGAATCTCTGATCAAACTTATAAATGATTCAGTAAGTACTACCAAGATCGTAGGTATATTCGCCAACAAGCCTGACGATACCGGAACATCAAAAAAATCTGAAATTTATAATGTAGGTACTGCAGTACTCATCCTGAGAATGTTCCGGGGCGACAGGGACAATTCCGCCAGACTGCTGGTTCAGGGACTGGGAAGGATAGAACTTAAAAAGATAGAGAAAGAACTTCCCTATATTGTCGGCAGAGTGGAGTCCTTAAAGGAAAAAAAGACCCAAAGCCTGAAACTTACCGCACTCCTGAGGTCGGTGACAGAGACTTTTACAGAGATCATTAATCTGTCGCACAACATTCCTGATGAGCTACGAATAGCTCTGAATACTATAAAAACACCGTCAAAAGTAGCGGATTTTATTGCATCGAACCTGAATCTGACAATTGACAAAAGACAGAAGATACTCGAGGAAACAGATATTGAAGAAAGGCTTATACTACTTTCATCGTACCTCAACAAAGAACTTAAACTGCTTAAACTGACCACTAAGATCCAGGAAGATGTTGATGAAGAGCTGGAAAAAGACCAGAAGGATTATTATCTGAGAGAGCAGCTTAGAGCTATAAAGAAGGAGCTTGGCGAGACAGAGGATGAATCTCAGGAGCTGGAAGACCTTCAGAAAAAACTCTCAAAGAAAAAACTTCCCGAACTGGCTCAGATATCAGCAAAAAGAGAGCTGAAGAGGCTGAACAGAATGTCATCCGCATCAAGCGAATATACAGTTGCGAGAACATATCTGGACTGGCTGCTGGACCTTCCCTGGAACGAGGAGGAAAGCGGAGAAATTGACATCGAAAAAGCCAGGAAAATACTCGACGAGGACCACTACGGATTGAAGGAGATCAAGGAAAGGATACTTGAATATATGGCGGTAAGAAAACTCACCGAAGATTCGAAAGGAAGCATTCTTTGTCTGGTAGGCCCCCCGGGAACAGGCAAAACATCAATAGGAAAGTCTATCGCCAGAGCCATGGGCAGAAAGTTCGCCCGAGCATCTCTCGGAGGAGTAAGGGATGAAGCGGAGATCAGGGGTCACAGGAGAACATACATAGGCTCGATGCCGGGTATAATAATAAAACAGCTTAGGCAGGCAGGCGTGAGAAATCCTGTGATGATGCTGGACGAAATAGACAAACTCACGAGCAGCAGTCAGGGTGACCCGGCCGCAGCGCTCCTCGAAGCGCTTGATCCCGAACAGAACTCCGCATTTGTGGACCATTATCTTGACGTTCCGTTCGACCTTTCTAAAATTATGTTCATCATGACGGCGAATTATCCGGAATATATTCCCGAACCTCTCTACGACAGAATGGAGATTATCGAATTCCCCAGCTACATAACACAGGAAAAGGTTGCGATCGCGGAGAACTATATAATAAAAAGACAGATGAAGCAGAACGGGCTCAACGCAAATGATATCAGGTTCACAAGAAAGGCCGTTGAGCACATAGTTCATAACTTCACAAGAGAAGCCGGCGTTCGTAAACTGGAACAAAGGATCGAGAAGATATGTAGAAAAGTTGCGGTGATGAAAGCAAAAGGCGAAAAGACAGGTGTAAAAATAGATGAAAAAAAGGTCAGGGAATATCTCGGAAACAAGTTCATCACTCCGGAAATGGCGAACAGAAAGGACGAAGTCGGAGTTTGCACGGGACTTGCATGGTCTCCGGCCGGAGGTGCAATACTGTTCATTGAGGCCAATCTGATGAAAGGTTCCGAAAGGGTCAAGATAACCGGCCAGCTTGGAGAAGTTATGAAAGAATCCGCAGAGATAGCAATAAGCTATATGAGGGCTAACGCTGACTCTCTGGGCATCGATCTTAAGAAATATGAAAAGTCTGACCTGCATATTCATGTTCCCGACGGAGCTACACCCAAGGACGGACCTTCTGCCGGACTCGCTATTACGACCGCGATAATCTCCCTTTATACTAAAAATCCTGTAAGGAAAGATGTAGCCATGACCGGGGAAATATCTCTCAGAGGTAAAGCTATGGAGATCGGCGGCTTAAGGGAGAAGGTAATAGCGGCTCACAAAGCAGGTATAAGAACGGTAATTATACCGCATGACAATCAGAAAGATCTGGAAGAAATTCCCAAAGAAGTGCTCGAACATCTCAATATCATTCCTGTAGAGCATATCGACGAAGTGCTCAAAATAGCTTTAAAAAAGAAAATAGGAGTTAGAAAAAAAGTATAATTTTTACTTGCGAAATCAATATTTTTTGAGTTTTTTACATACTCTTTTAAAACTGAATGAAAACGTAACGGAGAAAAAGATGCGTTTAATACTTATAAACCTGATGATATTTGCCTTGACCGCCTCACTTCTGGCAGATACCTGCGGAGATAAGAAAAAGCTATATGAAGACAAACTCGATGCGTGGAAAGAAATCGAGACCAGAATGAAAAGCACGGATATCACAAAGGCTCAGTACGACGAACTTCTTCCGAAATACAATCTTCTCTGGGAAGAATCCGAGAACCTCAGAAAAGATTATCTGAAATGTAAAGACGAGTCTGAGAATCTGCACAAAGCGGCATATAATGAGGGTATACAGCTCAAAAAAGACAAAAACCTTAAAGAGGCTCTTGAAAAATTCAAAGAGGCAATAGCTATTAAGAACGACTTTGATGAAGCTTATTATCAGGCTGCTGATGTAAGCGCGGATCTCGGGAATTTCAGCGAAATGGAAAAGTATCTTGAAGGAATGAAGAACACAGAAGACAGGGGAAAAATATATTATAAGGTCGGCAACGATATAATCCACTCCAATCCCGACCGCGCCATTGAATATTATTTAAAGATGTCGAAATATTACAAGCCTGAAAATGCTTTCTATCTGATCGGCGGCGTCTATGTTACAAAAAAGAACGATCCTGGAAAAGCGGTAGAGTATTATCAGAAAGCTTTAAAACTGGATCCGAAAGACCATAAAATATACAATGCTTTGGGCGGCAGTCTTGTTGAGCAGAGCAACCTCGTAAAAGGAAAAGAGGAAAAGGACAGGCTGACCGAAGAAGCTATTTCGGTTTTCCTTAAAGGTATACAGCTCGGTCCGAAAGGCTACAGGAAGTTCTACGAACTCTGCGTCAGGCTTTCTCAGCTGTACAATGTTCAGGGAAGGGCCATAAGCGCGCTTGAGTATGCAGATAAAGCGATCACCTACAGTAAAGACGCAAAATACAGCCTAGGTCATCTTGAGAGAGCTATAGCGCTGGTAAAAATGAAGAAGTATGACGATGCAAAGAGATCCCTTCTGATAGCCCAGGAAGATTTTCTTACCAAGCAGTCAGTTGAATTCTGGCTCGGGGAGATCGAAAGGCTAAAAAATTAATCCTTACCAAAGTGAGGAGGTTAGATTTATGATAAGATATTTATTTGTTCTGATGACGGTATTAGTGTTATTCGGATGCGTTCAGAAAAAGTTTACGATCGATGAATCAAGAACGGGCGGAGCAATTGAATCCGCAAAAGTTTCAGAAGATATTATGACAGACGAGGAAGGTAAAGAATTTTATAAGACAAAGCTGGAACCGCACTGGTCAAAATTCAGGTGGATCAAGAATCGTAAGGTGCCTGTATATGCCGATGAATCTAAATTTGCCGAACCTGTAACTTATGTTTATTCAAGAGAATTCGTTGAGGTGGTTGACGGAAAGCTCGGTCTTGAACTCACAAGGATAAGAGTGTTTAATAAAGAACGCGGCTATATTGAAGGGTTCACCAAGAACAAATTCTTCTTTGACACGGATTATTACTCTGAGCCATATGAGCTCACAGAAATGGAGATCGTAAGAAGGAAGAACGAAGTCGAGAAACAGAAGAAACGCGAAGAAGAAAGGCAGCGTAAGAATATTGAGATGCAGAAAGAGAAGGAGTATAATCTGGCGATCGCGTCTGCGAGGAACGACAGCAGATCCGTTATGAAGATGACATATCAGCAGCTTTCTTCATATCTGACGCCGAAATATACTGAGGATCTGGTATATACGCAGAACGCTACAAAAACCCTTAAATTCACAGGCAAACAGACGTCGCTGTATTTCAGCATGAAGGAAGGTCAGGTCATAGGTATTCACGTGATCAATAATTCCGACGGTTTTTCGAATGAGGACGCAAATGTTCTTATATTTGAACTGATAGGAGAGATATTCTACAGCGTTGAAGATATTGAGAACATAAACAAATACATTATTAGAAAAAAGGGTGTTTTCGAAAAGACGGAATATCCGATGAGCATAAAATTCGACAACAGTAAACAAAACCCGATAATTGAATTCTCGATTGGCGATTTTACCGGTATCGAATAAATGAAATTTTATAAGATCCCGTAACATAAAAAAGACGCGTTTACGCGTCTTTTTGTTCGGAAGGCACCGCGTCGAGTTTAACTAAAAGGCAGTAATGGCAAAAGAAACTAAAAATACAAATCTTGCTCAGAATAAAAAAGCTTTCCATGACTATGAGATACTCGAAAAATATGAGGCGGGTATAGTTCTTGTCGGGAGTGAAGTGAAATCCATAAAAGCAGGTAAAGTCTCTCTGAAGGAGTGTTACGCCAAATTCATCGGAGACGAGCTCTTCGTCATAGGGATGCATGTTTCTGAGTTCAGGGAAGCAAATATCTTCAACCATGAGACCACAAGGAACAGGAAGCTGCTTCTGAATAAAAGAGAGCTTAAAAAACTTAAAACGAAGCTTCAGAATACCGGTCTGACCGTAATTCCGTTAAGAGTATACAGAAAAATGCACCTTATCAAAGTGGAGATAGGTCTCTGCAAAGGCAGAAGGGAGTATGAGAAACGAGACGCCATCAAGGAAAGAGAGGTCAAGCGTGAGCTCGACAGGGTGGTGAAATCCTTCAATAAATAAAAAAAGGCTGCGCGAGGCAGCCTTTTTCATTTGCCTATTTACCTTTTTTGACTTCTTTGATCCTTGCAGATTTACCCCTTCTTTCTCTGAAGTAGTAGATCCTGGCCTGTCTGACCTTTCCTTCTTTGACTTTAACTATCTTGTCAATGAAAGGAGAGTTCAGAGGAAGAATTTTTTCAACGCCGATACCGTTCGATATTTTTCTTATCGTAAAAGTCTTACCGACGCCTGTTCCTTTTACCTGAATGACAACGCCGGAGAAAATCTGTACCCTCTCCTTGTTGCCCTCGACTATCCTGATATGCACATCAAGAGTGTCGCCGGCTTTGAATTCCGGCCTGTCAGTCTTGACCTGCTCAGTATTAAGTGAATGTAAAAAATCCATCTTTTACCCCGTTATTTTAATTTTTCATTATACTTTTCAAACAGATCCGGTCTTGCGAGCCTTGTTCTCTCCAGTGAGTCGTTCATCCGCCATTTTCCGATAGACTTATGATTGCCCGACATCAGCACTTCGGGAACCTCATGACCTTCAAAGACGGGCGGTCTCGTGTAATAGCCGCAGTCCAGAAGTCCGTTCTCAAAAGAATCCGAGTCGGCGGAACCGATGTCCGATATCACTCCGGGGATCAGTCTGCATACTGAATCGGCTATTATCGCGGCGGGCAGTTCTCCGCCGGTCAGAATGTAGTCGCCCGTTGAGATGAACCTGTCAATGTAATGCTCGATCCTTGCGTCTATCCCCTTGTAATGCCCGCAGATGATGATCATGTGTTCCAGCTCAAGAAGCTCTCTCGCAATACTCTGAGAATACACTTCTCCGGCGGGCGTCGGCATGATAACGGTCGACTCTGGAGTCTTAAGGTCTCTTATCGCCTTCACAAAAGGCTCGACCTTCATTATCATTCCGGGACCTCCGCCGTAAGGGGAGTCATCGACCGTTCTGTGTCTGTCGGCGGTCCAGTCCCTCAGATCGTGCACTTTAAGCTCAATAAGACCTTTTTCCTGTCCGATCCTCAGTATGGATTCTCCGACAAATCCGGTTAACAGCTCCGGTAAAGCGGTTACAATGTCAATCTTCATCGGGAAGCATTCCGTCAGTAAGTTGTACCGTGATCCGTTTGGTTTCTATGTCAATATCCTTTATAAACTGCTTTATAGCAGGTATAAGAACATCCTGTCCCTTATAGTCAACAACATAAATATCGTTGGAGGACATGTCTATTACATCTTTCATCTTCCCTATAAGGCTGCCGCTCTTTAAATAAACAAGGCACTCCAGAAGATCTTCAATAAAATAGCAGTCTTTCGGAGGTTTTACCCTGTCTTTTCTGCTCACGGTTATCCTGTATCCGGTAAGTTCTTTAGCCTTTTCTTCCGTGTCGATACCTTTAAGCTTAACAATGATCCTGCTGTCATGGTAGGTCACTTTTTCAACGACAAGCTCAAAAGGAGTTCTTTTCTCTTTGGTCAGGAAGAATTTCTTCATACTTCCGAACCTTTCCGGGAAAGATGTGAGTGATACTATTGTCAATGAACCGTTCAATCCCGCTGTCCTGCCTAATTTTCCTACGAATATATAGTCGTCGGGACTGATCATTTTTTACTATTCAGCCTTGTTCTCTTCGGCAGCGGGAGCTTCGGCTACAGCCGCCTCAGCGGCTTTTTTAGCTTCTTCTTCTGCCTTTTTTGCGTCCTCGGCTGCTTTTTTAGCTTCTTCGGCAGCGGCAGCTGCGGCTTTCTTGTCGGCTTCTATCTTCGCTTTGGCTTTTTTGGAAAGTATCTTTTTCTCTACAGGTTTTTTGTTCTTCTTCTTTTCCTGAACGAGCAGCCAGTTCCTGTGAGCTTCCTCGATCTGCTCATCAGTATATTTCCTGATAGGTTCACCGTTCTCGTCAAGTACGGCGATGTATTTTATGACGGGCTTGCCGTCAGCGCTCTTTTTCTCGACCTTCTGCTTTTTGATCCTTCTCATCATGTCGTATCTCAGCATAATACCGACTTCGCTGAAAAGATTTCTTACGGTCGGTGAAGGCTGTGCTCCCTCAAGAAGCCATTTTAGCGCTTTTTCCGTTTCGATCCTCAGTCTCTCGGCCTTTCCTGAAGCCACGGGATTGTAAAGACCGATCTTTTCGATGTAATCACCGTCTCTTCTTTTTTTTGAATCGATCGCGATGATCCTGTAGAAGGGGGCTTTTTTCTTCCCCAGTCTGGTCATTCTCAGTTTAACCATTTTTCCTCCGGTTATTTATTTTATGTAATTTAATGAACGGCCGGGAACCAGTCCGGTACGCCCATTACACAATTAATACGGCCTTGCCGGAGCTTTTGCCCCGAACATTCCTCTGGCCAGTTTATTGAATCCTATTTTCCTTATCTGTCTCATCATCATGTTCATCTGCTCGAACTGTTTAATGAGCTGATTTATTTCCTGAACGCTCCTGCCCGAACCTCTGGCGATCCTTAATTTCCTGGACCCGTTGAGTAGCTGAGGTTTATTTCTTTCCTTTCTCGTCATGGAATGGATTATCGCCTCGATCTTGACAAAAGCCTTTTCGTCTATATCCATCGCGTCCAGCTTGCTGCCTATGCCGGGCATCATTTTCAGCATCGATTTTATGGATCCCATTTTCTTGATCTGCCTGATCTGTGCCAGAAAATCCTCATAAGTAAAATCTTCTTTCTCGATCTTTCTGGCGAGCCTTTCCGCCTCGGACTGGTCCATGTTGTCCTGAGCTTTTTCGACTAGCGACAGAATATCGCCCATGCCGAGTATTCTCTGAGCCAGCCTGTCCGGATGGAAGACCTCGATCTCGTCCAGCTTCTCTCCGGTACCGACGAACTTGATAGGTTTGCCGGTCACCTCGCGTATGGAAAGCGCCGCTCCTCCCCTCGAATCCCCGTCCATTTTGGTCAGGATCACTCCGTCAAAGTTGAGTTTTTCGTTGAATTCGGCGGCTGTCGTCACGGCGTCCTGTCCGATCATACTGTCGGCCACGAAAAGGATCTCGTGCGGCTGTATCTTTTCTTTTACGCGGATGAGCTCGTTCATCATCTCCTCATCGATGTGGAGCCTGCCTGCAGTATCAAGTATAATAAGATCGTTCTTGTTTTCCTTTGCGAATTCAAGCGCGCTGACGCAAATGGCGGTCACATCTTTTAAGTCCTCGGAGTATACGGGTATATTGAGCTGTTTACCGAGCGTCTTGAGCTGGTCAATGGCAGCCGGCCTGTAAATGTCAGCGGCGACCATGAGCGGCTTGGATTTTTTCTTCTTACGGAAGTAGCTGGCCAGCTTTGCTGTATGGGTAGTTTTACCGGAACCCTGGAGGCCGCACATCATGATCACTGTCGCAGCGCCTTTGCGCATCTGTACTTCAGCCGTTCCCCCTCCGAGCACCCTCACAAGCTCTTCGTGAATGAATTTTATTATAAGCTGACCCGGCGTAAGTTTTTCGAACACCTTTTCGCCGATAGCCCTGTCGCGCACCCTGTTGATGAAATCTTTCACTACAACATAGTTCACGTCGGCTTCCAGCAAAGCGACCCTGACCTCTCTGAGAGAAGCTTTGATGTTCTCTTCCGAGATCCTGTGCTGACCCTTTAAAGTCTTAAATATGGATTCGAGCTTTCCGCTCAGGTCTTCGAACATACTTCCTGACAGTTTATTAATAATAATAAAGCCCTTATTTCTAAGGAAATGCGAATATAATGAAATCACGCGAAAATAGCAAGAAAGAAATTGAGCAGGATGATGAGGATTTCCGGCGTTTTTGAAGAGTTAAAAAATCATTTTACATTCCGATCCAATTTATTTATATTGCTTAATTGTTCCTGAAAAAGTTCAGTTATAAATTAATTAATACAGGGGAAACTAAAATGCAAAATCCGTTACTGAGCAAAGAATATTTCGCACCGTACGGCAAGATCAAGGCAAAACACTTTGTTCCCGCCACAAAAGAAATAATCAAAGAGGCAAAGGAAAGAACAAAAAAACTCATCTCCCTGAAGGGTAAAAGGACTTTCGAGAACACGATGATACCTTCAATGGAGATCTCGGAAGACGTTAGCGGCGTAATTATGCCCATGGGCCAGATATACTACCTGATGTCGAACGACGAAGTGAATGAGGAATACCAGAAGTCAATGCAGCTTTTAACCGAGTTCAGCAACGAGATGTCTATGGATCCGAAGAACTACAAAATGTATAAAGATTACAGCGAGTCCGCCGATGCTAAGAAACTAAAAGGCGAAAGGAAAAGGCATCTTGAGAATGTAATGAAAGGATTCATCCTTTCCGGTGCCGAGCTGAATGAAAAAGACAAAGCAAAGTTAAAGAAGATAAATCTTGAACTTACCCAGTTGTCATTAAAATATTCCGACAACGTTACAAAATCGGCGTATAATCTGGTCATAAAGAATAAAAAAGATCTTGGGGGACTTCCTAAAGAAGTGATCGAGGCCGCAAAGGAGAAAGCAAAGCAGCTTAAGATTGACGGTAAAGGAAAAGATGTCTGGGCTTTCAATCTGGATATGCCTTCATTTCTCGCCTTCATGAAATATTCAGATAACGACAAATTAAAAGAGGAACTGTGGAGAGCTTATTTCAGCAGGGGTACGTCGAAGGGTATGGATAACAGGCCTCTGATAGAGCAGATACTTAAGCTGAGAAAGGAAAAGGCGAATCTGCTGGGGTTCAAGACATATGCGGACTTGTCTCTCGAATCAAAAATGGCCGAATCTCCTGAAGTTGTAATGAATTTTCTTGACAGCATAGCCACAAAACTGGACAAAATATCCAGGAAAGAGTTCAAAGAGATAGTCGATCTGAGAAATAAAACGAAAAAGATCAAATCGGAAGTGATGATGCCGTGGGAGTCTTCTTACTGGACCAATAAGCTCAAAGAGGAAAAATATACTTTCAACGAATCCGAAGTAAGCGAATATTTTGAGGCGAACGCTACCCTTCAGGGATTTTTTGACATTACGGGAAAGATCTACGGCCTGAAATACGAAAAAGTGAAAGGTATTCCCGTATGGCATAAGGACGTAACAGTTTATAAAATATTCGACGAAAAGAAAAAATTAAGAGCATACCTCTTCGTTGACCTTTACCCAAGAACAGGCCTGAAAAGACCGGGCGCCTGGATGAATCAATATGTTTCGGGAAAGACCCTGAAAGGAAAAGAAGTGATCCCGCAGGTGGGAGTTCACTGTAACTTCACGCCGCCCGTCGGAAAGAAGCCTTCGCTTCTCAGATATGACGAAGTCACTACGCTGTTCCACGAATGCGGCCACGCGCTCCACGGAGCGCTGAGCCTTACCGAGCTTTCTTCAACATCCGGCGCTCATGTCAAGTGGGATGTCGTTGAGCTGCCTTCATCATTCCATGAGAATTTTGCGACAAGTAAAGCCGGACTTAAGATTATTACAAAGCATTACAAGACAGGAAAAACAATGCCGGCCGCACTCATGGACAGGCTTGTCAAGTCCAACACCTTCATGGAAGCTGTCGGTACGAGAAGGCAGATCACATTCGGGATGTTCGACATGAGCCTGCACCATACGGAAAGTCTGAAGAAAAAGATGCCGTCCGCGCATGATGTTTATAAGAAAATGTACGTGAAATATAACGAGATGCCTTTTGTCGAAGATTCATACATGGAAGCGGCGTTCACGCACATTTTCGCTGGAGGTTACGCTGCAGGTTATTACAGCTATATGTGGGCCAATATTCTTGACGCGGACGCTTTTTCGGCTTTCGAGGAAAAGAAAAATATACTCGACAGGGAAATGGGAAGGAAATTCATGGAGAACATTCTTGAAAAGGGCGACAGCGAAGATATGAATGTTCTTTTCAAAAAGTTCAGAGGCCGTCCTGTAAGCGAAAAACCACTGCTGAAAAGACTCGGCATTAAGGTAAAATAAGATATTTTGATATGAAAAACCGCTTCCGGAAGGGATTTTCGCTCATAGAACTGATAACAGTTTCTTCGATCATTGCAGTTCTTGCCTCGGCGGCGGTTATTTCGTACAGGATTTATATAAAGACAGCCGTTATTTCGGCTCTTAAAAGCGCGGTCATGGTCAATGTTCAGCTGATCCAGGCTCAATATGATATAAACGGCTACTGGGTGACGGATGATCCTGAAAATGAGAACCTGACAACTCCGGAAGAACTTGAGGCTGCAGGACTTGTTACAAGGAACTGGTCGGGCGAATTTATTATGAGGGTTTTCAAACGGGACGGTTTTCCGCATGTGATAGCAAGAGAAGAGATAGGAAAGCAGAAGTACCGGATAGAAGTTGATTATCATTTCAAGACACGGGAACTTAGAGTTACCGACCTGGAGGAAGAAGATTGAAAGATTATGCGGATATAAGAAGGTCGGTAGAAAGAAAATACGATTCGCTTCTTTCTCCTTTCGCATGCAAGAACTCCGATGCTGTCAGGTCAGGCGAGACCGTTGACGAGATCAGGCCGCCGTTCTCCATAGACCGCGACAGGATCATGTATTCCGGAGCGTACAAGCGCCTCGCCGGCAAGACTCAGGTGATATATTTTTCGTCCCTTTTAGACGAACAGATAACCAACAGGATCGTTCACATACAGTATGTTGCGCAGGTGGCAAGAACCATAGGCAAGTCGTTATCTTTAAACCAGGACCTGATCGAAGCTGCGGCGCTAGGTCATGATCTCGGTCATACACCATTCGGGCACGACGGCGAGAAATATCTCGACAGGCTGTGCAAAGCGAACGGAATAGGCGGATTTTCTCATAATGTTCACAGTCTCTATATTGTAGATAAGCAGTCGTATAAAGGTAAGGGTATGAATCTGACCCTTCAGACAAAAGACGCTATCGTTTCGCATAACGGGGAGATAAATGAGGATAAACTTTACCCCGACAGGTCCAAGTCCGAGAAGGATCTGATCAAATATCTGAACAGAGAAACAGTTTTCGGAGATGACGACAGACCCATGACGCTTGAAGGCTGTGTGATAAGAATGTCGGATACAATAGCGTATATCGGCACGGATATTGAGGACGCGATAAGGCTCAAACTGATCTCCAGAGGCGACATCCCTTCAAATGTTTCCGAAGTCCTCGGGAAGAACAACAGTTCGATAATAGACACGCTCGTAAAAGACATTATAGTCAACAGCTGGGATAAAGACCATCTTGAATTTTCAGAAAGGACGGCAGACGCTTTAAGAGAGCTGAAAAGCTTTAATTACCGTGAGATATATTTAAATGAAAAACTCAAGCCGGAGAGGAAAAAGATAGAAAAAGGCTTTGATATCCTGTTCGGTACATTTCTGGAAGATATTGAAACAGACAACAGGTCATCAGACATTTTCAGGCATTTCCTAGACTCGAAGAACGCAGATTATATTACGGGAACGAAAAGTGCGGAGAAAGTAAGGGATTTTATTGCTACGATGACTGACAGGTATTTTAAATATCAGCTGGAAAAGATAACGATACCGCTGATTGACTTTTAATAATTTTTGACGGGAACATGATGTTCGATTATATAGGATCGGTACTTGAAACGCAAAATATATTACTTCTGGCATTTTTTCTCGCCGGAGGACTTTACATTCTTATCAGAGGCGGCGGGTCTCTTATTAAAGGCGCGGAAGCTCTTTCGAGATCATACAATATTGACTCATTTATAATTGGCCTGACCGTTGTAGCTTTCGGAACTTCACTTCCCGAACTCTTCGTGAGTTTTATGGCTAATCTCTCAGACCGAGGCGACATAGGTACAGGTAATATAATCGGCAGTAATATATGCAATATCGCTCTTATTCTGGGTATAGGAGCAGTGATCAGGCCTGTAATGATGAGAGTATCCACTCTCAAGGTTGACCTGCCTATTGTTTTTGCTGTTTCATCCGTATTTTATGTAATGATGCTCGATCTTAAAGTATCCCGCATCGAAGGCGTAATGATGACAGTTATGTTCGCAGGGTATATCTACTACATTTATAAGAGAGCAAAACTGAAGAACGAGGAGCTGCTGGATGAAGACGAGATACCTCACGGTTTAAGCAGAAAAAAAGAGATAGTCATGATAATTTTGGGAATAATAGGACTTTACATTGGTTCGGAGTTCACAATAAGGGGAGCTTCCGGGATAGCCAGAGCAGCGGGAGTATCGGAGCTTGCGATAGGACTGACAATAGTTTCCATAGGAACTTCACTTCCCGAGCTGGTAGCTACACTTCAGGCTCTGAGGATGAACAATCCTAACATAGGGGTGGCTAACATTATTGGTTCGAACGTGTTCAATATCCTTTTCGTTATGGGTCTGAGCGCATCTACGAAACACTTTCCGGTAAATCCTGACAATATAAAATTCTGGGGACCGCTGATGCTTTTTGTGACCCTGATACTCTTTCCCATGGGATATAAAAAGAACAAAGATCATAAAATTAACCGGTCGTCAGGTCTAATGCTTCTTGTCTTATACTTGTGCTACTTAGTACTGTCCTTTATTATCAAGGGGAGTCTGAAATAAAAAATAATTGATGTTGTGAATAAAACAGTATTTTATTATATTACAATTGTACGCGAACACTAAAAATTCTAACCGGGAGTAAGAGCAAATGGCAAAATACAAAAGAGGTCAGGTAGTAAGACTGAGATCGGGCGGTCCTGATATGACTATAAAATCGGTCGTAGGAGAAGAGAAAAAAATGCCTTTTACATTGATCGATGACGCATGGAGATCAAAAGGTTTAAGGGACGGGGATGTGATCTGTGTATGGTTCGAGGGAAATACTTCAAAGGAAGACGGATTTGATGTCGAGCTTTTGGACCTTGTAAGATAATTAACAGGAACTGAACAGAATGCTTCGCAGAATGAAAAAATCAAAGATACACAGGGCGACCGTGACAGATGCCAACCTTAATTATCAGGGCAGCATCACAATAGACAAAGATATTATGGATGCCGCCGATATACTTGTAGGCGAGCAGGTGCAGGTGGTCAACATTAATAACGGTTCAAGGGCGGAAACCTATACGATAGAAGGCGAAAGGGGGAGCGGAACGGTATGCATGAACGGCGCGATAGCCCGCCTTGCCCAGACAGGAGACCTTCTTATTATTATAAGTTATGCCGATTATAGCGAGGACGAGCTAAGAAATTTTAAAAGTATAACCGTAAAAGTAGATGAAAAGAACAGGATCACCGAGCGTTATACTGAACCGGCATAGTGATATTTCAGGTATTAAAAAAGCGGCATATGCCGCTTTTTTTATTTGTAAATTGACTGGTTTCTTTCGGGGCCGACCGAAACTATCTCTACCGGCACGCCTGAAATCTTCTCGATATAGTCAATATATTTTTTAACATTTTCCGGAAGCATATTGTAGTCTTTTATTTCAGAAATATCTTCTTTCCAGCCTTCGAGTTCCTCATAAACAGGCTCGCATTTTTCCAGAATGTTAGAAACGGGAACGAATTCTTTAAGTATCTCATTTTTGTACTTGTATCCCACGCACACCCTGATCTTATCCAGCCCGCCCAGAACATCAATTTTTGTTAGAGCGAGAGATGAGATCCCGTTTATTCTTACGGAGTATCTTGCGATAAGAGCATCAAAATACCCGCATCTCCTTGGTCTGCCGGTTGTCGCTCCGACTTCATGACCCTTTTCAGCCAGGTATTTACCTGTCTCGTCGAAAAGTTCAGATACGAACGGTCCGTTGCCTACTCTAGTCGTATAGGCTTTCATGACCCCTATTACGCTTGTTATTCGGGTAGGACTGACACCTGTTCCGGTGCAGACTCCGCCGCTGGTGGTATTTGATGAAGTAACATAAGGATAGGTTCCGTGATCTATATCCAGTAATGTTCCCTGAGCGCCTTCAAAAAGTACAGACTTATTATTCTTCAGATACTCATCGATCAAAAGGGATACATCTTTAACATATTTTTTTATAACGGAGAATTTTTCTGTGCAGTCACGATAAATTTCTTCAAAAGAGAACTTGTTCTTTTCCCCGTACATTCCTTCAAAAGTCAGATTCTTAAGTTCGATATTGTTCCTTAAGACCTCCGCGAAAGTATCTTCGGAGAGTATATCCACGACCCTGATCCCGCATCTTGAGATCTTGTCCTGATATGCCGGCCCTATACCTTTGAAAGTAGTACCGATCTTATTCTTTCTTATTTTTTCAAGAGCTCTGTCGATCTCTTTGTGATACGGCATCACTACATGAGCGTACGGGCTCAGAAAAAGCCTGCCGTCAGGATCAATCCCCTCTTTTTTGAGCAGGTCCAGTTCGCTTATGAAGGATTCATAGTCGAAAACCACACCGTTGCCGATCGCCGAAACGGTATTGTTGTTGAGTACTCCGGAAGGGATCATATGAAGAATAAATTTCCTTTCGTTGATCTTTACGGTATGTCCTGCATTCGCGCCTCCCTGATATCTTACAACAAGATCAGTGTCGGCACTTAATAGATCAATTATCTTCCCTTTTCCCTCGTCGCCCCACTGGGCTCCAACTGCAATTCTGACGCTCATTATATCCTCCAAAATAAAAACAAGTTTAGCGTTAACTAAACTTGTTCAAGAGTTAAACGGTTAAAATACTAGGCTTTAGCCAGTCTTTTCTTCCGGTTCGACCTTTCCCAGAAGATAAGTATCGGAGAAGCAATGAATATTGAAGAATAAGTACCCACGATTATACCGATAAGAAGAGTTATGGACAAGTCTCTTATTACTTCTCCCCCGAAAATGAACAGGATAGCGACCACGAACAGAGTGGTGGATGAAGTAAGTATCGTTCTTGTCAGAGTTTCGTTTATGGAAATATTAATTATCTTGTCAAGCTCCATTCCTTCAAGCTTCTTAACATTTTCTCTTATCCTGTCGAATACGACGATTGTATCGTTAAGCGAATAACCTACAATAGTAAGGATAGCCGCTATTACGGAGAGAGATATTTCCACGTTCGATATAAAACCGAGTAATGAAAGAACGCCTACCGTCACCATTACATCGTGTGCAAGGGCAGCTATAGCTGCGATACCGTATTTGAACCTGAACTTTATCGTAATATAGATCAGAATAAAAAGCAAAGCCCAGAAGATCGCCTGTACTGTAGAGTTCTTTAATTCATCACCGACTTTAGGTCCGATACTTGAAGCTTGTCTGATCTCATAAGATTCTTTTCCGAACTTATCATTGAGTACTGATTCCACTTTTTCTTCAAGGACCTTGATGTTCTCCGCTACGCTTTCCATTTTCAATACGACCTCGGTAGAGAAATCGCTTGTCTCAGATCCTGTATCTCCAAATTCCTGAATGTCTATACCCGCAAAATCGCCGCCTGAAAAAGCAGACCTGATATTTGCGATATCGATCTTTTCATAAAATCCTACATGAACAAGATAACCGCCGTTGAACTCGATATTATAGTTCAGACCGCCCTGGATGATCACGGAAAGTATTCCTACAATAATAACAATTATAGACAATCCCAAAGCGGTTTTTATTTTTCCGACGAAATCAATTTTATTTTTTGCGCTCATTTATGCTCCCTTACAGATTTCCTTTAAATATTATATGCTTAATTTCTTTGTGTCCTTATTGACATAAAGATCGGAAAGAAGTCTGGTTACGACAACGGCTGTGTACATACTCCATAAAATACCGATCATAAGCGTCAGAGCAAACCCTTTTACCGCACCTGTCCCGAACTGATAGAGAGTTATCCCGGCTATAAAAGTTGTCAGGTTAGAGTCGAAGATCGTGGTAAAAGCTCTTTCGTATCCCGCATTTATCGCGTTCATCATGGTATTCTTTTCTTTCATCTCTTCTTTGATTCTCTCGAAAATGATGATGTTCGCATCAACAGCCATACCCATCGTAAGCACAAGTCCTGCGATACCCGGTAAAGTCAGAGTGCCTTTGAACATTCCGAGCGTGGCCAGAGTGAAAATGAAATTCAGAAGCAGGGCGATCACTGCAAAAAGCCCGCTCAGTTTATACCAGAATATCATAAATATTACAACAAGACCGAATCCCAGAATCGCAGAAATAACACCGCTTCTGATCGAGTCTCCTCCGAGTGAAGGTCCTATGACCCTTTTTTCCATGATCTCAAGGGGAGCTTCAAGAGCACCGGCCTTAAGAACGATCGCAAGATCTCTTGCCTCTTCTGCGGTACCGCCGCCCAGAGTTATCACTCCTCGGCCGTTAGGTATCCTCACCTGTATGTTCGGCGCCATGTAAAGCTTGTTGTCGAGTATTATAGCGAGCCTTTTTCCGATATTTTTACCGGTAACTTCAGAAAAAGTCCTTCCGCCATCCCTGTCCAGTTCAAAAGGTACTTCCCATCCTCCTGCAGCAGATGACTCACCTGCCAGAGACGCGTTCGCCTCTATAATTGAAGTTCCGTCAAGTACGGCCTTTTTCTCAACCAGCATTATTTCCCAGAACTGCTCGTCGTTATAGACCTCTGGTTTATTTTTCCACACGAATTCGTGATTTCCTAAAATATTCCTGACATTGTCGTTCTTCAGCATCTCGGTAACTTTAAGTCTGTTCTTCTCGTTTACGAGAATGTTTCCTGACCTTCCCCCTGTGAGAAGTGATTTAAACGGGTAGTTTTTAGCAAAATCAGCATCCGTTTCCGAAACAGCAGAGGCTGAGTCTTTATTTGATTCAGAGAATAATTTTGTCGCGTCCTCGGCATCGTTTTCAGGCTTATCGGGTTTTACATCCGCCGCCGCTGCATCTTCTTTAGTTTCTTCGGGAGTTTCGATTACAGTCTGATCTTCGTCCTGAGGTTTATTTTTAAGAACAGCGTCGATCTCGTCGATCTTCTTCTGAAGAACGTCGTTATCCGCTACGATCTTAAACTCGAGAAAAGCAGCCTGGTTTACAAGGTTTGTAGCTCTCTCTTCGTCTTTGACTCCGGGGAGCTCAACTATAATCCTGTGCTTGCCCCTCGGCTGTATCGAAGGTTCGGCAATACCGAACTGGTCTATTCTGTTCCGAAGAACTTCCAAAGTCGTAACAATACCCTTTCTTGCCGCGCTGTCAAGATTGTCGATTATCTTTTCGTTAGAGTCTCCGGTCCTTCCGAAATAACTGTTGAGAGGGACATTCCTGCTCTTGAAAACATCCAGGACGTCATTGAAGTAGCTTTCTTTATCGTTGCCGTTCACAGATTTGATCTCTGCAAGTAGATCGTCAAGCTGTTTGTCTTTCTTCAGCGCTTTGTTCTTCAGAAGCTGCTCATAGTCGATCTCAAGCACCAGATGCATACCGCCCTGAAG
>Ga0116162_10000696_pt1 | contig 23374 bp, 20 predicted proteins | sample AD_UKC105_MetaG_FD_89875 | JGI IMG/M metagenome (GOLD analysis project Ga0116162, IMG submission 89875) | Active sludge microbial communities of municipal wastewater-treating anaerobic digesters from Hong Kong - AD_UKC105_MetaG | ecosystem: Engineered > Bioreactor > Anaerobic > Digestate...
ACCGGGATGGCCGGAATTGGCTTTCTGAACGGCGTCCATACTCAACGCGCGGACGGCGTTGGCAAGCTCTCTGCGTGAGGACATGAGTCCCTCCTGTCAAAGACTAAGAATTCTCCGCCCCCGTGGCTGTGCCGGGAGACGAAATGATTCGCTGTTGTGCCGGGCTTACCGCATTCTTTGGCGGCGGTGCGTCGCACCTATGCGGGGACGTCGCTCTGCCTACGACGCGACCCCAACCCGATGACCATAAAAAGGTCGGGTATTCTGACCCAGGCGAACGAAGGGGGGCAAGGAGGGATTCCCCGAATATTCAAATACACCCATAAGCACAGGAAATCCGCTCGGGATTCATGCGCAAACATCTGTTTTTATTTAGGTTATTTTGCAGATCATTCGATCCACTTGATGGAACAGCCCATACTTGGGACCTGCTCAACAGGCCCGCGGCCGGTATCGGCGACCTGAGACATGGCCTCGAACAGGTCGCGTCTGGCATCAGCCGGCGCCGCATCCTTCCGGCTGGCATCGAGTCGCCCGCGGTACTGAAGTTCGCCGGCGGCGTTGTAACCGAAGAAATCCGGCGTACACACGGCGCCGTACGCCCTGGCCACCGCCTGCGATTCGTCCGATAGATACGGGAACGGAAAGCGGTTGTGTTCTGCGATCGCGCGCATGTTGGCGAACGAGTCTTCCGGATAGTCGGTAGGGTCGTTCGACATGATCGCCACGCAGTTCACGCCCAGGGCCTTCAGGTCCGCCGCATCGCGCACGATGCGATCGAGCACCGCCTTGACGTAGGGGCAATGGTTGCAGATGAACATCACCAGCAATCCCTTCTCCCCCATGCACTGGTCGCGGCTCCAGTGCCGGCCATCGACCCCCGGCAGATTAAAGTCGGGCGCGGCCTTGCCGAACTCACACACCGGTGTCTGCAGAGAAACCATTGGCTTTGCCTCGATTATTGCGGCCCCAGGGCCGGGCATTGTTCCAGAATGCGCATACCCGCTCAACCGTGTAGAATCGCGCGCCCCGAAGTGCGCGAAACGAACGCCGCGATATCCCAAGGAGAAAGCGATGGCCCGAAATTTCATCTTTACCTCGGAATCCGTCTCCGAAGGCCACCCGGACAAGATGGCAGACCAGGTGTCGGATGCCATCCTCGACGCCATCCTCGCCGAAGACCGGCATGCACGCGTCGCCTGCGAGACGCTGTTCAAGACCGGCATGGTGATCATCGCCGGCGAGATCACGACTACCGCCAAGCCGGCATATGAGCAGGTTATCCGGCAGGTCATCAACGACATCGGCTACACCAGCTCCGAGATGGGTTTCGACGGTGACACCTGCGCGGTCATGACCGCGATCGGCGTGCAGTCACCCAATATCAACCAGGGCGTGGACCGGGCCAAGCCGGAAGATCAGGGCGCCGGCGACCAGGGCCTGATGTTCGGCTACGCGACCAACGAGACCGAGGTGCTGATGCCGGCGGCCATCCAGTTTGCCCACCGTCTGGTCGAGCGCCAGGCAGAGGTACGCAAGAAGGGGATCCTGCCGCTGCTGCGCCCAGACGCGAAATCCCAGGTCAGCCTGCACTACGCCAACGGCAAACCGGTCTCGATCGACGCGGTGGTCCTGTCCACCCAGCACGCCGAGGAGTTCGCCGGGGAAACGCTGCGCGAGGCGGTCATGGACGAGATCATCAAGCCGATCCTCGACCCGACGGGGCTGCTGACCAAGGACACCCGCTTCCACATCAATCCGACCGGCAGCTTCGTGATCGGCGGACCGATGGGCGACGCGGGGCTGACCGGGCGCAAGATCATTGTCGACACCTATGGCGGCGCGGCGCGTCACGGTGGCGGCGCATTCTCCGGCAAGGATCCGTCGAAGGTCGACCGCTCCGCTGCCTATGCCGGCCGCTATGTGGCCAAGAACATCGTTGCCGCCGGACTGGCGGACAAGTGCGAGATCCAGGTCTCGTATGCGATCGGCGTCGCAGAACCGACCTCGATCATGATCGACACCTTCGGCACCGGCAACATCACCGACGAGCGCATCACCGAACTGGTCCGCGAACACTTCGATCTGCGGCCTTACGGCATCCTGCGTATGCTCGACCTGCTCAACACCGAGCAGATCAAGTATCGCAGGACCGCGGCCTACGGCCATTTTGGTCGCGAAAATGCCGGATTCTCGTGGGAGAAGACCGACAAGGCAGAGGAAATGCGCGAGGCCGCCGGCATCTGATCCTGACGGCAGCCATTGCACGAAAAAGCCGATGCCCAAAGCGTCGGCTTTTTTGTGTCCGGCCGTCCTGCATTGCCGCGCCGGCTAGAGGACAGTCTCGCGGTAGGCGTGCCAGGAGGCATGACCGATCAGCGGCAGCACCAGCGCCAGCCCGATGTAGGCAGTGGCAAAACCGATCACCACGAGGCCGACGATCATGCTCGCCCACAGCACCATCACGCCCTTGTTGCGCAACACCGCATTGATGCTGGTGAGTGCGCTGGTGATGGCATCGGTGCCCCGATCCAGCATCATCGGCAGCGCCACCACGCTGGACGCAAACACGATGGTCGCGAACACCGCGCCGACTGCGCTTCCCACGGCAAGGAACTCCAGCCATTCCAAAATGCTCAGGTCCTCGCCGACAGGGAAGAACACGTGCACCATCGACGCCGCTCGCGCCCAGATCAGGAGTACCACCAGAATCACCAGCGCAAACAACAGTTCATTTCGCAGGTGATTACGGCTCTCCATCAGACACATACCCAGTCGCGGCTCGCGCCCCTGCTCCAGCTGGCGGCTGATGGAATACAGACCGAACGCCAGCACCGGCCCACTCATTACAAATCCCACGCCCAGCGTAAACAGCGCCACCACGTTGCCGCCGACCCACGCCAGGGCGGTGACCACGAACGCGAACACCGCAAGGCTGGTGCCGTAGACGAGACTCTGGCCGCGTGCGCGGTTCAGGTCTTGCCAGCCCAGCCGGAGCCAGCGCAACGGCGCGTCCAGACCCAGCTGTCTGGATGGATAGAAAAGGGGTTCGATTGGCGGTTCAGGCTCCCCCGAGCCCGCCGTACTCGGCTCTACCATGTTCTCCTCCCGCAGGTGCCCGTCCCGTTTGCCGGGATCTGTCCGATTGTTGTTTTCGTGACCGCCGGGGCCAGTTGCCTGGGACGCATTCCCGGCGTCGATGTCACTTCGTTTATTTGGTGGCCTCGACAAAGGATAATACGCAATTCCCGGCCCCGTGGTGGCAGTAAAATCCCACGGCCGCACTGGCGATTGGCAGAAAACGCCCGGTCAAGCGTGTAGAATTTCGACCTGCCCCGGTTGGCAGGCTCAAGATTCAGGCCCGGCCAACGCTACAGGGGCATCACAATTCCATCCCGAGGGGCGCTGCAACCTGCTCTGACAGGCCAGGCTCGGTACCGGATACGGTTTCGCACAACGGCGCTCACTCACGTTTCTTGAACAGGAGTCAACAACCATGAGTGAGTTCACCGATTTCAAAGTCGCCGACATGTCGCTGGCCGACTGGGGCCGGAAAGAGATGCGCATCGCCGAGACTGAGATGCCGGGCCTGATGGCCCTGCGCAGCAAGTACGGCAAGGAAAAGCCGCTCCAGGGCGCGCGCATCACCGGCTCATTGCATATGACCATCCAGACCGCGGTGCTGATCGAGACCCTGGTCGAACTCGGCGCCCAGGTGCGCTGGTGCTCGTGCAACATCTTCTCCACCCAGGACCACGCCGCTGCCGCCATCGCCGCTGCCGGCATCCCTGTCTATGCGTGGAAGGGCGAGACGCTGGAAGAATACTGGTGGTGCACCGAGCAGGTGCTGAACTGGCCGAACGGCGAAGCCCCCAACATGATCCTCGACGACGGCGGTGACGCCACCCTGCTGGTGCACAAGGGCGTCGAATACGCCAACGCCGGTGCAGTGCCTGATCCGAAAGCCAGCGACCCCGAGGAATGGCAGGTCATTCTGGGCGTACTCAAGCGCAGCCTGGCCGAAGACCCGAAGCGCTATCACCGGATGGCGGAATCGATCCGCGGCGTGACCGAGGAGACAACCACCGGGGTGCATCGCCTGTACGAGATGCTGAAAAAAGGCCAGCTCCTGTTCCCAGCCATGAACGTCAACGACTCGGTGACCAAGTCCAAGTTCGACAACCTCTATGGCTGCCGTGAGTCACTGGTCGACGGCATCAAGCGCGCAACCGACGTGATGATCGCCGGCAAGATCGCGCTGGTGTGCGGCTACGGCGACGTCGGCAAAGGCTCGGCACAATCGCTGCGCGGCCTCGGCGCGACCGTATGGATTACCGAGATCGACCCGATCTGCGCGCTGCAGGCGGCGATGGAGGGCTACCGCGTGGTCACGATGGAGGACGCCGCACCAATCGCCGACATCTTCGTCACCACGACCGGCAACAAAGACATCATCCGCCACGACCACATGGCCGCGATGAAGGATCAGGCGATCGTGTGCAACATCGGTCACTTCGACAACGAGATCGACATCGCGAGCGTCAAGAAGTACCAATGGGAGAACATCAAGCCGCAGGTCGACCACATCATTTTTCCCGACGGCAAGCGCATCATCATGCTCGCCGAGGGCCGACTGGTTAACCTGGGCTGCGCCACCGGCCACCCCAGCTTCGTCATGTCGAACAGTTTCACCAACCAGGTGCTGGCGCAGATCGAGTTGTTCGCCAAACGTGACGCCTACCCGATCGGCGTCTATATCCTGCCGAAGAAACTGGATGAGGAGGTCGCACGCCTGCACCTGAGCAAGATCGGCGCCAGGCTGACCGTTCTCAGCCAGGACCAGGCCGACTATATCGGCGTGCCGGTGGATGGCCCGTACAAGGCCGATCACTACCGCTATTGATCCAACGCGACGCAGGGTGTGCGGCACCATCAATACTCGCCCGCACACCCTGCACCCGGGAACGCCATGAACCACACCACCGCAATCTACAGCTTCGAACTTTTTCCGCCGAAGACCGAGAAAGGCATCGCCAACCTGCGCGAAACGGTCAGCACCCTGAACGCCCGCCAACCGGCCTTCTTTTCAGTGACTTACGGTGCCGGTGGCTCGACGCAGAGCAACACCTTCGCCACTGTCGACTGGATACGGGACCAGGGCATCGACGCCGCGCCGCACCTGTCGTGCATTGGCAGCAGTACCGATGAAATCACGACGATCCTCCGGCGTTACGAGGCGCAGGGCATTACCCGTATCGTCGCCTTGCGCGGCGACCTGCCGTCTGGCGCCGGTGCCGGCGCCATGGGCGATCTGAACCACGCCAACGAACTGGTGGCACTGATCCGCAAGCACTTTGGGGACCGTTTCCGCATCGAGGTAGCGGCCTACCCCGAGATGCATCCACAGGCACCCAACTTCAACCGCGACCTCGACAACTTCAAACGCAAAGTGGATGCCGGCGCCGACTCGGCGATCACCCAGTATTTCTACAACGCCGACGCATATGCGAGCTTCATCGATGCCTGCACGACGCGTTCGATCGATATCCCGGTCGTACCGGGGATCATGCCGATCACCAATTTCAGCAACCTGGTGCGTTTTTCCGATGCCTGCGGCGCCGAGATCCCACGCTGGCTGCGTAAACGACTCGAGGACTACGGCGACGACATCGAGAGTATCCGCAAACTCGGCACCGAGGTGGTCACCGACCTGTGCCTGCGCCTGCTCGACATGGGCGCCCCCGGCCTGCACTTCTACACCATGAACCAGGCCGCGCCGACGCTGGCGATCTGGGACAACCTGGGCCTCGACGCAGCGGCGGGCTGAGGCCGACGCCCGGCATGCGTCTGTCCCGCATCCATACCGCGCAGGCACTTGTCCCCGGCAGCGAGGTGGAGATGGATGCACGCGCCTGCCGCTACCTGAGCCAGGTACTTCGACTGCGGGCCGGCCAGTCGATCGTCCTGTTCAACGGGGACGGGCGCGACTACGCCGCCGAACTGACGCGCTGCGATCGCCGTGGCTGCACCGCCCGGATCGGCAATGTGCTGTCCACCGAATCACAGGCCAGACTGCCAATCCACCTCGGAATCGGCATATCGCGCGGCGAACGCATGGACTTCGCCATCCAGAAATCAGTCGAACTCGGGGTACAGGCACTGACCCCGCTGACAACCTCACGCAGCGTCGTGCAGTTGACGTCGGAGCGCCGCGACAAGCGCATGGAACACTGGCAGGGGGTGATCATCAGTGCCTGCGAGCAATGCGGTCGCAGTCGCCTGCCGGTACTTCACCCGCCCCTTTCTCTCGGTGACTGGCTGAACGGACAGCCCACGGGTCTGCTGCTATACCACGAGGCCGCACACACGCTGGCGACCGTTGCCCCGCCCGAGGGCACACTGAATCTGTTGATCGGGCCCGAGGGCGGCCTTGGCGAGGACGAACGCAATCTCGCGATCCGGAGCGGATTTACCGATGTGCGGCTCGGACCACGCGTGTTGCGCACCGAAACCGCGCCGCTGGCCGCACTGGCGGCCATCCAGGTCCTGTGGGGTGATTTTCGCTGAGCCGGGGGAGTGCCTCAGGCCACGGGTAGCTGCGTATGCAGGTAATCCAGATCGGGCACTATCAGTTCTTCACCGCCGACCGAGATCCGCATGCGTACCGGAGACGCGCCCGACGCCGGCGTCCCGGCGAACTCGATCACCTCGCGCTGCACGCGCAATAACCGTGGTATGCCTTGCGCGACCAGGCCGATCAGCGGCCAGTCGTCGCCTGGCTGCAAGGCATAGCAGACGGCGATGCGCTGCCGGATGCCGCCACCGGCAACCGAGCGTCCCAGCAGGCGTTCGAAATCGACCACCGGTATATCGCGCTGGTGCCAGCCGACCTTACCCTGAAGCCAGGGCAGATCATGATCCAGCGGGTCCGGTTCGCGGTAGCCGATGACCTCGGCGACTGCGGCATTGGGCAGCAGCAGGCGCCCCTCACGCATCGGGATAAGCATGCAGCGGATTTCGTCGTCACGCTGACTCACAATGCCGAATCCGCCAGCACGGTATAGATGTTTTCGAGCAGCTCGGCCTCCTGGTAGGGCTTGCCGAGGTAGCGCTTCACACCAAGCTCAAGGGCGCGGCTGCGGTGTTTATCACCGGTGCGCGAGGTGATCATGATGATCGGTATATCACTGAGCTCCGGCGTGCTACGCATGTGGCGCGCCAGCTCGTAACCGTCCATACGCGGCATCTCGATATCCAGCAGCATCACGTCCGGGTGCTGTTCCTGCAACAGCGTCACTGCGTCTACCCCGTCCTTGGCGGTCATCACGTGCATGTTGTGGCGCTCGAGCAGACGGCTGGTGACCTTGCGCACAGTGATCGAATCGTCGACCACCATCACCGACACGCCCTTGGTCGCCGGTGCCGATGCCTCCGTGGGCAGAGCCAGCTGCTGCGCACTGTCCATGCGTACCAGGCTGTTGACGTCGAGGATCAGTGCTATCTGGCCATCGGCTAGGATGGTGCCGCCGGTGAACCAGCGCACCGTGCTCAACTGCGCACCGACCGACTTGACCACGATCTGCCGGTTACCCAACAGGCTGTCCACCTGGATCGCGACCCTGTGTTCGCCGGAGCGCACCAGCAGCAACGGCAGCCAGCGTGCACCTTCGCTGATATGCGGCGCCTGGACGCCAAGCATGGTGCCGAGATAGCGCACGTTGTAATCGCGCTCGCCGTACCGGAACACCGCCTGCTCGCCGCTGTAGATGGCCCGAAGTTCCTCGACCGGGATACGCACCACCCCGTCCATGCTGCTGTGCGGCACCGCGTAGATATCCTCGCCCAGGGTCACCAGCAGTGAATCAGTGATCGCCAGGGTGAACGGCAGGCGGATCGTAAACCCGGTACCACGCCCGGGCTGTGACGCAATCTCCAGCGTGCCGCCGAGCTGTTTGACCTCGGTGAGCACGACGTCCATACCGACCCCGCGACCGGACACCTGCGACAGCTCCTGCGCTGTCGAGAAACCGTGCTGCAGGATCAGCTGATACAGATCGTCATCGTCGACTGCGGCATCCGCATCGAGCAGACCACGCTCCACGGCCTTGGCACGGATACGCGCACGGTCGAGACCGGCACCGTCATCGGCCAGCGTGAGCACTACATCGGAGCCCTCGCGCGCCAGGTGCAGAGTGATCAGGCCCTGCGCCGCCTTGCCGTTTGCCAGCCGGGCATTGGCATCCTCGATGCCATGAGACACGGCGTTGCGCAACAGATGCTCCAGCGGACTCATCATGCGCTCGAGAATCGCCCGGTCCATGTCCTCGTCGCCACCGATCACCTTGAGGGCGGCCTGCTTGCCGACACTGTGACTGGTCTGGCGTACCACGCGCTCGAGTCGTGGCACACGACTGGAGAACTTGACCATGCGGGTGCGCAGCAGACCGTCCTGCAGATCAGTGTTGACCCGCGCCTGCTGCAGCAGCAGCGTATCCGTATCGCGACTCAGTTCACCCAGTGACTGCCCGAGGTTGGAGAGATCCTCCACTGTTTCCGACAACGCGCGCGACAGCTGCTGGATGGTCGAATAGCGGTCGAGCTCGAGCGGGTCGAAATCGGCGCGCGATTCACCCTCGCGTTCATGGCGTGACAGGATCTGCGCCTCGGTCTCCAACTCCAGGTCGCGAAGCTGACTGCGCAGGCGGTCGATGGTCTGCCCCAGCTCGCCGAGGTTGAAGGCAAAGCTGTTGTTCTGCTGCTCGATGCGGGCACGATAGATGCTCACCTCGCCGGCGTTGTTGACCATCTGGTCCAGCGCCTCGGAGGACACCCGGACACGCTCGGTGCCCGTCGTCGGAGCGGCTTCCTGCTGCGGAAATGGAAGCCGCGGGACGAATCCCTCCTCGTCGAGATGGCGATCGCTGCCTGGGAACTGCACGACCTTGGAGTCGCTCTTCACGACAGCACCCACCGGGCCGCCATCCGATGCCGTGACCGAACCGGCGACCAGGAAGCTGGAGTCGCCCAGCAACTCCGAGTCTGTCATCAGTTGCGAATCGGTCAGCAGTTCGGAATCGGCGCCAAACTCATCGTCGGCTTCCGGCTCGCTTTCGGCAATTTCCGCCACATCGTCAAGTGCCGGCTGCTCGGCGGCCTGCAACGTGGATGCGACCTCCGGCAAGGGCTCCGCATCACCGTCACCTGCCGGCGTCGTTTCCACCTCGGGCTCGGGCATCACATCGACGGGCAGGTCGGGCTCAGGCTCCGGTGGTACCGGCTGCTCAATCAGCTGCGATACCTCACCGTCCACCGTCAGGACTGCCTCGACCGCGGCGACATCGTCCCACTCGCGGCCGCGTGCCGCGGTCTCCAGACGATCGATGACAGCGGTATGCGCCGCTGGCATCGCGCCACGCATCAGCACCTCGATATCCTGGGCGAGGGCATCGGTGGCATGACGCACCAGCCCCTTCAGGCGGTCACTGCCGGTGATGCGGCTTTCGGCAACGCTCTCGAACACCGACTCCAGCGCATGGCTGAGATCACCGACCGGGGCAACACCTGCCAGGCGGGCACCACCCTTCATCGTGTGCAGCGTGCGTTGCAGTTTGGCCACCGGCATCTGGTCGCCCGAGGTTGCGTACTGCCAGTCACCCAGCTCCCCTTCGAGCGATTCCAGCAGTTCCCTGGCCTCTTCGAGGAAGATCTCCAGCAGTTCGGGGTCCAGGGCCTCCAGTGTCTGCGGTGACTCCCCGGTGCCGCCCGTCGTTGCCGGAGCTCGGGCCATGGCAGCCGTCACCCGGCCGACCTCGTCGCGCAGTGACTCCCATCCGTCCACATCGCGGTGCGGATCCTCGACCGCCGCTGCAAGCGCCGACAGCGTCTGGTGGCTACGCTCGAGCAGATCGAGCATGTCGCTGTCGAGCGGCCGCTTCGCATCACACATCAGGTTGCTGAAGTGTTCCAGCGCCTCGGCGAGTTCAGCCATTTCGGTGGCACCGGCCGCACTCGAACTTCCACGCAGCGTATGCATGGCGCGCCGCACACCGTCTTCCAGCGCACAACCACCAAGCTCCCTGGCCCGCCCTATGAATGCAGCCAGCACATTCAGATGGCCTTCCGCCTCGTTCAGAAAGACCGCATTGAGGCTCGAATCGGCACTGCTGACGGCATTCGCCTCGAGATCCAGGAACTCGGAATCCTGCACCGGGGCATCCGTGAGAATTGACTCATCAGCGGCATGGCCCTGTGCAGCGAAGCGATCGAGCCCGGTTTCTTCGGTCGTCGCATCCACTGCTGTTTCGTCGGGCACGTCTTCCTTAACCGGCGTTTCGCCGGTATCCGCCGACAGATCGTCGTCGGGAGCGACCGCCATGCCGTCAGCTTCGAACTCGAGCTCGAGCGTATCGTCGGAAACCAGATCTTCCTCGATCTGCAGCGACAGCTCGCTCAGCGCCGACACTTCGTCGATATCCAGGCTCTCGTCACCCGGCAGTTCTTCTTCGGGACTTGTCGACTGCACCGCGGCAGACGGCGCCGTTGCGGTGACACCGGTACCCGACGCCAGTGAGAATGCACGCTCGGCAAGTGCAGAGACATCAGAGGCAGGACCTCCGGGTTGACGGCTCTCGGCCACCAATACCGGCAGCGTCGCCACCACATCGTCCATCAACTGCAGCAGATCGGCAGACACCGGTACGGTGCCGTCAATCACGCGGTTAAGCATGTTTTCGATCGCCCAGGAAAACTCGCCGATATTGCTGGCGCCGACGATCCGACCACTGCCTTTGAGCGTATGGAACGAACGGCGCATCGTCAGCAGGGATTCGCGGTCATCCGGGTCGCCACGCCATTTCGGGAAGCGTTCCTGAATGGACTGGAGTTCTTCCTCGGCCTCCTCGCCAAACACCTCGAGGATCTCCGAATCGACGTCGACCGAATCGCCACCACCACTGACCGGCAGCTCGACAGCTGCGCTTTCGTTGCCTTCGGAACCGAGGGGTTGCGCCGCCTCGGGCTCGGTGTCTGCCACGACAATCGACGATGCCACCTCCAGAGGTTCGTCCGACGCAGTTTCCGGTATCGTGCCCTGCTGAGCGGATATCCCGCCTCCAACCTCCGTGCCCACCACCGGCTCGTCCTGCGCTGTCGGGGCCGGGGCTGCCGACTGCGCCTGCCGCAACCCCAGCCGCTCCAATGCTGCTTCGGCAAAGGCCAACAGCTGCGCACGATCGGCCCCCGGCTCGATAGCGCTCTGCATATACAGCTCGGCGCTGACGATCACGTCGGCCAGGGCGTCACGACGCCGGGCGTCCGGCGCCTGCTCCTGTCCACTTGCAAGCGATGCGATGTAGGGCTTCAGGTCGCCCAGCAGGCGCCCCGCTTCAGGCAGTTCGAGCATCTGCAGTACACCGGCCACCATGTGCAGACGCGATGGCACATCGACCAGCTGTTGCACCTGTTCGGGTTGTTCGAGGAACTGCAGAATGGTGTCTTTGGTGCGCGCCAGCTCCACCAGGGCCTCATCGACGGCGGCACGCAAGTGTTGCCGCATCTCACCCGCCGAAAGGCTTGGTTCGACGGCTGCATCCGCAGCACTGTCAGGTGTGGCACCACTGGCCAGGCCGGCCAATGCCGACTCGACAAACAACAGGTCGCCGGCGAGCGTCATCAGCTGCTCATCGGGCATCATCTCGCCCGAGGTCTCCACCGCACGCAGCTCCTCGCAACGTCGCTTGAGCCGGGTGCGCAGATCACCACGCCCGACCATGCCGAGGGTATCTCCTATGCGCTGTATCGGCTGTGCCAGGCCGGTCAGGCGTGCCTGCTGACTGCGGTCACTGCGCATGAACAGGTCGAGTTGATCCTTCACACCGCCAAGATCCTGCGCCAGGGCATCGCCGACTGCCTGGAACAATTCACGATCCGGGCCACCGAGCGAACCGGCCGCCAGACCCTGATGCATCTGCTCGGGGAAATTGTTCGCAAGGTCCGCCGTCTGCTTCACAGCGAGTACCGCAGGATCCTGCGACGACGAGCGGGCGACGTAATACAGCATGTTTTTCAGCAGGTCGACCGGGAAGTCGAGCATTGCTGCCTCTTCCCCCTGGTCCATGACCTGCTTGAATACACGGTCGAGTTTGCCGAACAACGGCTTTGCTGCCGGTGCCGGCGCCTGTCCATCGTCGAGCAATGCCGTGGCCAGCGCTTCACCCGCGTCCAGCAGGCGGCGAAAACGCGTGGTGCCTGCGGCACTGTGAAGCGTATCGAGCACATCGCGAATCTGGGTCAGCGCCGTCGCCACATCCTGGCCGCGGATCCAGTGCAACAATGCCTTGTGGTAATGATTGCGCTGATGATGAATCAGTTGTGGCAGATCACGATTGCCCGAACCCGGGCGCACGGTTTCCGCTGCAATAACGGTATTTAGCTTGGGTGCGAACAACGAGGTCTCTGATACCAGCGGCGCCTCGCGCGCAGCGCGCAGATCGTTCATCAGCGGTAGCAGTACCAGCGGCACATCCGCGCCGCCGCCCTCGATCTTTTCGATATACGCGGGCAGCTGCACCATACCGAGCATCAACGCTTCGGCGGCCGCATCGGGGCGTTTGACCTGGCCCTGGAACATTGCGAGCGCCAGCTGCTCCATCTCATCGGCCAGCATGGCACCGCCATAGACCTGCACCATGTCGAGTGCGCCGTGTACGTGGTGCAGCAGGTCGATCCCGGCCTGCAGCCTGGCATGCTGCCCTTCGACGAAATCCTCCAGCGCGATGCGCGCTTCGCGCACTGTCTGGTCAAGCTCACCGCGGATCCACCGCAGGGCACTGCGATCGTGTTGCACTTGGGGCATCATGACGAGGCTACCTTCGCTTTTAGCCAGCCAACGCGTCTTCATCCGGCAGCTTGAATCGAGCCACCGTCTGTCGAAGCTGCTCGGCCATCTGCGCGAGGGTTTCGATAGATTGCGTGGTCTGCTCAGTGCCTTCCGACGTCTGGCTGGTAATCTCCTGAATTACGTTCATCGTTTCGTTGATCGAACCGACTTCCTGGGAATGCTGGTGCAGCCTGGAGGCCATCGCCTGGGTGGCCTGGGCGATATCCTGCGACACCTGTTCGACACGCTGCAGCGCCGCACCGGCGTCCTCGGCCAGTTTGGCCCCGCTCACCACTTCGGAGGTGCTCGACTCCATCGAGCTGACCGCCTCGTTGGTATCCGCCTGGATGGTTTTGACCAATGCGTCGATCTGTTTGGTCGCGTTTGCCGAACGCTCGGCGAGCCGCTGAACCTCGTCCGCAACTACCGCAAACCCGCGACCCGCCTCCCCTGCCATCGCCGCCTGCATCGCGGCATTCAGTGCAAGGATGTTGGTCTGGTCGGCAATATCCTCGATCAGTTCGACGATGTTGCCGATCTCCTGCGAACTCTCGCCGAGACGCTTGATCCGCTTCGATGTCTCCTGGATCTGCTCGCGGATGTTGTCCATCCCGGCAATCGTGCGTCGCACCGTCGACCCACCCGCAGCCGCTATATCCACTGATTGTTGGGCGGTCTCTGCCGACCGATTCGCCTCGCTGGCCATGTCACTCATCGCCTGGGACATGCTCTGCACGGTGCCGGAGGCGCGCTCGATCTGATTGCGTTGGTGGTCGGATGCCTCCTCCAGACGCAACGCCGTGGCGCGCGTCTCCTGCGCCGAGGCAGACACGCGCACCGAGGTCTCGTTGATCGTGGTCACCAGGGTACGCATCTCTTCCACGGCCTGATTGACCGAGTCGGCAATCGCACCTGTGATGTCCTCGGTTACCGTCGCCTCGATGGTCAGATCACCATCGGAAAGATCCACCATCTCGTCGAGCAGACGGCGAATGGCTGCCTGGTTGCGAAGGTTCTGCTGGTCTGCCTCCTGGGCCCTGCTACGCGCGTCGCGCAGCAGCGCAAGGCCGAGCAGCAGCAACAGCGCAATAGCCAGCAGACCCAGCACCGTAACCAGTGTCGGCCCGATTGCGCCGGTACTGCGATGGCTGTTGTATGCTGCCACCAGGTCGCGCGTCGCGTTGTCGAGCACATCCGAAGCCGGCGTAACCTCGCCAGTCGCCTCGAGCGCAGGAAGCACCGCAGGCGCAGTCTCGATGATCTCCGCCACGTGATCATTGATCGAGCGGAACAGCTGGGCCGCTTCCGCCAGCTTGGTCTCCGCGTCGGGGTTGCTGATCCGGGCGATGCTGAGCTCGTTGTCACCGGTCAACATTCCGGTGAGGACGCGGCCGAAGCGATCGGCGTCCTGACTGAACTGATCTATGGCCGCTGCCGTTCGGGCGCCTCCATCGAGGACCCGACTCACGTTGTCACCCAGGCGCTGCGCCAGCATCAGCTGACGCGATGCGACGTAAACCTGCTGTGGCTCAGCCTGGTTTCGGACCAGGATGCGTACGATATCTTCCGATGCCTGCTGCAGTTGCGGGATCGCCGCGTTGATGACCTGAACAAATTCACGGACCGACAATATCGCGCTCTGATTGCCCAGGATCTCGTCCACATAGGCGCGCAACGCAAGCCAGCGGTTCTCGGTCTCGCGCAGGGCTTCGTGCATCGCTTCCGGTGAAGCCGGCAGACCGACGTCCGGTGCACCCGTTTTGAGTTCATCGAGGAGAACAATAAACCTGTCCCGAGCCACGCGCAGGCGTTCAAACGATGCCTGGTCGCCAGCCGATGCCTCCAGTGCGTACTTCGCGACCTTCTGACTAAGCACCTGCTGTTCTGATACTCGCGCGAGGTACTGCTCGACATAACCCTCGGTGCGCGAGACATAGGCGAATACCGCAATTGCCGCGACGATCGTTACAAGGACCAGCGCCGTAAGCAGAGGGATTGCGCGATTTCCAGCAGCGGTTTTTTTCACGGTCGTTTTCATACAAGGTTTCCTGAAGCGGTTAATGCAGACCGGCGTAACGTGTTGTCGACCGAACTGCTCTCCCTGTTGTCGTTGTATTGCCTGCTTGCCATGGCGCCGTACCTACGCAGAGGCCGTGCGGAAATCGGGATCTGCGGCCAGTGCCGACATGCTGAAGACGGGCCAGACCTCGCCTTGCACGCTGAAGGCCTCGTACACATAGGCCCCGAGAGCACCTTTCATCCGGGCGTCGCTCAGCCGATCATGAATACTGAAGTGGCGCATACCCTGCACCGAAGGCACCAGCAGACCGGTCACCAGCCCACGCAGGCGCAGCACCAGGATGCGCGAGGCCTTGGATGGCACCACGGCCTTGCCACCGAAGTACAGCTGCAGGTCGATGACTGGCAACAGGCTGCCACGAACGTTTGCCAGGCCAAGCATCCAGGGCTTCGCGCCCGGCACGCGGGTGATCCGCTCCTGGAATGGCAGCATCTCGCTCACTTCGTTCATCGCCGCGACAATCCGCACGCCGGCGACACTGAATACAAGGCCGTCCCAGAGGTCGCGGACCGCGGATGATTCAGGCAGGCGACGGGCGGCTTCGTGGCTGCTGCGCTCGATATCCGCCAGCAATGCCATCGCGGCATCTGCCGACAGCATGTTGTCCGGAAGTTCCAGCATCCCGATCAAGGCAACAGCTCGTCGATCTTCTGCAGCAGCTCACGACCGTCAACCGGTTTGACCAGGTAGCCCCTGGCCCCTTGGCGGATGCCCCACTCCCTGTCCGTGTCCTGGTCTTTGGTCGTGACCATCAATACCGGGATGTGTTGGGTCTGTGGATCGCGGCTCAGTTTTCGCGTTGCCTGGAACCCGTTGAGTCCCGGCATCACGACGTCCATCAGCACGACGTCAGGCTGCTGTGCCCTGGCCGTCGTGATACCGGCTTCACCGTCAGCGGCGGTCAGTGCCTCGTGCCCGCCTTGTTGCAGAATCTTCGTCAACACGTGCAGTTCCGTGGGCGAGTCGTCGACTATCAGGATCTTTGCCATTCGTTTTGCTTCATCAGTTCTGTGCGTACCGCCCGGATCAGGCTGCCTTGCTTGCATGTCTCTTGATGGCCCCGAGCAATTCGTCGCGGGTAAAGGGCTTGGTAAGGTATTGCTCCGAGCCGACAATCCGACCACGCGCACGGTCGAACAACCCATCCTTGCTCGACAACATGATCACCGGAATGTCGCGGTAAAGCTCGTTGTGCTTGATCAGTGCGCAGGTCTGATAGCCGTCAAGGCGCGGCATCATGATGTCGACAAAGATCAGGTCAGGATGGTTGTCGGCAATAATCGATAGGGCCTCGAAACCGTCGGTGGCGGTGAGGACCTCGCAACCGGCTTTTTTCAGCAAAGTCTCTGCGGTGCGCCGAATCGTCTTGCTGTCGTCGATCACCATGACTTTCAAGCCATCAATCTCCATTGCATCGTCGCTGCTCACACGTTGTCCCCTGTCTGCAAAATCCATCTTCAATCAGTTGCGCGGCACGACGGTGGTCAGGCCCCATAGCTGCCACATCTGCATACCGCCTCGATAGTACTTGATCTTGTCTCCTGGATACCCGGCATCGAGCAGACCGCGGATCGCACGGGGTGACTGCCCACACGCCGGGCCGTTGCACCACACCACCAGATCCTTGGCGGCGGTGAAATCCCAGTGCGCCGTCTTGTGCCGCGAATCAACCCAACCCCAGTCTTCCATCAGGCGCTCGAGGGCCCCGACATCACCGCGCTCCTTGCCGCCAAACGACTTGAGCACCGCCACCAGTTCAGGATCATTGCTATCGGCTCCGAACAGGGTGAAAGGATAGTTCACCGAACCGGGAATCGTCCCTTTACGGAACCATGACTCAGTCCGTGCATCGATCAACACCCCGCTGCCGTCGCGCAGTTTGGTCTCCATGAAGTCGAACATCTCAACCTCTCCGATCGGCGTCACCGAAGGGTCCGGGGTCTCTGCCTGGATACAAAAGGGAGGGCACTTGCGTCCGGTCTTGGCAAAATAGCCCTTGAGCTCGTAGTCAGGATCCTGAACACGCTGTACTTTTACGGAACGGCCGTCGTGAATGACGTGAAGGTAGGGCTTGCCCTCGACCAATGGAATGAACTCAGTCGTCTCGCCAACCCTGACCTGATCTTCGGCGTGCAGGACACACGGCAAGATCAGGAGTGAAGCCACCAACACCCAGGCACTACGCGAGATATGTGTCATTACTTTCCCTCTGACGATATCGAAAGCCGGACGATGGTTACCGGTCACGGATGCAGGAACCTGTCGATGATCTTCTTGCGCAATGCCTCCATCGAGGCGCCGCCACTGTAGTCGAGAAAGATCTCTTCCCGGCTGCGTTCCGGCAGCTTGCGGTAGAAGCTGTAGGTCCCGACATGCTGCTCCTGCAACACATCCTCAAAATGTTTGCGCGACACCAGAGACGCCGTCCCGGCAGAGTTACCAGCAGACACCTGAGCAGTCGCAGCATTGTTTCCTTTATCGGTCACACTGGCCTCGACCTTAGAAACCTCCTGATCCAGGAGCTGCAAATACGGGTCGTCCGCGGCAGGCGTCGCCCGCAGTGTCACAAGGAGCAGAACCGCAACACCAACCCGGTGCATCGCCGCTGGCCCTGGCCAACGCGCACTGCCGCGATTCAACGAGGTCGGAACTGTCATCGCTTCTCCATCTGCCGCGGCCGGCGTCGCTGACATGGCCGTGGCCGGTACCGCCAGCGGTAAATTCAACCGGATGGCGCTGGATTGTCTTTCGGAGGTCGTCACTCGGCGGCCCACGCCAATGCGAAATCCTCTGGCACCGGGACATGCGCCCGCGCCATCCCCTGCTGTATCGGTCGATTTGGCGCCGACCTTAGTTCCTTCTTCACCCACGCCGGTGGTCTATGACCAAATTGGATACGCCCTGGAATGCAGACAGCGCATGGCGCACCCTGGTGGACAGTCGCCAGACACCCGATCGCAAGCGCGCCCGGTCCGATGGATAGCAAGCACTCCGAGGGTCTGCAACAATACCGCCGTCCCTCCCACAGCTGCCTGCCACGCAATGGACAAAGTGTGACCTAACCCGCATTCCCGGAGAGAACATGAGCATGCCCTTCTCGCTCGGCGTCGTGATGGACCCTATCGCGACAATCAAGATTCACAAGGACAGCACTTTCGCCATGCTGCTCGAGGGCCAAAGGCGCGGCTGCCCGATCTGGTACATGGAGCAAAGCGACCTGGCGCTGCACGACGGGCGCTGCATTGCGAGCATGCGCGAGCTTCAGGTCAGCGATGATCCCGGCGGCTGGTTCACATTCGGTGAAACACGTATCGCAACGCTCGACAGCCTCGACGTGGTGCTGATGCGCAAGGACCCGCCGTTCGACATGGAGTACGTGTATACGACTTATCTGCTGGAACAGGCACAGGCGCGGGGGACCCTGGTTGTCAATCGTCCGGGCGCGTTGCGCGATGCCAACGAAAAGCTCTACACCGCCTGGTTTCCCGAGGTCTGTCCGCCGACATTGGTCAGTCGCCGTCACGCCGAGTTCACCGCCTTTATCGATACGCACCAGGATGTCATCCTCAAGCCGCTCAACGGCATGGGAGGCGCTTCGATCTTTCGTGTACGGGCCGGCGATCCGAACAGAAACGTCATTATCGAGACATTGACCGCCCACGGCACGCAATTCAGCATGGCGCAAAGGTTCATCCCGGAAATCCGCGATGGCGACAAGCGGATCATTGTGATCGACGGCGAGCCTGTGCCCTATGCCCTCGCCCGCATCCCCGGTGCGGGCGACCATCGCGGCAATCTGGCGGCCGGTGGCAGCGGCATTGGCGTCGCGTTGAGTGACAAAGACCGCCGGATCGTGGAGACTGTGGGGCCGCGTTTGCGTGAACAGGGCATCCTGTTCGCCGGACTGGACGTGATCGGGGATTTTCTCACCGAGGTGAACGTGACCAGCCCGACATGCATACGCGAACTGGACCAGCTATACGGCCTGAACATCAGCGCCACTTTGATGGATTGCATCGAGCAGAAACTCGCAGTATGAGAATGCTTGCCTTGCCGCGACTGAGCGGAGCCTTCCTCGGGCTGATACTCGCCGTCTCCGGCGGTATCAGCTGTGACCGACAGGATCCGGTATCGCGTGGGCGCATCGCGGCTTTCGACACCACGCTGGACGTCACGCTGATCGGCGTGGACCGGCAGCGGGCCGCGGAGATCACCCACGTCCTCGAGGCGGACATGCAGCTGATGGAGAAGTCCTGGCACGCCTGGCAGCCCGGACCGGTCTCGCGTATGAATCAGCTGTTCAACGAAGGCAGCCCGCCCTTCGCGGCGCCGCCCTCCGTGCTGCCGCTGCTGCGACTCTCCAAGGCGCTCTCCGAACAGAGCGAAGACCTGTTCAACCCGGCGCTCGGCCACCTGACCCGGGCCTGGGGCTTTCAGGGGCGCGCCGCCGACTGCCTGCGCCCACCGCCACAGGACCTCATCGAGCAGGTCGTCAAGGATCGTCCATCGATGCGTGACATCACGATCGACGGCTTTCGTGTGTCGGCATCGAAGCCGACGGTAAAGCTTGATTTTCGCGCCATCCAGAAGGGCTTTGCGGTCGACCAGGCAATCGCCCGCCTGCAGGAGCTGGGGGTCAACAATGCGAGTATCAGCGTCGACGGCAACGTGCGTGCGATCGGATCGCGTGACGGACATCCATGGAGCGTGCCGCTGCGCGGGCCGGCCGGCGGCGGCATCCTCGCCACCGTGCAGATCCAGGGCAACGAAGCCGCCTTCACGGCAGGTGACTACCCCAGGCACTTCAATTGGGACGGCAAGACCTATCACGATATCATCGACCCACGCACAGGCTATCCGGCTACTGAAACGGCTTCGGTCACGGTCCTGCACCCCAACGCCTCCACCGCCGATGCCGCGGCCAATGCGCTGTTCGTTGCGGGGCCGAAGGACTGGCACCGGATTGCGCGGAAGATGGGAATCCACTATGTCATGCTGACCGACCGCCAGGGGCGCCTGCACATGAATCCGGAGATGCAGGCGCGTGTTAGACTCCAGGGCACCCAACGCGAAGTGATCATCAGCGAACCGCTGACCTGAGAACGACACCCCATCGACTGTGGATATCACCGGCAATCTGGCGATAAAGCGATCCAACGACCCCCTGGGCCTGGCCCTGGTGATCGCAGCGGCGATTCACGCCTTCGTCATCCTGAGTGTCAGTTTCGATATTTCGCGCGAAACGCCGCCGGCCCCCGAGCGCACCCTGGATATCACGCTGGTGCAACCGAAAGCCAAGACCAAGCCGGCCGAGAACCCCGACTTTCTCGCTCAGCAGAGTCAGGAGGGCGGCGGCGAAAAGGAAGTCAAGGAGCGCAAGACCAGCCCGCTGGGCAATCCGGAGGCAATCCCGGCACCCAAACCGGCACTGGAACTGGAGCGGGCGGGCGCCGCGGAAACACAGCCGCTCCCCAAGCCCGAGATCATCACCGCCACCAAGGCGCCGCGTCGCGAGGCCGCACCGCCGCCGAAACCGACCGTGCAGGCGAAACCACGCCCCAAGCTCAGTCAGCTGCTCGCCAGCACGCAGCAGGAAATCGACCGGCTCACCGCAGAACTCGACCGACGCACCCTTTCTGCTTCGCGCCAGGACCGGCGCAAGGCCGTCAACGCCAGCACCCAGGAGTACAAATACGCGTCCTATCTCGAGGCATGGCGGAGCAAGGTCGAAAAAATCGGCAACCTGAACTACCCGGACGAGGCCAAGCGACGCCGGCTGTATGGCAACCTGCTGATGCATGTGGCCGTACGGGCAGACGGCAGCATCGAGCGCATCCGTATCGTACGTTCTTCCGGCCACAAGCTGCTCGACGACGCGGCGGCCCGCATCGTGCGCATGTCGGCGCCGTTCGCGGCCTTCCCGCCCGAGATCAGGGAGGAGGTCGACGTCCTTGACATCACCCGCACCTGGCAGTTCCTCGACGGCAACACCCTGTTCTCGTCGAATTGACGCCCCTTGCCGGTCGGCGGGGTGCGCACGATACTGTGGGTATGAGTGAGACAGCGTCATTGAAAAACCAGCTCCTGATCGCGATGCCGAACCTGCAGGATCCGAACTTTTCGCGCACGGTCACTTACATCTGTGAGCACGGCGAACACGGTGCGATGGGGATAGTGCTGAACCGGCCGACCGACCTGTGCCTCGCCGATGTGTTGCGCCACATGGAGATTGAGGGCGGGCTGGGCACCGCGGGCGAGCAGATTGTCTATCTCGGCGGCCCCGTCGAGGAGGAACGTGGCTTCGTGCTTCACAGCCACACTGCGCCGTGGAACTCGACCCTGGCGATCAACGACGACATCAGCATTACCACCTCACGCGACATTCTCGAGGCCATGGCACACGGAGGCGGTCCGGACCGTACGCTGGTCGCGCTCGGCTACGCCGGCTGGGCTGCCGGCCAGCTCGAACGTGAACTGCAGGAAAATGCCTGGCTGAGTGGCCCGGCCGACCAGTCCATCCTGTTCGAACTGCCCGCGGAACAGCGCTGGGAGGCCGCCGCCAGGCTGCTGGGCGTCGACGTCAACCTGTTGAGCAGCGAGGCCGGACACGCCTGATGGCCGTGATGCTCGGTTTCGACTATGGCACGCACAAGATCGGCGTGGCCGTCGGACAGGCCCTGACCGGTACCGCCACCCCGCTCACGACGCTTGGCATGGTCAACCGCAAGCCGGACTGGCAACGCATCTCGGACCTCCTTGCCGAGTGGCACCCGACCGCGCTGGTGGTGGGCCACCCGTTTGAAATGACCGATCGCGAGGCAAACAACGCCGAGGGCGCCAAGCGTTTCGCGCGTCAGCTGCACGGGCGTTTCGGTCTGCCGGTGCACCTGGCAGACGAACGCCTGACCAGCCGCGAGGCCTGGTCCAGCCTCGGCCGGCAAGCCAGCAGGGACCCGACCAAGGTAGACTCCTACGCCGCAAAACTGATTCTGGAAACCTGGTTCAATGAGTGAAAGCACCCTGTTCATGAAGCACGACGCCATCCTCGATCTGGTGGGAGGTATGGCCCAGGTGCTGCGCAAGCAGCTCGGCGACCGCAACCTGGATAACCCGGCGGTGATCGGCATCCATACCGGTGGCGCCTGGCTGGCACAGCACATCAGCCGCCTTCTGCAGCTGGACGAGCCAACCGGGCTGCTGGACATCAGTTTCTACCGTGACGATTTCACCCAGATTGGCGTCAACCCGCAGGTCCGGCCATCACGGATCGACTTCGACGTGGACGGTCGCAACATCGTCCTGGTGGACGACGTGTTGCACACCGGCCGTACCATCCGCGCGGCCATGAATGAGATATTCGACTATGGACGGCCGGCGTCGATCACCCTGGTGACGCTGATCGAACGCAGCGGCCGCGAGCTGCCGATCCAGCCTGACGTGATCGGGTTGAGCCCGCCACTGGGGCTGGACGACCATATCAAGCTGAACGGACCGGAGCCGCTTAGCCTGGAGATTCTGCACGGCGCGCGGACGACACGGTAACCAACGCTATACAATAGCGAGCAATGCCAAGCCACCGATCGCACAATCTGCAGCTCAACGAACACGGCCGCCTGCGCCATTTCCTCACCATCGAGGGGCTGAGCCGGGACCTGCTGCTGCAAATCCTTGATACCGCCGAGTCGTTTGCCGCCCTGCCCGGCCGACCGGTGAAGAAAGTACCGCTGCTGCGCGGACGCATCATCACCAACCTGTTTTTCGAGAACAGCACGCGCACCCGGACGACCTTCGAGCTCGCGGCCAAGATGCTGTCTGCCGATGTGATCAACTTCAATATCAGTACGTCGGCGACGACCAAGGGTGAAACCCTGCTCGACACCCTGCGCAACATCGAAGCGATGCACTCCGACATGTTCGTCGTGCGCCACGCGCAATCCGGCGCGGCACACTTCATCGCCAGGAACGCCTCGCCGCGGGTCAGCGTGATCAATGCCGGCGACGGCAGGCATGCCCACCCGACGCAGGCAATGCTGGATATGTTCACGATTCGCAAGCACAAGGGGGATTTCACCCCGTTGCGCGTGGCAATCGTCGGCGACGTACTGCACTCACGGGTGGCCCGCTCGCAGATCCTGGCACTGAACACCCTGGGTGTCAGCGAGGTCCGTATCGTCGGGCCGCGCACCCTGCTGCCGACCGAGGCCCGCACCCTCGGCGTGCACGTATTCCACGACCTTGTCGAGGGCATCCGGGACGTCGACGTGGTGATCATGCTGCGCCTGCAGAACGAACGTATGGACGGCGCATTGCTGCCCAACGAGCACGAATACTTCCGCCTCTACGGACTGACCGACGAACGTCTGAAGAGCGCCAAGCCGGATGCCATCGTGATGCATCCGGGACCGATGAACCGCGGC
>Ga0116162_10000700_pt1 | contig 23279 bp, 26 predicted proteins | sample AD_UKC105_MetaG_FD_89875 | JGI IMG/M metagenome (GOLD analysis project Ga0116162, IMG submission 89875) | Active sludge microbial communities of municipal wastewater-treating anaerobic digesters from Hong Kong - AD_UKC105_MetaG | ecosystem: Engineered > Bioreactor > Anaerobic > Digestate...
CGATGCTGATCTACCGTCTGCCGCTCAACGAGGTGGTGTTTGACTTTTACGACCGGCTGAAGAGTATTTCCAAAGGCTATGCCAGTTTTGATTATGATCTGGACGGGTATGGGCAGAACAACCTTGTGAAGTTGGAAATCCGGGTGAATGAAGAGCCGGTGGATGCGCTGGCGATGATTTGCCACCGCGATAATGCGGAATCGCGTGGTCGCCAGATGTGCGAGCGGTTGAAAGAGTTAATCCCGCGCCAGATGTTCAAAATCGCCATTCAGGCGGCAATCGGCGGCAAGATTATCGCGCGGGAAAATGTCTCCGCGCTGCGCAAGGACGTGACCGCGAAATGTTACGGCGGGGACATTACGCGCAAGAAGAAGCTGCTGGAAAAGCAGAAAAAAGGCAAAGCCAAGATGCGCCAATATGGTAATGTAGAAATTCCACAAAGCGCGTTTATCGCCGCGCTGAAAATGGGGGATGAGTGATGAGCGAGCGTTGGAAGCAACGATTTGAAAACTTTGAGAAGGCTTATAGCGTATTGGCTGATGCGCTTGATGCTAATTTCAGTGACCTGTCCGATCTGGAGAAGATGGGATGCATTCAGGCGTTTGAGATTACGTTCGAGCTATCGTGGAAAGTGATGAAAGATTATCTGGTTTACTCAGGAATCAATTTGATCGAGATTAGCCCGCGCAAAGTGATTCAGGAAGCGATGGCAGCAGGGCTTATTCAGGACGGTGATATGTGGATGAGCATGCTTAAAAACCGCAATCTTACATCACACACCTATGATGAATCGCATATTTTGAGCGGTGTTGAGATGATTGAAAGAGATTACTTACCGCATATTACGGCGCTTTATAACTATCTTAAAGGGCGGCATGATGGTTGAGCCGAACCGTTATGAAGACCAGCCTTTCGGCCTGCCGCCGCTGACGATTGACAATATCCGCCGGTTTCTTATGGGCTGGCCGGAGATTGAGCGCATAGAGATTTTCGGATCGCGCGCGATGGGGAATTACCGTTATAACTCCGATATTGATATCTGCGTCTGGGGCGAAGCTATAGATCCCGACCTGTTTAGCCGTATCCGCTCCGGGCTGCAAGATCTACCGATCCCTTATAAGATTGACGTGGTGCAGTATGAAACCATCTCCCATCCGCCCTTCAAAGCGCATATCGACGAACACGGCGTTGATTTTTTTAAGGCGCTCAAGATGGGGAGGGGGGAGTGATGTTAGATTTTATTTCTGAAAACAGCCAATTTTTAAGCGTCCTTACAGTTACTTTTGCGGGACTTTTCGCTTTTATAAAATGGTTAGACACCAGAAATAGAGAACTCAAAGAAAAACGTTACTCAAAGTACATGCAGTTGATTAGCGTAATTTCAGGAAAAAGAGAAGATAGTTCTCCCTCTAATTTACCAGAGCAGATTGCCGCTACGTGGTTTTTGATCGAATACAAAGAATACTTCGAAATAACAAAGAAAATATTTTCTAACAGTGACTTAAAAGAAATGGCCGATGAAACATGGATTAAGCATGTCCTGCCTCAGATGCAAAGCATGTTAAAAGAAATATCAAAATAAATCTTTGGAACCGTCCCCTGCCCAAAAATATCATTCCTTTTCGTCATTGCGAGGAGCCGCAGGCGACGCGGCAATCCAGCCTTTTGAACCACGAATAAACACAAATACACACAGATGAGATTGCGAGAGAAATAATCTGTGTTCATCGGTGTTTATCTGTGGTTAATGTTTCTGGATTGCTTCGCTGCGCTCGCAATGACATGATATTGTTTCAGCACAGCCAAAAAGATAAGGGAATGAATTAACCCACATGACCAATCTCGCGCATAAAATTCGTGACAAGATCCGTGAGCTGCAAAGTGAGGTTGAAACCGAGCTGTCCGAGAAGCGTGATGAGTTCCAATACCGGTTGGAACGCCGTAAGGTGATTTTCGAGCAAGAGGCGCTGGCCCTGCAGCGCGAGGCCAAAATGGGCCTGATCCGATACCTTCGGGAATCACGGTTGCTGGTCGTGCTGACCTCGCCGCTCATCTACAGTATGATACTTCCGATCATGATTTGCGATCTGTTTGTCAGCGTTTATCAAGCGATCTGTTTTCCGATTTACGGCATTCCCAAGGTCAAGCGCCGCGAGTATGTGGTGATGGATCGCAAATATCTAGCCTATCTCAACATCATTGAGAAGATGAACTGCATTTACTGTGAATATGCCAACGGGGTGATTGCCTATGTGCGCGAGATCGCCAGCCGGACGGAGCAATATTGGTGCCCGATTAAACACGCCAGAAAGCTCAAGGACCCGCCAGCGCGTTATTACGGTTATCTTGAGTATGGCGACAGCGAGGCTTTACACAAGAAGTGGGAGGCACAGCGCGATAAGTGCCGGGCGTGTGAAGTGCCAGGTAAGTGCACCGGGAAGACGGAAGGTGAGCGATGAAACGTAGATTGGTGATTGCGGGGATTGTGTTGGCGGTGCTGGTGGCCGGGGCGTTTATATATGACGCCGTCACCGCAAAGCCGCAGCGCGAAATTCTGATTGATAAGGATTACCGCCCTGCTCCGCCGAAGACCTATGCGCCCGTAGATGAGACGCTGACGCCGATGCCGAAGTAAACGTCGTTGCACTCCTCGCAATGACGATGGCGTCCTAGGCTGCCAGTTCCCGGGCGCCGACGATCCAGTCTTTCGCCTGTTCGACCTCGTCCAGCCCATAGAATTTTACTTCACCAGGGAAGAAGGGCTTAAACAGCGCGGTCATATTGCGAATCCAGCCCTCGTCTGTGACAAAAGCGATATGCGAAAGATCATTCCAATGTCTGATCCCGTAGCTCATATCATCCCACATGGCGGAAAGTTCCATGCCGCCGAAATCCCTAGCGATCACAAGCATCATTTTCAACGGCTTGTGTTTTTCCAGCATCTCGTCGCACAGCAGCAACATGCCGTCAACGTAGTCCTCGTGCGTCAATTTGCCACTCACCTCTATACCCAGTACGTTTTCGGGAAGGCCTTCTATTTGTTTAAACATTGTCTTTACTCCTTTTTGCATGGATATGGTCCCAGCGTATGCCTGTTTGCTGGCCTGCGATTTGACATTTATCAAGCGCGGCAAAATAGACACCAACCCCCCTTCCCCATTATTAAGAAATCGCATAGAATGGAGTTCGTCAGGCGCAGTTTTGCGCTCTTTCAACGCGCTCTTTCAAAACAAGGACAAATCCATGATTAAGTATGTTTCCGGTGATATTCTTCTTAGCGATGCGCAAGCCATTGCACACGGCATTGCGCCGGGCGATCATTTTAATCAGGGATTGGCGTTGACGCTGCGTGAGCGTTTTCCGGCGATGGCAAAGGATTTTCGTCATTATTGTCATCAAAGCAATCCACCGGCCGGTGGGGCGTGGCTGTGGGCCGGGCCGGACGGGGTGATTATTAATTTGATGACGCAGGACCCTGCGCCGGATCATAATGCGCATCCAGGCAAGGCCAGTGTTAAAAATATCTCTCATGCTTTGAAAGAACTTTGCGCGATTATCGATGCGGAGAGTCTGAGTTCCGTTGCTCTGCCGCGGCTGGCAACCGGTGTCGGCGGACAGGACTGGGAGGATGTCAAGCCGTTGATCGAAGAGCATCTGGGCGGGCTTAAGATTCCTGTGATCGTTTATGAGGCCTATACCAAGGATGAAAAAGCAAAAGAGAATATTCCCAAAGCTGCATAGGGGTCCGCTCACTTTTCAAAAGATTGCTCTTCCTTTTTCAAATCGCTATGCTGGCTTTTCCAGCAATCAGGAGGACTTTCATGCGTGTAATTTTGATACTGGCCTTGGCCGCTGTTTTCTCATTCCCCCAAACGGTGGCGGCGCAATGCGGCGCCAGTCCTGCGCCCGATCTGCCGGACGGGCATTTGATGATGAATTTCTCGGCGACCGAGCGGCGCGATGTTGAGCAGGATCTGCTGGTGACGACGCTGTCTTATAGTGCAACCAACCGTGATGTACGCGCATTGCAAAACGAAGTTAATAGCACCATGAAAAAAGCACTTGAGCGCGTCAAACGAGAAAAGGAAGTTGAAGCGCAAACAGGAGCGTATCAGGTGTATGAAACCAGTGATCCACATACGAAAGAACGGCTTTGGCGCGGATCTCAGAATATTACGCTCAAATCCAAAAATGCGGATGACTTGCTGGCTCTTAGCGGAGATTTGCAGGATATGAAGCTGGCAACGCATGGGCTTAGCTATACGCTTGACCCTGAAACGGCTGCAAGCGTTAAGGATAGTTTGATGGAAGCAGCGCTGATACAGCTCCAACAGCGAGCGGATCGCGCGGCGAAGGCGCTTGGAAAGTCCAGCGCTTCTTTGCGTGAGGTTACAATTGTGAATGAGGACGCCTCCTACTCTAACCTACAAATGTATGAACGCAGTATGGTAGGGACGATGCGGCAATGGATATGGCTGTGCCGGTTGCCCAAGCCGGAGAGACAACAATCAGCCTGAGCGTGAGTGCAACTGCGGTTTTGAAACCTTAATTAAGAGCAATATGAATCCATGGCCTTGCTGTTTCTTTACGGCACATTAATGCGGGGGTTTCGCAATGCCGCGCAGCTTGATCTCGGGCATTTTTTAGGCCCGGTGCGTACGGCCAGAGAGGAGTGCAGCATGGTGGCATGTGTTGATCCTCCTTATCCGTTTCCGGGCGTTATTGCCGGACACAGCCATATCGCCGGGGAGTTATATGATGCGGGCACCGATCTGTTACGTCGGCTTGATGCTTTTGAGCTTGAAGGTCAGGAATACATGCGTGAAACCATAGCCCTAAACAACGGTGAAAGTGCGCAGTATTACAGGCTTATTTATCCAAGCAGGATTACGGTTGTTGACCAGCATGCACAGATTGATTTTAACAAAAGCGAAAATTGCTATCGCTGGGTTCACGTAGAGTAAAAAAGTGATGATAACATTATGCGAAGCGGCAATGGATGTGTTGAGCACGCCTGAAGCGGTTAAAAAAGCAGAAAAGACAAGGCAATATGCACAGGCGTGGCGCGCTGGCGATATTTGCAATATCGGGCACGCTGATCTGCCTGCCAGACCGGCGCGCAGTGAAAGGCCGCAGCTTCTTGCTCCCAAAGACATGCCTAAACGTGCGAAAGCCGGAAGCCCGCGCTCCAAAATCGCTCTACTCCATGCGCTGGCGCATATTGAGCTTAATGCGATTGATCTGGCATGGGATGTGATGGCGCGGGGGTTTGATTTAGGCGGCTTTACGCGCCCCAAAGACTTTTACGATGATTGGGTTAAGGTGGCAGATGACGAAGCCAAGCATCATTTGATGCTGGAGGAGCGTTTAAATGCGCTGGGCGCTTCTTATGGCGACCTGCCTGCCCATGACGGTTTGTGGGAATCCTCGGAGAAAACGGCGCATGATTTTGCGGCGCGCCTTGCGATTGTGCCTATGGTTCTGGAAGCGCGTGGACTGGACGTGACGCCGGGAATGATTGCCGCTATGGAGAAACAGGGCGACACCGAAACGGCCCACATGCTGCAAATTATTCATGATGACGAGATTACGCATGTGCGCGCAGGAACGCGCTGGTTTGAGGCATGGTGCGCGCATCATGGAAAAGACGTTGAGGAAACGTGGCAGGATTTGGTTCGCACCTATTTCAACGGGCAGCTTAAACGCCCATTTAATCACCCTTCTCGCGAAGAGGCTGGGATGATCCGCGATTGGTATGAACCGCTGGCCGAGGCGTTGAATGATCTCGAAGACGTGGCTTAGACTCAGGACCTAAAAGACAAAAGGAATTCAAGCACTCTTTGGCAAAGATTTCTTGTCCATAATGACAATAGCGTGTTTAATTTAGCCTATGAATGACACTCCAGAGCATACAGATACGCCATCACCGGAGCCTGAAGCGCAGGAGGTTTCGCGCAGCCGGGATGACGATTTTTCCGTGATGGTTGAACGGTTAATCCGCGATGCGGAAGATATGCGGCTATCGTTTATGAAGCGTCACCGCACACGCGGGAACGTGACCATGACATTGGGGCTTATCAGCCTGACAATTGGCGCGACCGGATTTGGTTGGTTTTTGTTTATGGAAGCCGACATCCTGCGCGCTGTTGGCTCTATGTTGCTTGCGGTTATGATCCCGGCCTTACTGCAAATCTGGAACAACGGGATTTTGAAAGACTACGAGCGCAGCTATAAACGAGAGTTTTTGCCGCGCCTTGCCCAGGCTCTGGGCGGGTTTAAATTTCATCCTTCACGCGGGATCGGGCGTAAAATTATCGCCAGAACCGGGTTGATCCCGGCTCATGACATTTATGAAGCTGAAGATTGTTTTTTGGGGCATTATAAGGGCGTTAAGGTGTTGTTTTCCGAAGCGCGCCTTAAAACCAAGAAAAAATATATAGCGCCTGTTTTTGATGGCGTGTTTGTATTGCTGGAAATTCCTAATGCAGCAATCGAGGGGCATACAATTCTAACGGCTGATCGGAACGCCTATCGCATGTGGCGATCATCACGCTGGGGAAAGCTTCAAGACGTTCCGATTTCGACCGGCAACAAAAGCTGGGATCGTTTTCAAATTCTTTCCGATAATCCTGAGGGCGCAAAGCTTTTTATCGGTGAGCGGCTGCTCAAGGAACTTGCAGAAGCGGCTGATATTTTTGACAATGCGGATATTAGCGCGTCGTTTTTCAAAAGGAAATTTGTATTCCTTATGATTCCATATAAGGGCGATATGTTTGAAGCCTCCAACATTCATATTCCGGTTGCGACGAAACAGCATGCGATGCAATGCAAACGCGAGATCGAGCAGATTTTAGAGATTATTGATGTGTTTGATCTGTATCAAAAAGCGGATACGCCGCCTGCCGAGGTTAAAAACGAGGCTGAAAAAGCGGAAAACTCGCAGCCTGATTCATCCCTCTCACAAGAACCTCCAACGGATTCAGGTTTGGAAACAGATTAAATCTGCGCCCGCAGGATGATTTCGCCATCGTGGATGAGCACTGATTTTTTTGCGCTTTTGGGCAACGGGATCCCTGCTCCCCGGCAAAACATCATAAGCGCGGCGGCCAGAAAATCCCGGGCATATTCACGAATTTCTATACTTTGATCTGCTGGATTTTCAAGTGTCAAGACAATCTGCGATGTGTCAGAATCTTTTTCTTTTACACTGGTCACTGCACCCGGTGGGGGTTTTGGCAACTGTTTTTGTACACTCAGGGCGTATATAGCCTTGTAAACTTCATCCTGACTAAAAATAATTCTACGATCTTCACGGGGCATAAGGGAAAAATCAACCTCGGCGTCTTTTTAAATACGCCCGTATAATAATAAGAAAGTAATAGGCAGGATAGAAGAATTTTATTAATATCTGCATGATATAGTTTATTAGTCCTTCAACGCTAATCACTTTTCAGCAGAAAGCAGTGGAAGTCGTGAGCGAAAAACCAAAATCAGATAAAAATAACGATGAAACGGCGCAAGGCGTTTTCAGCGCAGTTGACAGTGTTGCGCAACGACTCTCAACCATTGAACAGTTTATCGCCCGGCGCTTTGATGAGATTTCGATGGAAATTAATGCGACATCTCAGCAAGTCGATATGGCTGAAGAAGGTATTATCAAGCGGTTTGCCGAGATTTTAGAAATTCTCAAGGCCGTTTCCTATGCCGGAGACGGCTCAACAGCGGCCAATGCCGGGGTAGAGCTGGACGCGGTTGTGGAAATGACCGAACAAGCAGCTAACCGGATTTTGGATGCGGCGGATCATTTAACCAGCCGGATTGAAGAGGAAAAAAACTCTTCTACAGATGAAGGGCGCAAGCAAGCCTTTGAAGAGATGGGAAAAGACGTCGAAGAAATTTATATGGCATGTTCGTTTCAGGATATTACCGGCCAGCGTATCCGTAAAACGCTGGAGAATTTGCGTATTATCGAAGATCGTCTCGGCAGCGCACTTGACAAAATGGGCATTCAAATAGATGTAAACCCAGAAGATCATGTTGCGATTAAAAACAAGCTTTCTACGCAAAACGATATTGATAATTTCTTCCAAACAAAAAAAGGTGAGAATTAGCTTAAGGGCATAGCTCTGCGCTTTTTTATACTTACTCCTTTATACCTGCTCCCGCCGCATCTGTTTTGCGGCGGTTTTTATATACCGAAAGTAAATATATAAAATTTTATATAAATACAGTTTAAGTAATATTTGTAACTATTACTTAAAGTTTTATCCATAATTCAGCAAATATTTACTTCGTCTTCGTATCCTCTAAGAAAAAAGAGGGTCACGATGGTGAATATAACTGCCTTAAAAGCAGAATTTACACAAAAAACAATAGAGGGACGGATCAGGGGACTTGCATGCAGGCTTTATAAACTGGCAGCAGATCCACAAGCTCCGCACCAGCGTGGCCCACTTTTTATTTCCCTGGATAGCGCATTTAAACCTGCCGCTGAGTATGACGGCATGCTTGGCAGCATGATGCTGGATAGTTTTTTGGGCACGGCATTTGCCGATGCCGGCAACGATAATACCTCCTCCGGAATGTTTGAAATTGGCGGTACACAGGAAATGGATTTTTTAGGTGAAGCGGCCAGTGAATATTTAAAAGATCATGAAAAACAAGCCCGCGGTCAGGGCAGCTTTGCACGCACAGAGCATAAGAGTCTGTGCAATCAATTTTCAACGATGCAAGAATGCGACAGCTTTGCGGCTAATCACCCGGTCCGCCTGCAGATTGAAGAGGCGCTGGCGGCGCTCAGCCGAACATTAGGCGTAGCAAAACGCAACACGCACACCGCGCCCATATTAGAGTTTTGCACTTAAAACACCTTTGAATTGAAAAGCTTGGCCCCTTCTTCTCATTAAGATATGATGAATTTGGATTTGTAGATTCAGCCCCACGCAACGAGCTCTTATGCAAAATTTTACTTCATCATTACTGCGCGAAAAATTTGTTATTCACGACCCTAAGGCCGGAAACAAAAAAGAGAGTGCGATTATCGCGCTGAGCAATCGTTTTGTCGTTGAGCTTGAAACCCCCAAAGACAGTTTGGATGAGGTCTTTATTGTCCGGGGGCACAACATGCATTCCGTGGTGCGTATGGCGGCGCGCATTATTCGTGAGTTTGAGCAATTGGGGCCAATTGCCCGGCGTCAACCGCCTTTTGATTGGGAAAAAGCGTGGGGCTCTATCGTCAATGATTATGAATATGCTTATAATCCACAGCGCTGGATTGCGATTTACCATGGCGGAAAATGCATTTTTTCTGCCGGAGAGTATCACCCGTTTCTGGACATGATTGAAAAATGCGACCATGGCAACAATCAAGATTACGATTACGCTATTCCGATGGCTGAAAAGATGTTTGAGGCTGCGGGAAAACGTTTGAATATTGATCATGATGCCAATGTGGCGTTATCTGTACATTTTGAGAGAGGTGAAGGGCGATGCGGCGTGATTTTGCGCGGTTCAAATCAGACAACGACCTTTAGTTTTGTTGCAAAGTCAAAATCATCCGGCCATGCCATTAACATTCCACAGTGCCTGGGCGGCGCGGCGGCGTTTTTGGAAGGTGTACAAATGGCCTTTCTGATGGGAATGAATACAGAGAAAATCCGTATCGGTCTGATTGAACGATTTTCCAAGGAAGAGAAGCAAACCCGTGAGGGCAAGCAGCGGCTGGGCCGGCTAGCCAATGAAATCGCCAACATGGAGGCAGCGCACGAAGTGCGGTATCGCCCTGAAAAGCCAGAGTTTTATTTGCTCATGGCGCAGGCTGAAGAGCTGGGACAACGGATTTTGGAGCCGCCTGAGAAAGCGCCAGAAGGTAATGAGCTTGATGCCCCTACTGATGGAAACACTCCAGATGGTGAAGAGGTTTAAAACATCCTTATTCCATTGTATTTTTAGGTATATTAGAAAAACTTATTGTTTTTTGCTTATGATTATGTAATTGTTGTGGATTCGTTTATTTAGGATGCTGACGTCTTTATATTGCCATGAGTCAAACTGCGTATTCTGAGTCCATAAACATCGCTTTTTCCCAAGAGGCTGAGCATTGGGAACAGAATGGTCTGTCAGACGATTTTTCGAAGCAATTTGATACGTCGGCGACATTTTGGGCCTGCGCCGAGGAAAACCCCTCTAACGATGCAAATGAAAGCACACCTTATGGTTATGACAAAGCAGAAGAAGGTGCCCTATTAGCCTGCGCAAAAAACGGAGACGAGACCGCCTACAATACGCTTTTCTTCAAATATGAGCCAAGCATGAGGCGGCTTCTTATGCGTTTTCAAACAGCTGCGAACACGGATGACATTTTGCAAGATGTTTATATGAAAGGCTGGAGTGGCCTCAGAAATTTTAGAGGAGAAAGCTGCTTTCATACATGGATATACACGATAGCCCGTAACGCGAGCATAAATTTTTCAAAAACCAATAAAACATACGATGGCACTAGCTATGATGATCTTTTTGACAGTGATCTGTATGGCCTGTCTCTTGAGGCTGGCAGTGATGTTTTAGCTTTTTGGGAAGACAGGGAAACTCTGCAGGCTTTCATTGCGGCTCTTGAGGCACTGCCTGACGATATGAAAAAAACTTTCCGCTTAAGAATTATTGAGATGAAATCCTGTGAAGAAACAGCCGCCGCTCTCGGTATTTTAGAAGGAACCGTTAAATCAAGAATTTTCAAAGCTAAGAAACATATAGAGGAGGAATGCGCGGCGCGCGGGATAGATTTACAACTTACCAAAACAATGAAAAAGCCGAAAAAGAAAGCCCCTATCGCCAAGACCGTTTCTGTCGATAGTAAATGCAGCCCACGATATCCCAAACTCAGCCACGATATTATTGTTGGCCATATTTGGTCGCATCTTGAAAAATTTGGTGCATTTCCTCACAAACGTTCCGGTGAAGTTTTTGATAAAACCAGTGAAAACTGGTGTGCCCTTGATATGGCAGGACAGGCGAGGTGCCGGGGCTTAAGCGATGGTATGACACTCAAACAGCGCATATGCGCTGCCATACAAGAAGAAGCAATATGCCACGCGAGATTAAAAGGCGAAATTCCTGAAAAAGACAGCGGAGCCTTGCCAAATCATCCCGATTTTGATTGGGAAATGGTTGATAATTTTCTTAAAAGTGCCAAGGGCCGTTATAAACTTTCACTCGAAGACGTGCTGGCTGATGTGGATTTTAGTGAGGCTTTGGAAATATATGAGCGGCGCATCAAGCAAGAGGCAGCGCAGATGCCAACGCCGGATGCGCAGCATCGGGGCGTGAGCACACTCTATCCATGGAAACCCAAAATATATGATGGACTCACGCGTGAATACGAAGAACAGGCTATCCTGGCGGCTCTTGCGTTTCCTATCCCCGATATAGAGCCTTAAAACCCTGCCAAGCGGGCTTTAGATTACGCGGCCAGGCTGCGCAAGACATAATGCAAAATACCGCCATTTTCAAAATATTCGACTTCATCGAGCGTATCGAGACGACAGAGCAGTGTTACGTCTTTGCTTGAACCATCGGCGTAATGCACGCTCATGGCGACATCCTGGGCGGGTTTGAGACCGCCGGAAATGCCAGTGATGTCAAAAGTTTCGCTGCCGTCCAGTTTCAAGGTCTCGCGGTTTACACCGCCCTTGAATTGCAGCGGCAGGACGCCCATGCCGATAAGGTTGGAGCGGTGAATACGCTCGAAACTTTCGGTGATGACAGCTTTGACGCCGAGCAAACGCGTGCCCTTGGCCGCCCAGTCTCGCGATGAGCCTGTGCCGTATTCCTTGCCGCCAATCACAACGAGCTGCGCACCTTCCTGGCGGTATTTCATGGCCGCATCATAGATACTCATCTCTTCGCCTGATGGCATATATCTGGTATAGCCGCCTTCGGTACCGGGAACCATTTCGTTTTTAATGCGGATATTGGCGAAAGTGCCGCGAGTCATCACACGGTCGTTGCCCCGGCGCGAGCCGTAGGAGTTGAAGTCTTTGGGCTGGACGCCATGTTCGACCAGATAGGCACCGGCAGGGTGGTCGGGTTTAAATGATCCGGCGGGAGAGATATGGTCCGTGGTCACAGAATCGCCAAGAATGGCTAATGGACGTGCGCCTTTAATGTCCTTCACATCTCCAGCCTGGTTGCTCATGCCTTCGAAGAATGGCGGGTTTTGAATATAGGTAGAGCTGTCTTTCCAGCTATAGGTTTCACTGGCAGCCGCTGTGCCGATGGCCTGCCATTCTTTTGTGCCTTTAAAGACATCACCATAGCGGTCAAGGAACATTTCACGCGTAATGCAGGTGCGCATCAGTTCTTCAACCTCCTGATTACTTGGCCAGATGTCTTTCATAAACACATCGTTGCCGGCGGAGTCCTGGCCTAATGGCTCTTTGTACAGATCGACCTTCATGGACCCTGCAATGGCGTAGGCCACAACCAATGGCGGGGAGGCCAGATAGTTGGATTTTACATGCGGTGAAATGCGCCCCTCAAAGTTGCGGTTACCAGACAGGACGGAGGTTACGTTCAGATCCCCTGCTTCCACCGCTGCGCCAATGGGGCCGGGCAAGGGGCCGGAATTGCCGATACAGGTGGTGCAGCCATAGCCGACCGTATCGAAGCCGAGGGCGTTGAGGTCTTCGGTCAAGCCCGCCTTATCAAGATAGCTGGTCACAACCTGTGAGCCGGGCGCAAGGGATGTTTTTACCCATGGCTTGGCGGTGAGGCCCTTTTCGCGGGCTTTGCGCGCTACGAGGCCCGCGGCCATCATTACGGCCGGGTTGGACGTGTTTGTGCAAGAGGTAATCGCGGCAATCACAACATCGCCGTTATCCAGCGTATAGTCCGCACCTTTGACAGGAACAGATTTTTCTTCAGGGCAGACTTTGGCGAATGCTTTTACAGAGTCAGTCAGAGCTATGCGGTCTTGCGGGCGTTTCGGGCCAGAGATAGAGGGAACCACGTCGGCCAAATCCAGATGCAGCGTGGTGGTAAATTCAGGATCAGGTGTCTTTGCGTCGCGCCACATGCCTTGTTCTTTTGCATAGCTTTCCACGATTTTTACGCGGTGTTCGTCGCGGCCCGTGAAGCGCAGGTAGTTGAGCGTTTCTTCATCAATCGGGAAGAAGCCGCAGGTTGCGCCATATTCCGGAGCCATGTTGGCAATCGTGGCCTGATCGGCCAGTGTGAGATGATCGAGACCATCACCGTAGAATTCAACGAATTTACCAACAACGCCCAGCTCGCGAAGCATTTCAACCACGCGCAAGACCAGATCGGTGGCGGTGTTGCCTTCTTTCATTTTGCCGGTCAGCTTAAAGCCAACGACTTCAGGGATGAGCATAGAAATTGGCTGGCCAAGCATGGCAGCTTCGGCCTCGATACCGCCGACGCCCCAGCCCAGAACAGATAATCCGTTGACCATTGTGGTATGAGAATCTGTGCCGACCAGCGTATCAGGATAGATTACGCCGCCGTCTTCCCAGACAGTCTGGGCAAGATATTCAAGATTGACCTGATGGCAGATACCGGTGCCCGGCGGGACAACACGGAAATTTTTAAAGGCTCCCTGCCCCCATTTGAGGAACTCATAGCGCTCACCGTTGCGCTCAAACTCGTGTTCAACATTGGCTTGGAAAGCAGATGGAGTGCCAAATTCATCAACCATAACGGAGTGATCAATCACGAGATCGACGGGCACCAGCGGGTTGATTTTCTGTGGATCACCACCAAGGGCTTTCATTGCCTCACGCATTGCGGCCAGATCAACCACCGCAGGGACGCCGGTGAAATCCTGCATCAATACGCGCGCGGGGCGGTAGGCGATTTCATGGCTTGATTTTTTGGCCTTGAGCCAATCGGCCAGCGCCTGCACATCTTCTGTTGTTACAGAACGGCCATCTTCAAACCGGAGCAGGTTTTCGAGCAGGACTTTGAGGGTATAAGGCAGGCGCGATATGTCGCCAATCTTGTCTGCGGCGGCTTTAAGGCTGAAATAATCGTAGCTTTTTCCATCAACTTCGAGTGTTTTACGTGTTTGCAGAGAATCGTGGCCGGTGCGTGTCATTTTTTTATCCCTTGAAATTTGAGCCTGAATTAGACCGTTGCAAGAGCATATCATGAGTTGAAATGGTTTAAAATCTGTAAAAATACGTGAGAATTCAATGTGTTATGAAAATCCTTAAAATGAGCATAGTCTGCCCTTTTTTTTGCCACATTTGGAAGAGATACTTTAAAGTATAGACAAACCAGATCGGAATTAGAAGAATTCAGACCTCTACTGTCTAAATTAGCTCACTACCGTAATTTTACCGCCGGGCCTTACCACCCCGGCGGTTTTACGTTTTGGGCAGACTTTTAAAGCTCCATCTTTTCAATTCGGCTTTGCAGACTGTTCTCAGACTTTTGCGTTCTTTTATGGTGTTTGACAACGTCACTAAAAACGCGGGATACTTTTCGGGAAAGCATTCCCTGATCATCTACCGCTTTTAGCGCGGCCTTAAAACTTGCAATTAATTCGTCCGGAACAGGGATATCTTCACGATCATCAATGTCAAAACTGCTATATGATCCTTTTGAAGGATACGGTCGGCAACCCTCAAGCGCCTTCAGAAGCGACGGTGCATCAAGAAGGCTTTTGACCAGCGCCCGTGTAAAGTTTTGAACGCTATCGGTGCTAATGCTCCTAAATTCTCCGGCTTTTGCTCTTTTGTGGAGCAAGGCCATAGCGCCGAGCGCATCCGCATTATGCTGACCAAGGCCCGCTTCAAAATCGACTTTACCGCTCAGGAAGATCGCTTCTGGCGCATTTTCATCATCCATGGTTTCAAGAGCGGCAATAGCTTTTTCCGGGCACCATCTGGCAATAGTGGTCGCCAATTCCTGTACAGCCTCTTTTCCGCCAATGTCCTGCAAGGCTGCAATATAATCATCCTCGTGCGTTTGAACGAAGCTCTCCCTGGAATAAAGCGCAGCCAGGTTCAAATATTCACCTTCAATACTCAGTAAACCTGCCACGTGAGACGCCGCGCCTGGAAAATTTTTGAACGCTTCAATCGTGCAATGACGCACGGCATCATTTTGCAAAAGCGGCGCATTAAAACTAAATATTTTTGCAATATTAAACGGTATTATACGCGTTTTATTTTCAGCGAGTTTTGGAATTATCTCAATAGCCCTTTCGGCCGTTATCTTGACGGATTCTGCCTGGATACGTTTCAAATTATACTCTTTAAACACTCTTTCCGGCACCGATTTTTTATCTGTATCGGAAGTCTCTGACTTTTTATCTGCTGTTTCGTCTGACATGTTTTTACATCTGCCTGCTTGTTGCTGTAAGCGCATAGTTTATTACAATAAATACTCCAAATATGTCAATAATTATCGCGAAGCGGATTGACGCGGGAGCGCCGTCGTGGATACAACTATATTTATGAGCATTCAAAAGCCCTTGCATAAAAGACGACGCACAACAGCCGTTCGAGCAGGCGTGGGGACGGACCCGGCCTATAGGTCGGTGATGCCGCCGCTTTATTTATCTTCCACCTTTCAGATTGACGGGCTCGACAAGCGCGGGGATTACGAATATTCGCGCACGCGCAACCCGACGCGCGATGAACTTGCCAACGCTTTGGCAGCCCTTGAAGGCGGTATTGGTTGTGCGGTTACAGCTTCGGGGATGGCGGCGTTGACGCTCTTGTTGCATTTGTTAGGGCCGGATGATCTGGTGCTGGCACCTTATGATATGTATGGGCGCTCTTATTGGCTTTTGCGCGCACTGGCGGAGAAAAAGCATTTCCGGCTGAAGTTTATCGATTGTTACGACGAAGGCGCCTTGACGCAAGCCTTTGACAAAAACCCGCGCATGGTGATTTTAGAAACGCCCAGCAACCCGGTCATGCGGATTGCCGATATTGCAGATATTTCCAAACGAGCGAAGGCCTGCGGTGCACTCACAGTGTGTGATAACACATTCCTGTCTCCTATTTTGCAAAATCCTTTAAAGCTCGGCGCGGATATCGTTTTTCATTCCACCACCAAGTTCCTGAACGGCCATAGCGATGTTGTGGGGGGCTGCGTGATCGTGAAAGATGATGAGCAATTTTTGGCCGATTTACATTTATGGAACAACTCGCTGGGCACCATCGGGGCGCCGTTTGATGCGTATATGACGCTGCGCGGGATGCGAACGCTGGAGGTGCGGGTGCACCGGGGAGAAGAGAACGCCGCAGCGATTGCGCATTATCTGCAAGAGCATTCTAAAGTTTCCAAAGTCTTTTATCCCGGTTTGCCCGGCCATGAGGGCCATGAGATCGCAAAACGCCAACAGGAAGGTTTTGGGGCAATGCTGAGCTTTACGCTTGAAGGCGATATGGACGGGTTTTTGTCAAAGCTTGAGATGTTTTCACTGGCGCAATCGCTGGGCGGGACGGAGAGCCTGATCAACCATCCAGCCAGCATGACGCATGTTTCTATGGGCGCTGAAGCGCGTGCAAAAGCTGGCGTTACCGATAATCTTCTGCGCCTGTCCGTGGGGATAGAGCATATTGATGATTTATTAAGTGATTTGGAAGCGGCGCTCAACGTTGCTTAATTTTATCGTCATTGCGAGCGAAGCGAAGCAATCTAAGTGGATTGCCGCGTCGGACTAAGTCCTCCTCGCAATGACGTTTGGTAAATCATTGCCCTCTGCTGGCAGCTAAAGGTGATTCGTAATCCGGGCATTGGCCCTGCACAAACTGGTATTCGGCCAAATTATCTATAGCTTGCTGGGCTTCTGTGCGTTCGATTTCCATTTTCTTATATTCAAACTGAACAAGCTGAGCAACGGTGTTTTTCATTCTGTCCATGATGGTTTGCGCATTTTCCGCTGCAATGGGCCCGGCAATAAAACCGCGCTGCCGGAGCCCGTCAAAAACTTTTTTTCCGATCGTTTGCGCATATTTATTGACGATTTTGCGATCAGCATTAACGTGTTTCATTTCATGTTCAAGCACGGCGCCATACATGCAGGAATCTTCTGAAACTTCCTTCGCAATTACAATTTTAGGCGTAATATCGAGCGTTATGGTGACTTTTTTATAATAGATGCAATAGGCGTTTGCCCTTGATGTGAGCTTGTAATCAAGCTCTACAGATGAGCGCATATTGATTTGCCCCTCCATAAAACCGTTCGTATGCGTAACGTTGTTGTAGCCATAAGGGTTAATCGTATCGATGCTTTGGCCTTGCAGCGATGCAGCGCTACGTGAGGTGTCTATTACTAATTCAGCGGTTTTGGGCACAACAGAGATATCAGCCGACGTCGTCATTTGGCAAATTTGCGGGCTGGATACCGCAAGAATTAAGGCCGTGCCTGCTGTTACAGGGTCAAAAGGAATCATGCTGTCTGCTTGCTCTTGTTAAACTCTTCCGAATAGTATATCAGGAAAAAGGTTAATATTTGAAGAAATTCAGGAGGTTGCACCATGGGCATGATCGCATATCTGGTCAGTCTGGCCTTTGACATTTATATTGGCATCATTGTTATTCAGGTCGTGGTGAGTTGGCTGATTATTTTTGACGTCATCAATGCTGAAAACGCGCAGGCGCAAAACCTGGTTGCGCTTTTGAAACGTGCGACTGATCCAATTTACAAACCCTTACAGAAGTATATCCCGCCGATTGGCGGCATTGATGTCACTCCGATTGTGGTTATTTTGGGGCTATCACTGTTACAAAATATCGTTGTAGGGGTTTTGATATAATGCTGGCAAAGAAAGAGGCACACGCCATGAGCGAGACACAGAATATTGACGGCAAGGCGGTGGCCAAGACCCTGCGCGAGGAACTGGCAGATGAAGTCGCGGGGCTGAATATACAGCCCGGTTTGGCTGTGATTTTGGTCGGCGAGGACCCAGCCTCTCAGGTTTATGTACACAACAAAATTAAGGCTTGTGAGGCGTGCGGAATTAAAAGCTTTGAATCGCGGTTGCCTGCACAGGCCACAGAAGCGGAGATTATGGCCGAAATCGAAGCGTTTAATGATAATAAGGATGTGCACGGGATTTTACTGCAATTGCCGCTGCCTTACCCGCTGAATGCCGATGTGTTGATCCAGCATATCAAGCCGGAAAAAGACGTGGACGGGCTGACATTCATTAATCAGGGCAAGTTGATTGCAGGCGATAAAAGCGGGTTGGTGCCGTGTACGCCGCAAGGCTCGATGATGCTCATCAAGAGTGTTGAGGAAGATTTGAGCGGCAAACATGCGGTGGTGATCGGGAGAAGCTTATTGTTTGGAAAGCCAATGGCGCAGTTGCTTTTGGCCGAAAACTGTACGGTAACAAGCGCGCATTCACGAACGCAAAATTTACCGGAGATTTGCCAGCAGGCCGATATTCTGGTGGCCGCCGTCGGGCGTCCTAAAATGGTTCAGGGTGCGTGGATTAAGCCGGGCGCGATTGTGATTGATGTGGGCATTAATCGCCAGGATGACGGGAAATTATGCGGTGATGTTGATTATGAACAGGCACGCGGCGTAGCGAGCGCAATTACGCCAGTGCCGGGCGGCGTCGGGCCGATGACGATTGCGTGCTTGCTGAAAAACACCGTCGAAGCCGCGAAAAAGGCTAAAAATTGAGGGCGCATAGCATCTTTCAATGATTTAGCCGAAATCTTTTTCTTGCTATTTATGTGTTTCGCCCTGTATAAACATTGTTTTTATGTAAATGTTTATAATGTGCCATGGCTAGTAAAGCTTTTATTCGATCCATAACATCAATGAGTAAAAAAGCGCTTAGCGAGCGTCCACTTTCCCAGCGTTTTTCCGATATTGCTACTCTTGTCAGAGGTGTAAGGAACAATGTTCCGGAATTTTCAGAAGATTCCGGTTTTGCCGTTGACCCATGGGACAAGCATAAAAATGTACGCCCTCATGTAGAAGCGATGCTGCATATATCGGAAACAATCCGCCATTCTCAGACGTATCTGGATTTTTTGGAAAACAGCCGCGATCTTACTTTACGCTCGATTCAAGATGACCGTGGTCTTCTTGAAAGCATAGTGCATTATCCGGTTTCTTGTGAGAATGATCAAAAAGCGGTTATTCAAGCCGTGAATTTATATCAGGCTGCTGCGTCCTGCGAAGCAAGCGATTTTGATTTTGGGGAGACGAATATTGTATTTTTTGAAGAAGCGAAGCGTTACTACAAACAATCCAATGCGATTCGTATCTTAAATGGCTCCTCTGCTTGTAATCTGAAAACCGGATCGAGAAAAATTAAGATTAATACGCATGACGATGCCGGCTTTCGTAACCCTTTAAAGGCTTTGAGCATCGTTTTTCACGAAGGCGTCCATGACCAGATTTTTCAACTGGCTTTTGCCTGTTACACAAAGAAAGGCAATTTGGGGAATTTGGCTGGAGATGCCAAGCTTTATGCAACATTTAAGGAACAGGGTGCGACAATTCCTTTCGGTATACGCTTGGCTTATCTTGAACAATTTTATGAAATCGTCGCTCATGATCAGCAGGATAAATTCGCGCGCGATCTCAATAATCTTTTGAAATCAGCGGATAGTGGCTTTACTTTGTCACATCCGCATTAATAAACCATTCTCAGGAACGGGGTGTAGCCCTGGATTTGTTCAAGGGCATCGTTGCGCGCCTTAAGGTGGATGGCATATTGCTGTAGCTGCATGAAATTTTTGAATGTCATGTCCGGATCTTTGAACTCGTATGCGTCTACACCAATGCCATCAAGATATTCGAGGAGTTTACGGTTATTGCCCAGCCAGCTACTGGCCTCGACAAAGAAGGCCTGCGCTACACCGCGATGATACTTAAAAGAGCTACGAATGGAAGGGGAAGCCTTCGTCTCTTCGATTTCAGCCTCAATGGCACTGGCTTCTTTATCAATTTCTTTATGCCAATATCTAAGGATGATTTCTGCTGTTTTAATATTTTTGAGCTGCCCTTGAATGTTTTGAGACGAATTGAGCACGGCCTGTCCGCCGATATGGGCCATATAGCGCCGAATTTCATAGCCATAGAGGTCATATTCGGGAGGAATATCCACATAGATGCCGTGAATAAGGCGCTCAATACGCTCGCGCAACGTGCTTGGCGGTTCCTGCTTGATGAAGCGGACCTTGTCAAAAACCGGTTCAAGGGGTTGTTTATAAGGGAATTTGAGCTGCTGGGGCATTCCCGGAACCCGCGGGGCCCTCATGGCTTCTTCGAGCGTTTGCGGCGTTGCCTTCTGGAATGATCTGTAAGCCGGACCATTTTGAGCGAAAACCTGCGATGCAGGTGTCATAGACCCCGATACCAATAAGCCCAGTGCTATCAATGCGTAGAGTAGATGTCTCATGCATATATTGTACAGGTTTTTGACGGTGATCGCCAACAGCGCTTATTCCCCTTGGGCGACCGTGAAGCCGGGTTTGCCGTCGTAATTATGCAGCATGACCGATTTTGTGAAGTTGAGATCGGCCTTGTTCATGCGATCCATCAGAGCGATGACCTGCGAAGTTTTTACGGTTTCGCCGTTGTCGGACATAAAGCGCAGGCGCCAGTTATCGGCGCAGAATGTTTCAGGCTGGCCGTCGGGCCAGACCTTGGTGCCGCGGTTGGAGATCATCTGGAGCTTAAGATTGTCATTGACGCAAGCATTGATAGCGGCGGCCAAGTCATCGGCGCTGCCATCCCAGTTGATGCCGATATCGACGCCAACGCGTTCTTTCGAAACTTCGACGGATGGTTTAAGCGGCGGCAATTTGAGTCCGCCGGCAACATCGGGGTAGGATTTGACAGGCAGAACTTCCGGCTCCTGTCCCAGACGCTCAATAACGGCCTTGGTGAAACCTTCGGTGCCAACCTGTTCTTTTGAAATACCTTTGCGGTAAATCTCGCCGGTATGAACACCATTTTCGATTGTGCGCAGCCAAGCGTTGTGGATTTTGGCTGCAACGGAGCCTTGGCCGATGTGAGTGAGCATCATGACGGAGCCGAGAATAAGCCCGGAGGGGTTGGCGATGCCCTGCCCGGCAATGTCAGGCGCAGAGCCGTGGACGGCTTCGAACATGCCGAAATCAAGACCGATATTGGACGAACCGCCAAGACCGACGGAGCCGGTGACTTCGGCGGCTACATCGGAAATAATATCGCCATACAGGTTCGTGGTAACGATGACATCGAATAAATCCGGGCGGTTGGCGACTTTAGCTGTGCCGATGTCGATGATCATGTGTTCATTTTCAATATCCGGGTATTCGGCGGCAATTTCATCAAAGACCTGATGAAACAGACCGTCCGAGATCTTCATGATATTGTCTTTGGACATGCAGGTAACTTTTTTGCGATTATTGGCGCGGGCATATTCAAAAGCGTAGCGCATAATGCGCTCTGTACCGGGACGGGAGATAACTTTGAGCGAAGCCATTACGTCACGCGACTGGCGGTATTCGATGCCGCCGTAAAGATCTTCTTCGTTTTCGCGGATAATCACCAGATCCATTTTCGGATGATTCGTGCGTACAAACGGGTGGTAAGATACGCAGGGGCGTACATTGGCGAAAAGCCCTAAGGATTTGCGGACTGTCACATTGAGGGATTTAAAACCGCCGCCCTGGGGGGTGGTGATGGGGGCTTTGAGGAACACTTTTGTCCGACGCAGGGATTCCCATGATTCTTCTGCGATACCGTTTTTTATTCCAGATTTATAGACCGCTTCACCAATTTCTATTTCTTCAATCTCAAGCTGCGCACCGGCAGCCTCAAGAATTTGCAAAGTCGCGTCCATGATTTCCGGACCGATTCCATCGCCGCGCGCTACTGTGATTGGTGTTTTGGTCATGATTGTTTTCCCCTTAAAGAACCTGAAAATTCGCCTGAGAATCGTAGCATCATAGCGGCATAAATCTAAGCGTTTTTATTTCTTTTCATACAGACACATTCGAGATTTTTCGGAAAAATCTGTTATTACGTTTAATTTTCTGTTGCATTGCAATGTTAAGAGGAGCATGTTCCGCGATAATTTTTAAATTCATTTGATATTAACGTCAAAAAAAGAAAGGCAAAATATCATGCCCTGCAATGATGCAATGATTGAAGATGTCGTGACAGCCCGTCCAAACCAAACAGTTTCCGAGGTGCTCGAACTTTTTAGCAAATACAATATCCGAAGCGTTCCCATCGTTGATGAAAATCGGAGCGTTGTCGGCCTGTTCAGCTTTTCGCACCTGTTGTACAGCCTACTTCCCGTTCCGGCGACGCTCGGCGATCACATGATGCGGCTCAAACACATGGATATTAGTCTCGATCACCTGCTGGGCGCTTCTCCCTGGGTTGCAAAACGGTTGAACATTATTTTGCCGAAAACGATGGAAGAAGTCATGTTAAAAAATCCCGTCTGCGTCCGGGTCGACTCACCGATACGCGAAGGCATTCGCCTGATGGTTAAATATGACAGCCCCCTGCCGGTTGTGGAGGACGAAAAAAACCGGAAACTGGTCGGCCTGATTTCCTCCCAATCCGTGCTTGGCGTTCTAACGGAAATCGCTTCACATCTGGAAAAAGGCAAAGAAGTGCACGAATAAACTGCACTCAAAGTTTGGAAATCGTTTAATTCAAAACAAAAAAAGAAAGTCACAAGATAATGCATGAATTAGTATTTGATACGCCGATGCTTATTTCTGCGATCATTCTGATCGTGACCTTTGCAGGCATTTTTACCGAAGGACTTCACCATATCCACCGCACAAAAATCGCGATGCTCGGCGCAGCGGCCATGGTGATCATCGGGCAGGTCTTCGGGTTTTATAACCCGGAAAAAGCCATTGAAGCCATCGACTGGAACGTGGTGTTCCTGCTCGGCGCGATGATGACCATCGTCGCCATCATGATCCCGACGGGTGGGTTTCAGGCCATAGCCTACTGGATCGCGGATTTCAGCAAGGGGCGGCTGTTTTTGCTTCTGGCCCTGATGGGAACGGCCGTAACGGTCATTTCCCTGCTGCTGGACAACGTGACCACGGTGGTGATTTTCGGCCCGCTGATCGTCCTGATCTGCCAGGCGCTGAAGGTCAACCCGATTCCCTATCTTCTGGCCGCCGCGCTTCTGTCCGATACGGGCGGCGTGGCCACGCTGGTCGGGGATCCGCCCAACCTAATGATCGGCTCGGCCGCGGATATCGACTTCAATACCTTCTTCATCCGTATGGGTGGGATCGTCTTCGCCGCATGGCTCGTGACC
>Ga0116162_10000701_pt1 | contig 23252 bp, 21 predicted proteins | sample AD_UKC105_MetaG_FD_89875 | JGI IMG/M metagenome (GOLD analysis project Ga0116162, IMG submission 89875) | Active sludge microbial communities of municipal wastewater-treating anaerobic digesters from Hong Kong - AD_UKC105_MetaG | ecosystem: Engineered > Bioreactor > Anaerobic > Digestate...
CATCTCGACCCCCGTCACAACCACCGAACGCGTCTCGTCCGTCAGTCCCACGATCTCTACCGTGTCGCTGATCTTCACCGTTCCACGCTCAACACGGCCCGTCGCTACCGTACCGCGCCCCGTGATCGTGAATACGTCTTCCACCGGCATCAGGAACGGCTTGTCCACGTCGCGCTGCGGCGTCGGAATATAGCTGTCCACCGCGTCCATCAGCTCGAACAGGCACGCGCACTCCGGCGCTTCCTTCGCGTTCTTGCCCGCCAGCAGTGCGTTCATCGCCAGCAGCGCGCTGCCCTTGATGATCGGGATATCGTCGCCCGGAAAATCGTACGAGCTCAGCAGTTCCCGAATCTCCATCTCCACAAGCTCCAGCAGCTCAGGATCGTCCACCTGATCCGTCTTGTTCATGAATACGATGATGTACGGTACGCCAACCTGACGCGCAAGCAGGATGTGCTCGCGGGTCTGCGGCATCGGGCCGTCGGCCGCGCTCACAACCAGGATCGCGCCGTCCATCTGCGCAGCGCCCGTGATCATGTTCTTTACATAGTCCGCGTGCCCCGGGCAGTCCACGTGCGCGTAGTGCCGCTTGTCGGTCTCGTACTCCACGTGCGCCGTGTTGATCGTGATTCCACGCGCCTTCTCTTCCGGCGCCTTGTCGATCTCGTCGTACTTCATCGCCGTCGCTTCGCCCTGCTGCGAAAGCGCCATCGTGATCGCCGCCGTCAGCGTCGTCTTCCCGTGGTCTACGTGCCCGATCGTCCCGATGTTGACATGCGGTTTCGTTCTCTCGAATTTTGCCTTTGCCATAATAGCTCTCCTTCTTTTGATTCAATCGTTCTTATAAACGGTAATTATTTTTCCCGACCACCGTCTCGGCGATCGATTTCGGTACCTCGTCATAATGCGCAAACTGCATGGTGAACGTTCCGCGTCCCTGCGTGCGGCTGCGAAGATCGGTTGCATACCCGAACATCTCGGAGAGCGGGCAAAGCGCGTCGATCACCTGGATGTTCTGCCGTGCTTCCATGCCGCTGACCTTGCCGCGACGCGCGGTGATGTTTCCCATCACGTCGCCAAGGTAATCCTCCGGCACGAGAATTTCAACCTTCATCATCGGCTCAAGCAACGCGCAGTCCGCCTTTTCAAGCGCTTCCTTGACCGCAAGGGAGCCCGCGATGTTAAACGCCATTTCAGAGGAATCGACCTCGTGGTACGAGCCGTCCAGCAGCGTCGCCCTGACGTCCACGACTTCGTAACCGCCGAGCTTGCCGCTCTTGAGCGCTTCCTGAATGCCCTTGTTCACGGCGGGTATGTATTCCTTCGGAATGACGCCGCCGACGATCTTGTCAACAAATTCGTAACCTTCGCCCGGCGCGCGCGGCGCGAGTTCGATCACAACATGGCCGTACTGGCCGTGGCCGCCGGTCTGGCGCACATAACGCGCTTCGGCCTTGACGGGTGCCTTGATGCTTTCCTTATAGGAAACCTGCGGGTTGCCGACGCGCGCTTCCACGTGAAACTCGCGAATCAGACGGTCGACAATGATTTCAAGATGCAGTTCGCCCATTCCCGCGATGATGGTTTGCCCGGTTTCCTGGTCCGTATAGGTGCGGAACGTCGGGTCTTCTTCGGCGAGCTTGATCAATGCGAGAGACATCTTCTCCTGGCCCGCTTTGGTCTTCGGCTCGATAGCGACCTGAATGACCGGGTCCGGGAATTCCATCGATTCAAGCAGAATCTGGTGATTCTCCGTGCAAAGCGTGTCGCCCGTTCCGGTTTCCTTCATGCCCACCAAAGCGACGATATCGCCGGAATGCGCCTCTTCGATCTCCGTGCGCCTGTCCGCGTGCATCATGAGGATTCGCCCGACGCGCTCGCGCTTGTTTTTGCTCACGTTATAGATATAGCTGCCGGATTTCATCGTGCCGCCATAGACGCGGATAAACGCCAGCTTACCGACGTATGGATCGGTCAGGATCTTAAACGCAAGCGCCGCAAACGGGCCGTCGTCGCGCGGTTCGACGATGATCTCCTTTTTTCCGTCCTTGCTGGTGCCTTTCGCCGGCGGGATGTCCAGCGGGCTCGGAAGATAGTCTACAATCGCGTTCAGCAGGGGCTGCACACCCTTGTTGCGATAGGACGAACCGCAGGTGACCGGTACGACCCGGCCGGCAAGCGTCGCCTTGCGAATGCACGGGATCAGTTCCTCCGCGGTAAACCATTCGCCTTCGAAATAACGCTCCATCAGATTTTCGTCTTCTTCGATAATCGTATCCAGAAGCTTGGCGCGCTGCTCCTTGGCAGTCTGCAGCATATCCGCCGGAATCTCTTCCTCGCGAATATCCGTGCCGTCGTCGTTGTAATAAACCTCCGCTTTCATCGACACGAGGTCGATAATCCCGCGGAAGTCCGCTTCGCTCCCGATCGGGAGCTGAACCGGAAGAGCGTTTGCTCCAAGACGGTCGTGCATCATGGTGACGACATGGTCAAAGTCCGCGCCCGTGATGTCCATCTTGTTGACATACGCGATACAGGGCACGCCGTATTTCATTGCCTGCCGCCATACGGTTTCCGACTGCGGTTCAACGCCGCCTTTCGCGCAGAAGACTGCTACCGCGCCGTCCAGCACGCGGAGGGAGCGCTCCACCTCGACGGTGAAATCTACGTGCCCCGGCGTGTCGATAATGTTGATGCGGTGCGCGCGCCAGTAGGCGGTCGTTGCGGCAGACGTAATCGTTATGCCGCGCTCCTGCTCCTGAATCATATAATCCATGGCGGCCGCGCCTTCGTGTACCTCGCCGATCTTGTGGATTTTGCCCGTATAGAACAGAATCCTCTCGGTCGTCGTGGTTTTGCCGGCGTCGATATGCGCCATGATTCCAATATTTCTGGTTTTTTCCAGTGCGGTATCTCTAGGCAAATTCGTTTCCCTTTTCTAGTCTCGTTTTTTTGTTCCTTACAGTACTTCGCGGGTCTGCGGGCCGGATTTTGATTCCGAACCGCAGGCCCGTGGCTGCTGAATTCTCTGTTGCCTCCCATTATCAACAAAATTTTACGTTGCTGACAACGGGACTACCCGCAAGTTTTCGTTTCAGCTCGCCGCGGCATATCTGCGGCAAGCTTGCCGTTTTACCAGCGGTAATGTGCGAACGCTTTGTTCGCCTCGGCCATTTTGTGGGTGTCTTCCTTCTTTTTGAAAGCGCTGCCCGTGGAGTTCGCGCCGTCCATGATCTCACCTGCAAGACGTGCGCTCATGGTGCGCTCGCTGCGCTTACGCGCAAACGACACGAGCCAGCGAAGAGCCAGCGTCTGGCGGCGCTCTGCGCGGATCTCGATCGGCACCTGGTAGGTTGCGCCGCCGACCCTGCGCGCCTTGACTTCCAGAACAGGCATAATGTTGCTCATCGCCTGCTCAAAGACTTCGCCGGGTTCGCGGCCGGTCTTCTCGCGGATGATGTCAAACGCATCGTAGACCGCCTTCTGGGCGACGCCGCGCTTGCCGTCAAGCATGACCTGGTTGATGAGTTTGGTGACCACAACGCTGTTGTACATTGGGTCGGACAGCACTTCGCGCTTCGGGATAAATCCTCTTCTCGGCATGTTTCGACCCTCCTTACTTCTTCGGGCGCTTTGCGCCATAGAGCGAACGGCTCTGCTTGCGGTCCGCAACGCCGGCCGTATCCAGCGCGCCGCGGACGATGTGGTAACGGACGCCCGGCAGGTCCTTGACACGACCGCCGCGAATCAGCACGACGGAGTGCTCCTGTAGGTTATGGCCGATGCCGGGGATGTATGCGGTGCCCTCGAGTCCGTCGGTCAGACGGATACGGGCGATCTTACGCAGCGCGGAGTTCGGCTTCTTCGGCGTCATGGTACGGACCGCCGTGCAAACGCCGCGACGCTGCGGACATTCTTTTAAAATAGGCGCGGTAGATTTATATTCTACCTTTTCTCTGCCTTTACGAACCAATTGGTTAATGGTCGGCATGAATCAATCTCCTTCAATATTTTATGATCTATATCTATTACCGTTCCCTGCAACCCCTCGTAGGGAACATTGTATCCGTGTCTGCCTTCCAGCCGGCGTTTTACCGCGCTGCCCGGAGGTATACGGGCGGACCAATTCTCTGTTCGGCACCTTCAGCGCCGATAGAGGAACCGCCAAATCCGTATTTTATCAGCAAACCACCTTGTTTGTCAAACGTTATCTTCCGTTTCGGGCGTTTCGGGAACGTCCGCCGCAGTTCCGAGTCCTTTATTCAGCCGGCTTTTACTGAAAAGCAGCTTCGTGCGCGATTTCGTCGTAATGGGCGTCCACCCTTTTTGCGTCATGTCCGCAATCACGGGATGCTGCATCACGTCGATGCACATATCCTTCGCCCAGCGCTTCTGCAAGCCGTCCGTTACGAATTTCCCGACCAGCGCGCCGATTAAAACGCTTAGGATCCATGCGCCAAACGGCGCGAGTACGGAAATATCGGCAAGATACGTCTTGATCGGGTCGTTCGTTAAAGCAAACAGCGCGACGATGCCAAGCAGAACAGGTATCGCCACCGGAAAATACTCCAGCCGCAGAAAACGGGAACGGCATTTCCTGCACACGGCCATCTGGACAGGAACCATCGTTCCGATCTTCGCCGTGCGTTTGCCAAACAGCCATTTCTGAACGCGGCGCGGTTCCGGGTGCGCCATATCGATGATCGCATATCCGTGGCGCTTCCCCTTTTCCGGCGTCGTGCAAAACTGGCACTCCTTGGATTCAAACAGCCGCGCGATGCCACCTTCCGGAAGCAGGGATTCGTACAGATCGAGGTCGCTGCATATCTCATCGTAATCCTTGTTTTCGCGAACGGTACACGCACTGCACGTGTGCATGTTCAGCATCCGGCAATAGCGGGTCCCGCTCAACTTGCAGTCCGGGTTGTACGGCAGCTTCTCCATGTTTTCTCCTTTCGCCGCTCCTTAATGAAAGTCCGTCAAAATACGGACGGGTTACTCTTTTTCGGTCACGACGACGTCGCGATACCGCCGCAGCCCGATGCCTGCCGGAATCAGCTTGCCGATGATAACGTTTTCCTTCAGGCCGACCAGCGGATCGATTTTGCCTTTGATGGCGGCTTCGGTCAGCACGCGGGTCGTTTCCTGGAAGGACGCCGCCGAAAGGAACGAGTCCGTCGCCAGCGAAGCCTTCGTGATGCCGAGCAACTTACGCTTTGCAATGGCGGGTTTACCGTCGTTTTGCACGACGCGGTCGTTTTCTTCCTCAAAGCGGAAGATGTCGACCAGTTCGCCGGGAAGCATCGTCGTGTCGCCGTTGTCTTCGACCTGCACCTTTCGAAGCATCTGACGGATGATGATTTCGATATGCTTATCGGAAATCTCAACGCCCTGCAGGCGGTAGACGCTCTGCACTTCTTTCAGCAGGTATGCCTGGACGCCCTTGACGCCCTTGATCTTCAGGATGTCGTGCGGGTTCACGCTGCCTTCGGTGAGTTCGTCGCCGGCTTCGACGGTGTCGCCTTCGCTGACCTTGAGTTTGCTTCCAAACGGAATCAGGTAGCTCTCCGCCTCGCCGTCTTCGTTCGTGATTACCGCTTCGCGGCGCTTCTTCGAGTCGTCGATGTGCACGGTGCCGTTGATTTCGCTGATGACCGCGAGGCCCTTCGGCTTGCGTGCTTCAAAGAGCTCCTCGACGCGCGGGAGACCTTGCGTGATATCGTCCGCACTCGCAACGCCGCCGGTATGGAACGTGCGCATCGTCAGCTGCGTGCCGGGTTCGCCGATCGCCTGCGCGGCAATGATGCCGACGGCTTCGCCGATGTTCACGGGCGTACCGGTCGCCAGGTTTGCGCCGTAGCACTTCGCGCATACGCCGTGGTCGGCGCGGCAGGCAAAGACCGAGCGGCAATTCACGCTCTTGACGTCCGCGCGCTCAATCGCCTCGGCATGTTCGTAGCTGATAAGCGTATCGGCCTCGACGATGACTTCGCCGGTTTTCGGATCGAGGACCGGATCGACCGTATACCGTCCGAGCACACGGGCTTTCAGCGGCTCGATGAGCTTGTTGCCATCGCGGATTTCGGTAATAATCATGCCCTTTGGCGCTTCGCCGCGCTTTGCGTAGCAGTCGTCTTCGCGGACGATGACGTCCTGCGAAACGTCGACAAGGCGGCGGGTCAGGTAGCCGGAGTCCGCCGTACGCAGCGCCGTGTCGGCAAGGCCCTTGCGCGCGCCGTGCGAAGAAATGAAGAACTCCAGAACCGAGAGGCCTTCGCGGAAATTCGCGCGGATCGGAACTTCGATGATCTGGCCGCTCGGGTCGGCCATCAGGCCGCGCATGCCGGCCAGCTGCCGGATCTGCGCCGTGCTGCCGCGGGCGCCGGAGTTTGCCATCATGTAAATCGGGTTGAATTCGTCGAGCGATTCCATCAGCGCGCGGGAAACCTCTTCGGTCGTTTGCTCCCAAACCTTGATGACGCGCTCTCTGCGCTCGGCGTTGCTCAGAAGGCCCATGCGGAACAGGTTGTCGATCTCGACGACCTTTTCTTCCGCGTTGGCGATCATTTGCTTTTTCTGCGCGGGCACCTGAATATCCTGGAAGCCGACGGTGATGCCGCCTTTGGTGGAGTAGGTGAACCCAAGCTGCTTAATGCGGTCGAGCACTTCGGAGGTCGTCGTCGGCCCATGCTTTCTGTAGCAGCTGTCGACGATGTTGCCGAGGTCCTTCTTTGCAACGAGCTTGTCGATCTCAAGCACGAAGAGGTTGTCCTCCGTCGAGCGATCGACAAAACCGAGGTCCTGCGGGATGGCGTTGTTGAAAATCACACGGCCGACCGTCGTATCGACCAGCTTCGTGCGTTTTTCGCCTTTCCACTCGCGTTCCAGCCGGATTTTGACCCTGGCCTGGAGCGAAATCACCCCGGTCTGGTACGCCATGACGGCCTCGTCTTCCGAATGGAAGATTTTGCCCTCGCCCTTCGAGCCGGGCTTGATCATCGTCAGGTAATAGCAGCCGATGACCATGTCCTGCGTGGGCGAAACGACCGGGCGTCCGTCCTGCGGCTTCAGGATATTGTTGCTTGCCAGCATCAAAAAGCGCGCTTCCGATTGCGCCTCGACGGAAAGCGGCACGTGAACGGCCATCTGGTCGCCGTCGAAGTCCGCGTTGTATGCGGTGCAGACCAGCGGATGCAGTTTCAGCGCGCGTCCTTCGACGAGGATCGGCTCAAACGCCTGGATGCCGAGCCTGTGCAGCGTGGGAGCACGGTTCAAAAGAACCGGATGGTCCTTGATGACCTCCTCCAGCACGCCCCAGACGGCCTGGTCCACGCGCTCGACCATGCGCTTTGCGCCCTTGACGTTCTGCGCAAATCCACCTTTGACGAGCTTTTTCATCACAAACGGCTTAAACAGTTCCAGCGCCATCTCTTTCGGAAGGCCGCACTGGTACATTTTAAGGTCCGGGCCGACGACGATAACCCTGCGGCCGGAATAGTCGACGCGCTTGCCGAGCAGGTTCTGGCGGAAACGCCCCTGTTTGCCGCGCAGCATATCGGAAAGCGACTTGAGCGGGCGGTTGCCCGGCCCCGTGACGGGACGCGTGCGGCGGCCGTTGTCGATCAGGGAATCGACCGCTTCCTGCAGCATGCGCTTTTCATTGCGGACGATGATGTCCGGCGCGCGAAGCTCCAGCAGCCGCTTTAAACGGTTGTTGCGGTTGATGACGCGGCGGTAAAGGTCGTTGAGGTCGCTCGTTGCGAATCGTCCGCCGTCGAGCTGCACCATCGGACGGATGTCCGGCGGAATGACCGGAATGACCGTAAGAATGATCCATTCCGGTTTGTTGCCGCTCTTGATGAACGCCTCGATCACCTCGAGCCGTTTAATCGCATTTGCGCGCTTTTGTCCGGAAGAACCGGAGATTTCGTCACGCAGTTCCTTTTCCAGCGCCTCAAGATCGAGCTGCATGAGCAGTTCGCGGATCGCTTCCGCGCCCATGCCCGCGCGAAACGCCTTGCTGCCGAACTGCGCGCGCGCTTCGCGGTACTCCTTATCGGAAAGGATCTGTTTATACTGCAACCCCGTTTCGCCGGGATCGATCACAACATACGCGCCGAAGTAGAGCACCTGTTCGAGCGAACGCGGGCTCATGTCCAGCAGCATCTTCATCCGGCAGGGAATCCCCTTGAAATACCAGATGTGGGAGACCGGAACGGCCAGCTCGATGTGGCCCATGCGCTCGCGGCGCACCTTTGCGCGCGTAACTTCAACGCCGCACTTTTCACAGACGATGCCCTTGTAGCGCCCGCGTTTATAGCGTCCGCAGTGGCACTCCCAGTCCTTCGTCGGCCCGAAAATGCGCTCGCAGAACAAGCCGTCCTTTTCGGGTTTGAGCGTGCGGTAGTTGATCGTTTCCGGTTTTTTGACTTCGCCGTGCGACCATTCAAGTATTTTTTCGGGCGATGCCAGCCCGATCTGTAATGCGTCAAAGTTCGTCAATTCAAACACAGTCTATTCTCTCCCTTGCAACCGCTCAGTCTCTGTCCTTGTTGATGTCGTCGAGGTCCAGCGTATCGGATAACTCGTCGATATCCTTGCCGAAATCGTCGAGATCGTCGTCGGAATCCGAATCCTCTTCGTCCGAGAGCAGCACTTCTTCCTCTGAAACATCGAAATCTTCGAAGTCGTCGAAGTCCTCCAGCTCTTCTTCCTCCTCCTCGTCCGTCGTATGCGGGGCTTCGGCGGGCATGTCCTCCAGCCCGCTGATGTTGACGTCGATCGGCAGCGCGTCTTCGTCGTCGTCCTCGCCGATGACGATCTCCTCGCGCGTATCGTTGAGCACCTTGATATCCAGCGCAAGGGATTGCAGTTCCTTGATCAGGACCTTGAAGGATTCCGGTACGCCCGCCGGAGGCACGTTGTCGCCCTTGACGATAGCTTCGTAGGTCTTTACGCGGCCGACTACGTCGTCCGACTTGACCGTCAGGATTTCCTGGAGCGTGTATGCCGCGCCGTACGCTTCCAGCGCCCAGACTTCCATTTCGCCGAAGCGCTGCCCGCCAAACTGCGCTTTGCCGCCCAGAGGCTGCTGCGTTACCAGCGAGTACGGGCCGGTCGAGCGGGCGTGTATCTTGTCGTCGACAAGATGCGCGAGTTTAAGGTAGTACATGTAGCCGACGGAGATGCGGCTTTCGAACGGTTCGCCGCTGCGTCCGTCGTACAGGACGGTTTTGCCGTCCTCGGCGATCCCGCCCTTGACCAGAAGTTCCTTGATGTCGGCCTCCGTCGCGCCGTCGAAAACAGGCGTCGCGATCTTGATGCCGAGCGCTTTGCAGGCCGCGCCGAGGTGCAGTTCCAGAACCTGCCCGATGTTCATACGGGACGGGACGCCGAGCGGATTCAAAACGATCTGCAACGGCGTGCCGTCCGGCAGAAACGGCATGTCCTCTTCCGGAAGGATCCGGGAGATGACACCCTTGTTGCCGTGGCGGCCGGCCATCTTGTCGCCCACGGAAATCTTGCGCTTCTGGGCGATATAGACGCGCACCATCTGGTTCACGCCCGGGCTGAGCTCGTCTTTATGTTCGCGTGTGAAAATTTTGACGTCGACGACGATGCCGCCTTCGCCGTGCGGCACGCGCAGGGACGTATCGCGCACGTCGCGCGCCTTTTCGCCGAAGATCGCGCGGAGCAGCCGCTCTTCCGCAGTCAGCTCGGTTTCGCCTTTCGGCGTCACCTTGCCGACGAGGATGTCGCCGCTGCGCACCTCCGCGCCGGGGCGGATGATGCCGCTTTCGTCCAGTTGAGCGAGCGCGTCTTCGCCGATATTCGGGATGTCGCGCGTGATCTCTTCCGGTCCGAGCTTTGTGTCGCGCGCTTCGACCTCATGCTCCTCAATGTGGATCGACGTGAACACGTCGTCCTTGACGAGCTTTTCCGAAATCAGGACAGCGTCCTCGTAGTTATAGCCTTCCCACGTCATAAACCCGATCAGGATGTTCCTGCCGAGCGCAATTTCGCCCTTGTCCGTGGACGCGCCGTCGGCGATGACGTCGCCCTTTTTGATGATCTCGCCTTTGCTGACGATCGGGCGCTGGTTCAGGCAGGTCCCCTGGTTGGAACGCTGGAACTTCGTGAGCTTGTAAATATGCTCGATGCCGATCTTGTCCGTGATGGTGATCATCTTTGCGGAGACGTGCGTAACCACGCCGTCCTCCTTGGCGAGAATCACGATTCCGGAATCGTGCGCCGCCTTGTATTCCATTCCCGTCGCAACGACCGGCGACTCGGGCACAAGCAGCGGCACGGCCTGGCGCTGCATGTTGGAACCCATCAACGCGCGGTTTGCGTCGTCGTTTTCGAGGAACGGGATCATGGCCGTTGCGACCGAAACAAGCTGCTTCGGCGAAACGTCCATATAGTCGACCTCGGTCGCCTTTACTTCGATAATCTGGTCGAGCAGCCGCGCAATGACGCGGTCCTTTTTGAACCAGTGCGTCTCTTCGTCGATCAGTTCGTTGGCCTGCGCAACGATGAAATTGTCCTCTTCGTCCGCGGTCAGGTATTCGATTTCGTCCGTGATCACGTGCTTCTTCGAGTCGACGCGGCGGTACGGCGCTTCGATAAAGCCGTACTCATTGATGCGCGCATACGTCGAGAGCGAGTTCATCAGGCCGATGTTCGGGCCTTCAGGCGTCTCGATCGGGCACATGCGGCCGTAGTGCGAAAAGTGAACGTCGCGAACGTCGAACGTCGCGCGCTCCCTGTTCAGGCCGCCGGGGCCGAGCGCGGAAAGGCGGCGCTTGTGCGTCAGCTCAGCAAGCGGGTTCGTCTGGTCCATAAACTGGCTCAGCTGGGACGAACCGAAGAACTCCTTGATCGCCGCCGTGACGGGGCGAATGTTGATCAGGTTACTCGGCATGGCCACGTCCATGTCCTGCAGGCCCATGCGCTCGCGAACGACGCGCTCAAGCCGCGTCAGGCCGACGCGAATCTGGTTTTGCAGCAGTTCGCCGACGCTGCGGATGCGGCGGTTGCCGAGGTGGTCGATATCGTCCGTGCGGCCGACGCCGTACGGCATGCCGATCAGGTAGGAAATCGACGAGATGATATCGTCCGGTATGATATGACGCGGAATCAAATCGTAGTAATGCGACTTGAACAGCGCCTTAAGCTCGTCTTCGGAAAGGCCTTCGCCTTCTTTGAGGAGCGTCTTGAGCGTCGGCAGATGCACGTCCTCGTTGAGCCCGGCTTCCATCGGGTCGAACTTCAGCCAGTCCCTGGCGCGGACAAAATTGTTGCCCACGACCTTGACCCGGCTCTCGCCGACCTGCAACCAAACCTCGTTGACGCCGGCGTTCTGGATGTTGCCGGCAATCTCGCGGTCGATCTTCTGGCCCGCTTCGCAGAGGATTTCTCCCGTTTCGGGGTGGATGATGTTGTCCGCGGCGATATGGCTGCGGATGCGCGTGCGCAAAGCCAGTTTTTTGTTGAATTTGTAGCGTCCGACGCGCGCAAGGTCGTATCGCTTGTCAAAAAACAGCGAATTGAGCAATTGCCGCGCGCTTTCTTCCGTCGGCGGCTCGCCAGGACGCTGGCGTTTGTAGATTTCGATCAGGCCGTCCGCTTCCGAATGCGTCGGGTCCTTGGCGATCGTCGCCGAAAGGCGCTCGTCGTCGCCGAAGAGCGTAAGGATTTCGCTGTTGGTCCCGTAGCCGAGCGCGCGCACCAGCGCGGTGACGTGCACCTTGCGCTGACGGTCGATCTTGACGTACAGGATGCCGTTGGAGTCGGTCTCATATTCGAGCCACGCCCCGCGGTTCGGTATCACCTGCGCGGAGAAAAGCTGTTTGCCGACCTTGTCGAAGCTTTCGGAAAAGTACACGCCCGGCGAACGGACGAGCTGAGACACGATGACGCGCTCCGCGCCGTTGATGATAAACGTGCCCTGCGGCGTCATGAGCGGGAAGTCGCCCATGAACACTTCCTGCTGTTTGACCTCCCCCGTTTCCTTATTGATAAGGCGAACGGTAACGCGAAGCGGCGCGGCATAGTTCACGTCGCGCTCTTTGCTTTCTTCCATGGAGTATTTCGGTTTGTCCAGATCGATACGATAATCGACAAACTCCAGTACAAGCTTGCCGGAATAATCGGTTATCGGGGAAATATCGTCGAATACGTCTTTCAGGTCCTGTCTTAAAAAACGATAGTACGAATTCTTTTGGATCTCAATCAGGTCCGGCATGTCAAGAACTTCCCGAATTCTGGAAAAGCTCTTTCGCGTCTGTCTGCCCATCTGAACGTCATGCATCATCGCGTACTCCCCTTGCCGGCGCGGTCGCTGGCCGCGCCATTTGCTGAAATTTCTCAAAAACGAATTCCGGCTTATGGTCCTTGTTTCTGCAGATCCGCCAAACACCTGTTCTACTGGTAGGAAGGAATGCGCTCAAGAGCACATTTTTGGGCATATTACCACAGTTTTTAGATCATAAGTCAATCATGAATGATATCATCCACGCTGTCACCTGTCAAGAAAATATTCCAAAATATGTTGCCGATTTTACCTGATTTGTTGTATGATATTGAGAAATGCCGTTCGGTATTTAAAATTAGCAGAAAGCGGGCGAAGGAATATGAATAAAACGCGGGAAGAAGCGCTGTCCCTCCTGAAGCAACATAATGAGAACGAAGCCCTGATCCGGCACGCATACGCCGTGGAAGGTGTAATGCGCCAGTTTGCGACCCGCTTTGGCGAGGACCCCGAATACTGGGGTCTCGTGGGGTTGCTGCACGACCTCGACTACGGAAAATGGCCGGAAGAGCACCTGAAGGTCGCACCGAAGCTGCTGGAAGAAGCGGGTTTCGACGAGGAATTCATCCACGCGGTATGCAGCCACGGCTGGGGGCTCTGCTCGGACGTGAAGCCCGAAAAGAAGATGGAAATCGTCCTGTATACCATTGACGAGCTGACCGGTCTGATCACGGCGGCGGCCTATATGCGTCCTTCGCGCAGCGTGATGGACATGGAGGTCAAAAGCGTAAAAAAGAAATTCAAGGACAAGAGCTTTGCCGCCGGCGTCAACCGGGACGTCATCAGGCAGGGCTGCGAAATGCTCGGCCTGGAGCTGGACGACGTCATCTCCGAAAGTCTCGAAGGCATGCGCGGCATCCACACCTATCTCGGGCTGTAATCGTCAACCGGTCTCAAAGCGGCGTCCGCCGCTTTTTTATTTGCGCTTTTATTTGCGCTTAAGCTTGCTTCCGATCAGCGCGAACCCACTCTCAAGCAGATACTTCATCGAACCTTTGCCCTGCGCATGGTTGTCGAGATCGACGTCCTTTGCGCGGCTCCGCAAAAAACCGGCGCGATAGGCAGCGTTGTGCAGCCACCATTCGCGCTCCAGCGACGGCAGCGTGCGCCGCCATGGCGGATTGGTCGGGTCGGCTGCGTCGTAGGCGATCAGCGCTTCCAGTATTTCCCGCCGCAGGCCCTTTCGGACGATGCCGTACGAATTATAAATCCGAAACGACGGGTTGCCGGTGCGGCGGTCGTCGTATACGACGATCGTGCCGTCGTCGCGGGGGCGCTCCGCGTCCTTAATGTCGTTCGTGATACAAACGTTCCGCCCGGAAGGGGTTGTGATCGTCGTTCTGTCTATCGTCATGATCAGAGCGTAACAAGCGGCCATAAAAAAGTCAATCCGTTTTTTGCACATCCGTCATTGATCATTTGTGCATATTTATCGTCATTGCTCCGTCGCAAGCCACCGGAAGCGGCGGTTCGCTTGCATTTTGATCCTCCGCTCTTTATCATATGGGGTGAAATTGTATGCTAGCGAACGGAGGCTCGATATGCTTTACGACATTATCGACAAAACTTTTGAAGACCAACTGAAATCCCTCGGCGAACTCGTCGCCATCCCCAGCGTTTCCCGCGGAACGCCGGAGCCCGGGGCTCCGCTCGGCCGGAGCGTAAACGACGCGCTGGAATACACGCTTGCCCTGGCGCGAAAAATGGGGTTTGAGGCGCGCTCGCTCGACGGATACTGTGGCGTCGTCGATTACGGCGAAGGCGACGAAACGCTCATGATCATGGCGCATCTGGACGTCGTCCCGGCGGGCCCCGCCTGGACCAGCGAACCGTTCGCCCTGACGCGGCGAGACGGCCGCCTGATCGGGCGCGGCGTTCTGGACGACAAGGGCCCGGCCGTTTCCGCCCTGTATGCGCTTTCCGCCGTTATCGAAGCGGGGATCCCGCTCAAGCGGCGCGTGCGCATCCTGCTCGGCTGCGACGAAGAGCGCGGCTGGTCGTGCATCGACCGGTACAAAAAGACCGAACCCGACCCCACGATCGCCTTCACGCCGGACGGGAGTTATCCGGTCATCAACTCCGAAATGGGTATTTGCCACAGCACCTACACGAAAAAAATCAGCGGCAGCAAAGTCCGCGTTTCGTGCGGTACCGCGCCGAACGTGATCCCCGGCGAAGCGTCCGCAACACTTCCCTTCACGCCCGAGCCGGTCAAGGCAAAAAACGGCATGCAGCTTTCCGGCAACGGAAACGAGCTTAGCGCCAAGGGCCGCGGCGGCCATGCCTCCCGTCCGCAGGATGCAAAAAACGCGCTGCTCGCGCTGCTTGACGCCCTGAAAGACCAACCCCTCGACGCGGACGATCTGGCGATCGCCTCCGCGCTCTCCGCGCTGCTCGGGTTCGATCAGCACGGCGAAGGTTTCGGGCTGGACGTCACCGACCGCTCCGGCCGGCTGACGCTCTCGCCCGACATGCTGGAGTGGAACGAAAACGAAGTTTCCGTCACGCTCGACTGCCGCCATCCGTTCAGCGTCACTTCGGAAAAACTGCTTGCCACGCTGGACGAAAAGTTCGGCCAGATCGGCTTTGTCCGCACCTATCAGCGGACGCAGCCCAGCCATTATATCGATCCGGACTGCGAACTGGTCACTACGCTGCTCTCCATCTACGAGGAAGCGACCGGCAGGAAGGCAAAGCCGCTTTCCATCGGCGGCGGCACGTATGCCCGCGCGTTCGAAAACGCCGTCGCTTTCGGCGTCGAACCGGAAGACGAGCCCGCGCAGTGCCACATGCCGGACGAATCCTGCACAGTGGAATCCATCCGGTTCAATACGCGCGTCATGGCCGAGGCGATCAAGCGCCTGGCGGGCGAATAAGGAAATTTGACCTGAGGAGCGGGGCCACCCGCTCCTTTTCGATTGCAACTATATTGGGAATTTGTCCGCCGCGAAAAAAATGATATAATGGTCGGTAGAAATCGTCCGTGCGAGGTTCGGTAAATGGAAACAAAGTCGGAATTTTACAAGCTTTTAAGAGAAAAGGGCCTGCGCATCACGGCCCCCAAAAAAATCATACTCGACATTTTTCTGTCCAATCGCGACAAGATGCTGTCGGTCAACGACGTTTACGGTGCGCTCCCCGAAGGCAGCGCGATCGATCACGCCACCGTCTATCGGAACATACAGAAGTTCCTTTCGTTCGGCCTGCTGGAATCCATGATCGACGATCGCGGAATCAATCGCTACACCCTTTGCGAAAAGGGCCAGCATCACTATCTGATCTGCACGGAATGCGGACGTATCATCAAATTCCCGTGCACAGACCATTACTGGTGCGGCTTTGCGCAGGAAAAAGGCTTTTTAGAGACAAACCACCGGCTGGAAGTCTATGGGAAATGCGCCGAGTGCAGGAAGCACGTATAATAAAAATTTATACGTATTGACAGCGGCGGCAAACAGTGATAGTCTGCTTATTGCAATCCAATTGCAGTATGGAGGCGTTAAATCAATTGAAAAAATTTTTGCAGCTCACCGTTTCTATCGTATTGATGCTCGGGCTTTTCTCCTGCCAGGCGAACGCCGGATCGAGCGAAACCGACACGACCGATTCCGAATCCGCCCTCACCGTCGCCGTAGGCATCGTTCCGGAAGCTTCCTTCGTCGAGGCGGTCGCGGGCGATCTTGCACAGGTCGTCACGATGGTCCCGCCGGGCTGCAGCCCTGCGAACTATCAGCCGACCGCGCAGGAAATGCAGCAACTGTCCGACGCACAAGTCTATTTCACCCTGCAAATGCCGACCGAGCAGGCCAACATCCTCCCCAAGGTCAGCGACTTTAACGACGACATCGAGATCGTCGACCTCCGGGCGGCGGTTGCGGAGGTTTATCCGCTGCTGAACACGGACGAAGAAGAGATCACGTCCGACGAAAGCGACTCCGTTGACCCACATCTCTGGCTGTCGCCAAAGCGCGCGATCGTCATGGTCCAGACGATCGCGGACACGCTTTCCGCGATCGACGAGGCGAACAGCGACGCATATCAGGCGAACGCCGCGAGCTATATCGCCGAAATAGAAGCGCTCGACACTGAAATCCAGCAAACGCTTTCAACCGTTGACAGCAGGTCGTTTTTGATTTATCATGCCGCATACGGGTATTATGCGCACGACTACGGCCTGACCATGGTTGCGATCCAGATCGAGGGCAAACAGGCGACTGCGGAAGAATTGCAAAACGTGATCGACTACGCTTTGCAAAACGACATCAAAACAGTGTTTTATCAGGAAGAATTCGACAGCAGTCAGGCCGAAACGGTCGCCGAGGAGATCGGCGGCGCCGTTCAGACAGTCGCTCCTCTTTCTTCGGATTACATACAGGGGCTTGAGGATTTTACGAACGCATTCGCACAATCCGGGGAGTAACATGACGGAGAAAACAAACATAGAGTTTCATAACGTACGGTTTTGCTATGGAGAAGTTTGCGCTGTAAAAGGCGTAAACTTCTCTTTGCCGCCGCATCAGCTGACCGTATTCGTCGGCCCGAACGGCGGAGGGAAAAGCACGCTGATCAAGCTGCTGATCGGTCTGCTGAAGCCGCAGGAGGGAACCGTTTCCTGCGGCGAGCATATCGAGATCGGATACGTTCCGCAGAATTTTCCATTCGATACGACCTTTCCCCTGACCGTTGAAGAGATGGTTTTACAGGGGACCCTTACAAAAAAGATCCATCCGTTCGCGCGGTACGGCGCCCGGCAAAAGGACATTGCCGCAAACGCGATCCGCCGCGTCGGGCTCGAAGGATACGAGCAGCGGGGCATCGGCCAGCTTTCCGGCGGGCAGCTCCAGCGCGCGGTGATCGCGCGCACGTTCGCCTCCAGCGCGGATATCATCGTGCTGGACGAGCCGGACGCATGCCTGGATATCGACGCGGCGAGGGAGCTTTATGGCATACTGCGTTCCCTCAAGGACGAAAAGACGATCCTCCTGGCAAGCCATAATATCAACGCCGCGCTGGATATCGCCGATAAAGCGCTTTACGTGAACAAAACGGTGCGCGAATACGCCTCTCCGCACGCGCTCAGGGACGAGCTGAAGGGAGGCATCTCCATATGATCCATGCGATTTTGCATTATGTTTTCATGCGCAACGCGGTGCTCGCCGCGCTGTTTGCCAGCATGGTCACCGGCGTGATCGGCACGGTGGCGATCGAAAAGAGGCTCATCAGCATGTCCGGCGGCATCGCGCACGCGTCCTTCGGCGGGATCGGCCTCGGTTACCTGCTCGGGTTCGAGCCGGTGTGGGGCGGGCTCCTGTTCGCAGTCGGCGCGTCCGGGATCATCTGCAAACTGCCGAAAAGCACGAAGCTGAAAGCCGACACCATGATCGGCATCATGTGGTCGTTCGGCATGGCGCTCGGCATCCTCTTCGTCTCCCTCGCGCCGGGATACATGCCGGACATGACGAGTTACCTCTTTGGCGATATCCTTTCCGTGTCCACCGCTTCCATTTATTATATGGCGGCGTTTACCGTCACGGTCGTGCTGGTCTTTGTGATGCTGTATAACCACATGATCCTGTACCTGTTCGACGAAGAATACGCCGTCGCCCGCGGCGTGAACGTCCGGCTGCTCAAATGGATCGTATACATCATGATCCCTTTCGGCATCATCGTGCTGGTCAAGGTCGTAGGCATCATCCTCACCATCGCGCTGATGACGATCCCGGTTTCCATCGCGAAGCTCTATTTCAAATCCATCGGGAAAGTCGTCGTGTTCTCCATGGTGTTCAGCCTCACGTTCTGCCTGGCGGGGCTGACCGTCGCATATTACGCCAACATCCCGTCCGGCGTGTGCATCGTAGTCCTTGGAACGGTCACCTATCTGTTCCTGATGCTGACGCGAAGCGGCATCCAGCGCCGCCGCCACAAGCGCAAGGTCCACATGGCGCAGGAATAATCGCGAATTCGGGCGTTTTCCCTTTCGCGCCCCTTGCATCGGAGAGCTTGTTGTGATATACTCGCTTCCGCTAACGTCCTTCTTGCTCGGACGATAAGAGCCGGGCCAATAGACCATAAGGAGGTGAAAGAATGAATCAATACGAAGCTCTTTATATCATCGTACCCGATCTGGACGAGGAATCCACCAAAGCATCCGTCGAAAAGTTCAAAGGGATTGTCGAAAGCAATGGCGGTGAAGTCACGGCCGTAGACGAATGGGGCAAAAAGCGCCTTGCGTATCCCATCGATTATAAGACCGAGGGCTATTACGTTTTGATGTCGTTTTCTTGTGCGCCGGAGTTTCCCAAGGAACTCGAGCGTAATTTCAAGATCGACGAAGCGATTCTCCGCTATCTTGTAACACGCAAGGAAGCATAAACAAAAACCGAAGTGTCGAAAGGATGGATGAAGCATGAATAAGATCACACTCATCGGAAACCTGACACGCGACCCCGATGTGCGTTCCACACCCAATGGCGTCACTGTCTGCACGTTCACCATCGCTGTGAATCGCCGTTTTGCGAATTCCAACGGCGAGCGCACGACCGATTTCTTCCGCGTCAACGCCTGGCGTCAACTTGGCGAAACCTGCGCAAGATATCTCAGCAAAGGCCGCAAAGTTGCGGTGGTCGGCGAGCTGCAGGCGCGCACTTATGAAGGCAAAGACGGAACCACGCGCATGTCGCTGGACGTTTCGGCCGACGAAGTCGAGTTCCTCTCGCCGAAATCGCAGGACGACGGCGCGGGCAGCAGCAATTCCCGCGGGAATGACAACGCGCAGGATCTGGCCGGGTTTACCGACATCCAGTCCGACGACATCCCCTTTTAACAATCGCGGCGTAATAACCGCAGCTATTTTTTCGATTAGGAGGCTTGCAATATGGAAGACCGTAGAATGCGTCCCCGCAGACGCGGGCGCCGCAAGGTTTGCAAGTTCTGCGCTGATAAAACCGCTCACATCGATTACAAGGATATCCGTACCCTTGAAAAGTTTGTAACCGAACGCGGAAAAATCATGCCCCGCCGTATGTCGGGCGTATGTGCCAAGCATCAGCGCGAACTGGCCATTGCTATCAAACGCGCACGCGTCGTCGCTCTGCTGCCATACGTAGCGGACTGACGCGAACCAGCAACACAACGCACAAACCCCATAAGGAAGTTAGCATGCAAAGGGGCCAATCTCAGTTGATTGGCCTTTTTTTTAAAATTGGCGGCACGGCCACCAAAAATCTTTTACACCGGGAGGAACCTCACCATGATCCACGGGATCGTTTTTGACATGGACGGACTGATGTTCGATACGGAGCGGCTCGCCCAGCAGGCTTGGGCGTATGCCGGGCGGAAAATGGGGTACGATATACCGGCGTCACTGATCCTGCAAGTGGTCGGACTGGATGCCGAAGGTTCAAAACGCCTGTTTCTGGAGCACATGGAGCCGGGTTTTAATTTCAGCGCTTTCAGAAAAGCGCGGCTGGACTATGCGGAAGCGTACATCGAAGAAAACGGCGTGCCGCAAAAGCCCGGCCTTTTAGAGTTGCTGGAATATCTGAGCCGGCACCAGTATAAAACGGTCGTCGCAACTTCAACGGCCGCGGAGCGGACCAATCACTACTTCGAGATGACCGGATTTCGGCATTTTTTCGATTCGATCATCTGCGGGGATTCCGTGACCAACAGAAAACCCGCTCCGGACATCTACATCAAGGCCTGCGGTAAAATCCATGTCGCCCCCGGCCAATGCCTCGCGCTCGAAGACTCGCCGATCGGTATTCTCGCCGCGCACCGCGCAGGCATGCGGCCCGTGATGATCCCGGACCTGATGCAGCCGGACGAAGAGACAAAAAAGCTGCTCTTTGCGCAGCTTTCTTCCCTGACCGACGTGATCGGCCTGCTGGAGCGTACCAATCGGGACGGATAGGCAGGCTCAGCGTTTATGGCTTTCGTCGCCCTTAAGCCGCATCCGGTCCCACAGCCCGTATGTTTCCGTGGTCGAGAGCGCGTGCATAAACTTTTCCTCAAAATCCGGCACCAGCGTACAGATATGGCTCACAAGTTGCTTGGCTTCCTCCCGCTTCGTGCTCCCCGCAATATCGCAATTCGGCGGCAGGACCGGAAGGTTACGCGCTTTCGCGACGGACAGCGCGTATTTTTCCGGCAAAAAGATCAGCGGTCGGATCACCGTCACGTCCCGCCGGGAAAGATACGTCACCGGTGCGAACGTATTGATGCGGCCTTCGTACAGCATGCTCATGAAGAACGTTTCGATCACGTCCTCGCGGTTATGCCCGAGGGCGACTTTTTGACAACCGTGGTTGACCGCAAACGTGTTCAGCGCGCCGCGCCGGAGCTTCGCGCACAGCGCGCACGGGCTTCGCTCTTCGCGGTATTCAAACACGACTTTGCCGATATCGGTCTTTTCCACATAGAATTCCATCCCGATCCGTTCGGCCAAGGCTTCGATGGCGCCGGTGTCCTGCTCTTTCAGGCCGAGGTCGAGCATGACGGCGATCACGTCGAACTTGGTATAGGAAAACCGCTGATACAGCTTCATACCCTCCATCAGAAGCAAGGAATCCTTCCCGCCCGATACGCCGATACAGATCTTGTCGCCGTCCTCGATCATATGATATTTTTCATCCGCTCTGCGGATGCTGCCCAACACACGCTTCATGAGCGATATTATATTAGCTTAATAGGTTGTTCGCAAGTGCTTTTAAACGGCGGCCTGCCGCCGGAAACGGTTGCTATACAGAAATTCTGGAACCAACGCGAAAAAGACGGCTTTTGCCGTCTTTTTCGCGAATGCACTTCTTATTGCAGGTTCAGATTCTTCTTCAGGATCGAACGCGACACCAGGAAAAACAGCACGCACAGCCCGGCAAACAGCAAGCCATACCAGCCGAAGACCGACAGGAAGAACGTCCCTGTTTCCCTCGTCGCATCCAACGTCAGCGTCCATGCGCCTTCGCCGAACGCGATGAGCGACGTATAGACCGAGCTGATGATGCCGACGCCCATGTTGATCAGCAAATACATGCCGATCGCGGCCAGTATCCTGTGCTTTTTGGCAACCTGCCCGCCGACGATAATGGCGAAGTAGATTTCCAACAGCTGCGAAGCCAGCGCCAGAAGTCCGATGACAACGCACTCGATGATCACAAGCGGCAGGCTGACGTACTGCGCGGCCTCCGGCAGTATCTGCGTGAAGAACGACTGGATTGTCTGCAGGACGCTAAAGTTCGCAATCCCAGTCGAAGACGTTCCGAACACTGCAAAAATCAGTATCGTCACAAGAATCACGACCGCGTTGATCAGCATCCAGAAAATTCCCGTGAACAGTTTCGACCAGAGCAGGTTGCTCGTGGAAACCGGCAGCGTAAAGGTCAGGTAGCCTTCGTCGCTGAGGAAGCTTTTATAAAAGTGGCTGCAGATCAGCAGCAGCGTTACGAATGCCGACGCCGCAATCGCGACTGCAATCAGCACGGACATCGTCACCGACGTGACCATTATCACCCCGTGCAGTATGTTGGACCCGCTATGCGCCGATGCCGAGGCATTGTTCAGCCGGATGGTCAGCACGGTCAGCAGCGTTGCGACCAGGCCGCCGGCAAGAATACCGATTTGCAGGGGAAACAGCGTGCGCGAAAGCGCGCGGAAATCATGTTTGATCAATTTGCCTAGCATCTGAATACCTCCCGGAACAGTTCGTCCAGCGACTTGCCCTGCGTCTCGCGGACATTGTCCGTCGTGTCGTGCATCGTGATCACGCCTTCTTTCAGAAACAGGAATTCGTCCAGCACTTTTTCCACGTCCGCGATCAGATGTGTGGAAATCAGGATCGTCGCCTCGTTGTCGTAATTGCCGATAATCGTGTTGAGGATATAGTCCCGCGTCGCCGGGTCCACGCCGCCGATCGGTTCGTCCAGCAGGTAAAGTTTGGCGCGGCGGGACATCACGAGCACCAGCTGCATCTTTTCGCGCGTGCCCTTGCTGAGGGTGCGCATCTTTTTATTTGCCGGTACCGCAAGGCGGCCCAGCATGTCTTCGGCGCGCTTGCCGTCGAAATCCTCATAAAAATCCGTAAAATAATCGAGGCAGTCCGTCACCGTCATCCAGTCCGGCAGATAGGTGCGTTCCGGCAAAAACGATACGACGGATTTCGTCGCCTCGCCGATCGGACGATTGTCGGCCAGGATCACCCCGTTTGTCGGCGTCAGCAGCCCTGCCGCGATCTTCAGCAGCGTCGTCTTGCCGCTTCCGTTCGGGCCGAGCAGTCCGACGATCTTGCCTTTCGGCAGCGTTATATCGACATTGTTCAGCGCCAACGTCGCGCCGTAGCGCTTTGTCAGCCCTCTTGCCTCAAGAATTGCTTCCATGTTCCTCCTCCTTCTCTTCCCTCTCGGCCAGCCGTTCGAGCACTTCTTTTTTTGTCAGCCCCAGCGCCTTCATCTGCAACAGGAATGTATCTGTAAGCGAATCGGCCTTTACCGTTCTTGCGTGTTTAATCGCCTCTTCATCTGTTGTAACGGTCCGGCCCGTGTTGCGCTGCGTCGCAACAAGGCCCTGGTTTTCCAGTTCGGACAGCGCGCGCTGCATGGTGTTCGGGTTGACTGCGGCGGTCATCGCAAGGTCGCGCACGCTCGGTAGCCGCATGCCTTTTTCGTATGTCCCGTTTAGTATCCGCAGCTCAATCTCTTCCATGATTTGCTGGTAGATCGGGCGGTTGGACGTAAATTGCCAAGCCAAATCGGGTGTCCTCCTTTCGTGTATCGCTGTATTATTGTTTTAATACAGTTATACACATATGTGCGCTCCTTGTCAAGTGCTTTTCGCATTGTTTTCCGTATTTCACCGAATATATTTTCCCGTTGCGTTGCAGTTCGATGAATCCGAAGGCGGCCTTTCATGGCGCAAATGCATGAAATCTGCGCCAAAAACGCCTGCC
>Ga0116162_10000706_pt1 | contig 23150 bp, 20 predicted proteins | sample AD_UKC105_MetaG_FD_89875 | JGI IMG/M metagenome (GOLD analysis project Ga0116162, IMG submission 89875) | Active sludge microbial communities of municipal wastewater-treating anaerobic digesters from Hong Kong - AD_UKC105_MetaG | ecosystem: Engineered > Bioreactor > Anaerobic > Digestate...
CAGTTATTTACTATACAAACGATGGCACTACACCTACCAATGAATCGACTTTGTATGAGGGCGAATTTATCCTTGAGCAATCGGCCGAAATAAATGCTATTGCTTTTGCAGGTCAAAATAAAAGCAGTATTGTAACAGCCAGTTATACCGTAATTATCCTTCCCGACTCAATCGCCACTCCTGTAATTACGCCTGCCGATGGTATTTACACAGAAATGGTTGAAGTGAGCATTGCATGTGCAACCATTGGAGCCAATATTTATTACACTACCGACGGAACCACGCCCGATACATCGAGCACACTTTATAGCGAACCATTCACAATTAATAAAACTGCATGGATAAAGGCCATTGCCATTATTGGTCCAATAAGCAGTAATGTGGCCAATAGTTATTTCGACTTAATCATCCCAGTGTCCGAGCCGGTTATCAGCCCTGCTGAAGGAACATACTTCGATAGTGTTACAGTTAGTTTAGCGTGCGAAACCGAAGGAGCCAGTATTTATTATACTACCGACGGTTACGAACCCACCACCGAATCGACTTTATACGAAGGTGCTTTCACGCTTACCGAATCGGCTTGGGTTAGTGCAATTGCAGTAGTCGATACCGTTGTAAGCAATACAACAACAGCATTTTTCACCATCGAGGCCAAACCAATCGAAGTAGCAACACCGGTTATTCAACCCGAACAAACTGAGTTCGAAGGCGAATTACAGATCAGCATCGATTGTGCCACCGAAAATGCTACAATTTACTATACAACCGATGGATCTACGCCCGATAACAATTCAACAATTTTTACCGAAAGCTTTACCATCAACCAAACAACAACCGTTAAAGCAATTGCTTATGTTGATGATTTTTCGAGCGAAATAGCAGAAAAAACATATATATTAAAAGAAGTTGTCGCACCTGTTGAAGTAAACACATTAGCAGAATTGCGAAGCATTGCTACCGAAGGCACCGTTTATACCTATACCGGAACAGCAACAGTAACATTTGCTATGGACTATAGAGGGCAAAAGTACATTCAAGATCACACCGCTGCTATTCTGATTGATGATAACAATGGGATAATAAGTGGATCATATTCAATTGGAGATGGAATTACACAAATTACAGGAACCATATCAGACTACTTTGGTTTACTTCAGTTTTTGCCCGAGAGCGATGCACAAAAAACAACAGCATCAGTCAACATCGAAGCAAAAGAATTAAGCATTAACGAATTCAAAAATAATTTTGAATACTACGAATCGCAGCTTGTAAAATTGCTTGATGTAAGCTTTACCGAAAGTGGCGAATTTAAAAATGGTACCAATTACACTATTTCAAACAACGGAGAAACAACCGTTATGCGTTCTCATTTTTACAACATGGATTACATTGGAACTGCCATTCCCGATAAAAATGTACATATAACAGGGATTGCACTTTGGCACTACGATGAAGCCAAAATAGTGCCTCGCACAGCAAACGACATTGAAGAAGGTACTGGAATAAACAATATAAATATCGACACAGAAATATTTGGCAACGGCAAACAACTATTTGTAAAACAAATAAATACAGCCACCGATATTATTGAAATATATCGTTTCGACGGAAGAAAATTAACAACACATCGTCCAGCTGAATCATCAATAAGTATCGATATTGAAAACAATGGACTTTACACGGTACTTGTTAAGCGCAATGGTATGCTTATTAAAACCGGAAAAATTCAGATTACACATTAATAACGAGATCATTAAAAATTCAAAAGGGCTGAATCAACAATTGATTTCAGCCCTTTTTATCTATGGAGATTGAAGCATGTTTAAAACCATCCAAAAATAAAGCTCATATAAACACCTGCATTCGAAAAATTGTTATCATCCAATCCGCCCATACTATCGATACCAAAAGTTCTTCTATATTCGGCACCAACATTAAGCTTAAAAAATTGCGTGAAATTAATTTCGAGAGAAGCTGTGGGTACTACGGCAAAAAAAGCTTCTTTAAAACCTTCGTTTTGTGCAGTAACACCTTTAGCCTGCCCCCAACCAAGTCGGGTACTAATTACAGGGTGAAACATACGGTGAGGAAAAAACTCATAGCCAACCCAAAAACCGCCATGTCCAAATTCGAGGTTACCAATTGATGTATTAACGTAATTGGATAGACCTTCGCCATAACCTCCAAAAAACATGTTATTGACAATAACACCGCCACCACCACCATTCATAACTGCAAATTCACCGTCGATAGCTGTATATGAAATGGTTGGACCACCAAAACCGCTAATTCGTTTTAACTCAAACGAACTCATCACAGTTTGAATTTCATCGTCGTTTATTTTTACTGTTTCTTCTTCAGCAAAATCGCTGTATGAAATAGTTTGTTGGGCAAAAATGAACGATACAAGCCCAATAAATACTAAAAATAAAGTAAGTTTTTTCATTTTTATCTTGTTATGGTTATTATTTACAAAAACAAACTATCAAAACAGACAACAAAAAAAAATAAGCGTTGCAGCAAGCATAAAAAAAAACATAAAAAAACCACTACCTATACCGATAGTGGTCTTAAAATTTTGAATATACTCATATTATTCTTTATACTGGCCGGTAATTGAAATGGTAGTACCAACATCGCTAACCGAAACAGATGAATTTGTAATATGTATTAAGAAATATTTGCCTTCCTTAATGGTAGCCAAACACAAATCGTATGATTTTGATGCAACTTCGGCCGAAATTTTGTTCCATTCGTCCATATCTTCAGCAGCATCAACAGCTTCAACCAATGCTTCACGATTGGTAATTGTAGTCCACTGTTCGGGAGCCAATTCAACAAATTTATCGGCATCTTTTCTGATTATTGCGTTAATCATAGTCGATTTGTTGATGGTCCAGGTAAGTCCAAACATTTCGAGTCCAGTACCAGCTGAGCCTCCTACTCTTTTCCATTCAAAATCGGCAGCTTCCGACAAAGGAGTTTCTTTCACTTTAGCAACAACAACCTTTTTAGTATTGGCCGATTTGTTTGCATCGTTAACAGTGAAAACAATTTCAGCAGTTTCACCGTCTTGTGCTCCTTCGCCAACAACAGCCTTAACTGAAACAGTTTCACTTGCAGTGTCATTAAAATCCAAATCATTGTTAATTAAAGTAACATTAGCTGACGACGACAAAGCCAACAATGACTTTAGTCCATTTTCAGACGTTAATTTAATTTCAAACACAATGCTATCGCCAACAAAAACGTTAACAGTATCGGCAACAGGCGAAGTTACTTCAATTGTTGGTGGATTTGAATCAGCTGGATCGGGAATACATGAATTTAAACCTATTGCAAACATTGCAATAATAGTAGCAATAACTAGGATTGTCTTTTTCATAATAATTATTTTTAAATTAATAAAACAATTGATTTATTTCTATCCAGAAAACGAATAGAACAACAAATTATTTGCTTAATAAGTTGATTTCTTTGAGTAATAATTCGCGATATGATTTACCAATAGGCAAAGCTTGTGTTCCTTCTATTGTTTCCACCTCAATCTCGTTGGTTTTAATCATATCGATTTTGCTGCGGTTAACAATGTAAGAACGGTGAATACGGAAAAACTTTTCGAGTGGAAGTTGATCCATAATTGCCTTCATGGTAAAGTGGATGGTATATTTTTCTTCGTAAGTATAAACAACAATATAATTTTCTAATGCTTCAATCCAAATCACATCGTCGTAACGCAAACGCTTTAGGCTTGCATTATTTCGAATAAAAAAATCATCCTTTGAATTGGAAGCCGGCAACATTTCCTCGCGTAATTTACTAAGTGCTTTTTCAGTTGCCTTTAAAAAACGCACATAAGTTACTGGTTTTAGAAGATAATCGGTTACATCGTACTCAATTGCCTCAAGCGCATATTTTTCTTTTGATGAAACAACAATTATTTGTACCGGATGATTACCCAACGACTGCATGAATTCGACACCGTTCATATCGGGCATTTCAATATCCAGAAATATCAGATCGATTTTTTCCTCATCCTTACGGATAAAGTTAATTGCCTCAATAGCACCCGAGAAAGAATAATACTGATCGAGCAAGTCGGTTTTTTCAACAAACTTCTCCAACAGTTTTCTCGACATTTTGTCGTCATCAATTATAATACAATTCATACCTCACGTAAATCAACTAGCCAAATATAGTATAATTAAGTATTTAATAAAAGAAATTTGACTTGCTATTGGTCTATTTTTGCTAAAAAAGTTTTTGCAAGGTATCTACTTCCTTTTATGTTTTTCATTAAATAACGGAGCAATAAAGCATTGCGATCGGCAAGGCTCAACTGCCAATCGACTCCTTTTTGCCGAAGAAGTAAAGTTGTATAATGTAAAATAATTGCAACCGAAACCGAAATATTGAAACTTTCAGTAAATCCATACATCGGGATTTTCAGAAATTCATCGGCATTATCTTTTACTTTTTGTGAAATGCCTTTAAGTTCGGTGCCAAACACGAAGGCGCACTTGCCCTTAGTTACATCGAAATAATTCAAATCGACATCATTCTCGTGCGGAGTGGTTGCTACTATTCGATAACCTTGATTTTTCAATTGCGTTAATGCTTGAATGGTATTGTTTTCGTTTTGATTGTAGCGTTCAATACTCAGCCATTTAGATGATCCGAGCGAAACTTCAGGATTTACATCGAAAGCATTACGGTTTTCGATCACATGCACATTTTGAACGCCAAAACAATCGCAAGTACGCAATACTGCACTTGCATTCTGACTTTGGAAAATATCTTCGAGAACAACTGTGATGTAATTGGTACGCTGATTGACAATTTTATTAAACAGATCGAATCGTTCGGGGGTAACATAAGTTGATAGATACTCTATTAAAGCTTTATCCTTGTCCATTCTCCTATACAATTAAATAAAAAAAGGGAAACAACATCCTGTCTCCCTTACAAATTCCTTTGCAATCAAATTTCTTAAACGCCTTCAGCTAATTCAGTACCTGGTTTGAATTTAACAACTGCTTTTGCAGGAATTTGAATTTCTTTACCGGTTTGAGGGTTACGTCCTGTACGTGCACTTCTTTTAGCTACAGAAAATGAACCGAATCCTACTAATGCAACACGGTCACCTGCTTTGAGCGATTCACTGGTTGCTTCGATAAATGCATCTAATGCTTTTTTTGCATCAGCTTTGGTGAGACCTGCTTTAGCAGCAATGGCATCAATTAATTGAGCTTTATTCATAAGTTGAGATTTAAGGGTTATTAAACTAAGTTAACTCACACAAATATATCGTTTTTACTGAGTTTTGCAAACTTTAACAATTAAAAAAAACGTCGAATGTTCAGTAAAATAGGCTATTGTAAGGCTTTGTGCATATCCAAAAAGATTAAGCAAAAAAAAACACAAACACATAATGCACTATATTACAACACATTACAACCAACACAATTCATAAAAATAATTGAATGAGTTATTAACCTATGTTGATAAAATTTGAAGCATCTTAAAGTAATTATTTGATTTCAAAACAACAAACATGATTTATGTCATGAAAATAACATTGTTTGATCTGGCTTTATTGGCCTTCATCGATCATATTTAGCACTTTAAAAGCTTGAAAAGAAATATTTACCTGCCATTACCTCGCAATAAATATTCAATACTTGCTAAATTCTTCAATTGATATTTGGGGGAATAAAAAAAACATCTATTTTTGCATCGCATTTCAGGAGAGATGGCAGAGTGGTCGTCCTCGATAGCTATCGGGAGCGGCGGTCTTGAAAACCTCTTTATATTTTTTGGGAGAGATGGCAGAGTGGTCGAATGCGGCGGTCTTGAAAACCGTTGACCGTGCGAGCGGTCCGGGGGTTCGAATCCCTCTCTCTCCGCAAAAGCCTTGCAACTTGTTGCGGGGCTTTTTTTATTTTACCGCAGCAACAAAAAAAGGCTCACAAAAAATTGCAAGCCTTTATAATCCTATACTTAAAATCAAACTTTAGCATTGTACAAAAAACGATACAACAGATGCTAAAATTACTACAACTAATAATAATACATCCCTCTTTTTTAAACCTTCTTAAACTTGGATGTTATATATCGAGAACAGGTTAATCATTGACGAAAACAAAAATACAGATACATTTTGTGATTATTTTGCCTTTATTTATCATGTTTTTGATTTATTTTTGCCACATGAAACCTATACTCGAAACCATACAACCCTCACCGGGCACATCTTTTTTCCTTTCGCATGGTTTATACGGAGCAACCGAGCCATTTTGGCATTTGCATCCCGAGTACGAAATTGTTTATATCAAAAACGGAAGTTCAGAGCAGCATGTTGGAAGCCACTATACCCGATATACCGACGGAACATTATTAATGATAGGCCCTAATATACCACATGCCAACATGGGCAATTACGATTATAATAACAATATTGCTGTTGTAATTCAAATGAGCAAAACTTTTTTGGAAGAGAAAATTTCTGTGTTCAACGAACTAAACTTCATTAAAAATTTATTGTTGCGAGCTCATCATGGCATACAATTTTCAGCAAAATTTAAAAAAAGCATCGAAAACCGCATCGAATCGATGGCCTCGTTATTGCCCGACGAGCGTTTATTAGAATTAATTTCGTTATTAGGCATAATGGCCCGAACCAATGAATACACGCTACTTAATGCAAATGCAATCAACTACGAACAACATAGCAACTCGTACAACAGGGTTAAGCATATAACTGCTTTTGTTGCCGACAATTATCATCGAACCATACAACTTAGCGAAATAGCATCGATTTGCGGGCTTACTGAAACATCATTCAGCCGATTTTTCAAAAAAATTACAGGAAAACCGTTTATAACGTTTTTGAACGAATACAGGATCCAAAAAGCATGTTCGCTTTTAACCGATAAGCACAGTAATATTGCTGAAATTATGTACCAATGCGGTTTTAACGAAGCGGCACATTTCACCCGCGTTTTTAAAAGAACAATTGGCTATTCACCGCGCGAATACCGGAATAATCTACTAAAAAGCCCCAAGCTGCACATTGAGCTTAATGAATAATCATTATTACTAAACAAAAAAGGTTGCCTCTGAACAGAAACAACCTTGTTGGCGGTGCGGACGGGACTCGAACCCGCGACCCTCGGCGTGACAGGCCGATATTCTAACCAACTGAACTACCGCACCTTTGTATAAAAGTGTTTTGAAAATTAGCGGTGCGGACGGGACTCGAACCCGCGACCCTCGGCGTGACAGGCCGATATTCTAACCAACTGAACTACCGCACCAATTTTCTAGTATTCTTTTCAATATTTTTTAGAGCCTGCCTTGTTTTCAAAGGCGTTGCAAATATAGATGTTCTTTTCTTTTTTGCAAATAGTATGACAAAAAAAAACCTTAAAAAAATTCATACAGAATTTTGCAAATGATTCTCAATTTTCTTGTTAAATTGAGGACCGTTTATATATGGCAAATAAAGTATTAAATTCTAATGGAAACATCTAATAATAACGAATATAAGAAATTCTTCATTGCATCGGGCGGTCGATGTTTAAGTGGTCACAGTATGGTTCAATCGTTACTGGCCCAATATCCACAAAACAATATAAGTGTCGATTTGTATCCGAACATACTAAGTATTGAAGATGTAAATGATGTTGTTATGCAAGCTAAAAAGGAAGATGCAGTGATTATTCACACCATGGTTTGTGCCGATATAAGGCAAGCGCTTTCTGAAGCTTGCAAGGCAAACAGCATTCCCGAATTTGATTACATGGGACCTTTGGCCAACTATATCGAAAACGAATTGGGTATGAAATCGATTAGCGAACCCGGGCTTTACCGAAAAAGCAACGAAAAATATTTCGACCGCATTTCGGCCATTGAATACACTCTGGGTGCCGACGATGGTGTAAACCCCGAAAACCTACGAGAAGCCGACATTATACTTACCGGCGTTTCTCGTGCTGGCAAAACCCCGCTCAGCATTTACATGTCGATGCTGGGATGGCGGGTAGCAAATGTACCTTTGGTTTTGGGCATCGACCCACCTCACCAACTTTTTGCAGTTGATCCGCAAAGGGTATTTGGCTTGAAAATTTCGCAGGTACAACTTACGGCCCATCGCATGAAACGCCTCATAGGTATTAACAACGAAGACAACACCAGCTACGTTGACAAACGAATGATCAACGACGAAATTAGGTATGCCGACCGGATTTTCGAAAAGGGTGGCTTTACTGTTGTTAATGTAAGCAATAAACCAATCGAATCGAGTTCGAATGAAATCATCAAAATGATCACCGATCGTTTCGATTACTCGGACCAAAAAACAACCAGCATTTATTAAACTCTAAATAATCAATTATCATGAGCGAACAACAAAACAATTGCGCAAATTGCCCAATGAGGGCAAAATACGATGAAAAACCCAAATCGTTTGGTGGCCGCTTTTGGCGCTGGCACATTAACTTTTGCCCAGGATGGAAAATGTACATGAAAACGTTACCCGATGAGGAACGACAACAAATAGCTTCACATTACCGGTTAAAAAAATGGATGCAAAACTAGGCTTAATCAACAAAACTCCCTCAAACCTGCTTCGATAAACTCGTGTTGCCATGCTTCAAATAATTGAGGTGTACATGGGATTTTTTCGCCATTATTATTCATCATGTCAATAAATTCGTCAATTTCGGAACTGCTTAACACTATTGGAATAGCAGCAAGTCCTTCGTCGATAAAATTAGTGATCCCGTTTAACACGAAAGTGCGCTGCATTTGATCGTTAGAAAGGTTTTCAATCACTCTGCCGGCATACTTGATTGTTACCGTTGCATAAGCTTCTTTGTTTTCGATTAATTGCTTTAAGCTAACAGCAACACCATCGGCATCAATGGTACGCAAAAATCCGTTTTGGGTAATTTCTTCGTTTTCGGTTTTTAATACTTCGGCCATTTTACGTCTGAACCCGGCCTTCTGGAACCTGTTCTTAAACTGAAAATTGCAGTAATTCACACCAATTGGCAAGCCTTCTCGTGCAACAAAATCCATCACCTCAAGGGCAGTAAGCTCCGACTCGGCAACTGTTGGCTGTTCGCCATGCAACATTGTATATTCATGCAGCAAAAGCTTGGGTGCATTGTATTGGGTAAGCCGCAACTGATGTAGGTTAAGGTTGCTTACCCCGTATTCGCACAGTATTGGCAATACACTCAACAACTGTTCTTTTTCGTGGGGTACTGCAGGAATTTCAACCGTAACGTTATTGATGAACTTTGCTGCATTTTTCAACACTTTGGGGTTATAATTTACCGCTCCCAAGTCGAAGCGTATTTCATCCAAACCAGCCTCACCCAGGGCTTTTAGCTTATCGTCAGAAGCCAAAATACCGTTGGTGTACATCCAAATGTGTTCAACCGCAGGGCAATTTTGTTTAACCTGCTTCAAAAAAGCAAGGGTCCGATCGAAAAACAACAAAGGTTCGCCACCACTAAAACTTACGCCTTTAAAACCAAAACGATTGATGTAATCGACATAAACCGAAGGTTGTTCAAAAAGCAGCTTTTGGGTTTGCGGTGTTTCGTCGGCATCTTGTTTTGCAGGGCAATAAAAGCAATTGGCATTGCATTTACCGGTTACAAAAAGGCACGACCACTCCCCTTTTCCGCACAACACACAGCCATTCGAAATACTATTAATGTATGGCTTGGTTTGCTTAAACAACCAGGTATTTTTATTTTCGAGCGTTTGCATTAGCTCGTTGCGTTTTTCATCAACAACTGCCGATCTGTATGGATGGTACCAGCTAATTTGTGACTCAAACTCGGAAAACTCGTCCTCGACATGCTGAACAAGTTGATTTAAATATGCAATGTATGCTTTCATTATAAAGAAAAATGAACATAACTAAAAAAGATAATTCATTAATAAATTTCACCGACCTGCTATCGGCCAATGAATATGAAAGCAATACTATTTTAGAATTCAGAAAAGATAATAAGAGCGATAAGGAATTGACTGATATTAGAAAATCCCTTTGAAATATTGATATGTAGCAGTTCGTTTATCATGTAAAAAAAAAGCAGGCTTATAAGCCGGGTTCTGTATTGCACCTAAGTGTAACTTCTGTCATTTATCTAAGCAACCTACCCCTCCCAAGCATTCCAAACACGTTGAAAAAACACAGCGGGCAGCCGTGTGCCGTAGCTCTTGGGATATATTTGGTCTTGCAACTTTGGGGGCGAACAGCCAACAATGTTGCCATTGCTGCCGGTGGGCTCTTACCCCACCTTCTCACCTTTACCATACAAAAGCATGGAAGTTATTTTCTTCTCCGCTACCATGCCCTCACGAACATCTCCCCTTTCGGAAGCCAAATGCCCTGTGCTGCCCGGACTTTCCTCCACACTATAAGTGTAGCGACAGAACGGCCTGCTTTGCGCGCAAAAATAACTATTTTCGGCGAAGTATCACCATGGTTGCCCCAAAACCATATTCTTTAAACGAAGCATCTTGAAACTGAAAACGAGCATATTTTGAACTTAGGCGTTTGGCAATTTCTTGTTTGAGTACACCGTTGCCAACACCATGAATAAACACCACCCTTTTCACACGGTTTTTAATGGCTAATTCCATTTCGCTTTGGAATTTATCCATTTGTATATCGAGAATTTCGCGGTTCGAAAGACCATTAACACTATCGATCAATTCTTCGATGTGCAAATCAACTTCCAATATTTCGGGTATGGATTGAACTTTTTTCTCAACTTCAACCGGACGATTTTCCTTGTCTTTTTCGTTAACAATTTTTTTGAAATCTTTTTCGGTCAATTTATCAATTTCTTCCTGTAGAACATTAGCCACCAAATCGAAAATCATTGCATTACCTTCAAAATAATCGTTTTTGGTAAAGCTTTTTTCTTTGTAAAACTTAACTGCATTTACCGAAATTTCTTTTTCAAGCGGTGCAACTAGCCTCTTGCTTTCTTTCAAATATGGAATTATGCGGAAGTAAAATTTGGGCAGGTTGCTCAAATCGGTCATCGACAAACCTTCGAGGTAATTCTTTGTATTGGGCTCAAGCTCTCCTGCATCAATTGTAACATATTTTTCGCCATCGAAATGAGAATAATGGTACAACAAGGTAAAGTTACTGTCGTTAATCAGGTAAATTTCAATTTCGGCACCAACTGGATTGTGCTGATCGACAGGATAAAATGCCATAAAAAACTTGGGCACATCGTTTCCGGGTATCAGCTCGGCTACATGCTTTGGAGCAGGCATAGTTTTTGGCTCTTCCTTTTTGGGCTTTTCATCAACAACATTACGGGTACTGCGTTCGTACGATTCATTTTCGGGCACCAGCACCAACTCCGAAATCAGCACCGGTATTTCGAAGCCATCGTGATCTTCGACCACAGCAATGTTTTTACTTTGAAAACTAACTACCCTTCCACCTCCAACAGCATTTAGGAATTTTACTTTATCGCCTATTTTTATCATTATTGCATTCGTTTTATGAGCGTGCAAAGTTAAGCCATTTTTATAACTTTGCAGCCTTTAATTTATAACGGCTTTATGGATATACCTGTTGCAATTAAAAACATAAGCATTAACGAATACAATTACAATTTGCCCGACGAGCGCATTGCCAAATACCCACTGGAAAAGCGCGATGCGTCGAAACTATTGCAATGGCACAATGGTTCTATAAGCGATCATATTTTCAGTGAATTGCCAAACTTATTGCCAGCCAACAGCAAACTGGTTTTCAATAACACAAAAGTAATCAGGGCTCGGTTACATTTCAAAAAAGCTACCGGTTCGCTAATCGAAATATTTGTGCTCGACCCTGCCGATCCGAGCGATTATGCTTTAAACTTTCAGCAAACCCAAAAATGCTCATGGAAATGCATTGTAGGTAACCTAAAAAAATGGAAAACCGACGATTTACACCTTGAACTAAGCATCAACAATACGGCAATTATCTTAACGGCATCCAACATATCGGCCTCGGGCAATGGCCGCATTATAGAATTTAGCTGGAACAATCCTACGTTTACCTTTTCGGAAGTGCTCGAAGCTGCCGGGAAAATACCCATTCCACCATACTTGCACCGCGAGAGCGAAACCATTGACCTTACACGTTACCAAACTGTTTTTTCAAAAATAAAGGGATCGGTGGCTGCACCAACTGCGGGCTTGCATTTTACCGACAAAGTTTTCCAAGCGTTAAAACATAAAGGCATTACAAGTGCCGAACTTACACTGCATGTTGGTGCCGGTACTTTTCAACCTGTTAAAGCCGAAAAAATTGACGGCCACGAAATGCACACCGAGCATTTTATAATTGAAAAACAATTTATTGAAGAAATATTGGAACATAAAGGGCAAATAATTGCTGTAGGAACCACATCGATACGAACCCTTGAAAGCCTTTATTATTTGGGCGTTAAAATATTAAACAACGAAAATATCAACAACAACGAAGCAACAATAAACCAGTGGGTTGGCTACCAAAATACAGCAAAAGTTGACAAAACAGAAGCATTAAATGCAGTATTGACATACATGAACAGCAAACAAATCAGTAGTCTGAATGCATCAACACAAATTATTATTGTTCCGGGTTACGAGTTTAAAATTACCGATGGCATGCTCACCAATTTTCACCAGCCGCAAAGCACATTATTGCTGCTCATATCAGCATTTTTAGGCGATAATTGGAAGAAAGTGTACAAACATGCTTTGGAAAATAACTACCGTTTTTTAAGTTACGGCGACAGCAATTTGTATCTGAAAAGCTAGTTGATAATGCCCATTTTTTTCATCAAAAATGAAGCATTCATTATGGTGGTAGCTCCGTTGCGCAACAGATAATCGAACTTCATTTCGTTATTTTCGATCACAATTTCGAAGCACATGTTTTGTACATCATCCGGATAATCAGCTTCCAACTCGGTAAGTTTTAGGTCGTGGGTGGCAATTATCGAAGGCACTTTGCTTTTAATTAAGCGCTTAATAAGTTTTTGCGAACCGGCCAGTTTATCAACCGAGTTGGTTCCTTTAAGAATTTCGTCAAGGATAATGAGCAGTTCACGCCCCTTGTCCACCTCGTCGAGAATGGCTTTTATCCGCTTCAGTTCGGCAAAAAAGTACGATTCGTCGTCGAACAATGAATCGCTGGTACGCATGTTCGAAAATAGTTCAACCGGCTTAAAGCACATATTTTGAGCACAAACCGGTGCGCCGCACATGCCCAAAACCATGTTTACCCCAATGGTTCGTAAAAAAGTACTTTTACCTGCCATGTTGGCACCTGTAACAATTAAAATTTTGTTATTACCGAACGAAAAATCGTTATCGACACGCTTTTTAGGATGAATAAGCGGATGCCCCATTTGAGTTGCTTGCAGGCTAAATCCATCTTCTTCAATAATCGTCGGAAAGCAAAATCCATTATTATTGTATGCAAAATTAGCCAACGAACAAGCAGCATCGACTAAAGCAATGGCATTCATCCACTTATCGAAATAATGCCGATTACGGTTGTGCCACAAAATAATTCGGTACGAACACATTACGTCCCAAAGCAATGTAACATTTAATACTACCCCTATTAAAAGATTGTTGCGGTTATCGAAAGCTGAAATTATTTTTTCGAGGTGTTTTATCTCTTTCGATGGCAAGGCATTAGCTCCAAAATTGGCAAGCATTTGCTTTGCCTCGTTGCTTTTCCATTCAAAACGCTCAATTAATGTAAGCAAGCGGGCATATTTTTTCAGCAAACCTTCCCTTTTTCCAAACTGACTATATATGCGATTAATGTTCTTTTGTTCGAGAAACCAAAAACAAAACTGTAACAAAGCAGAAAAGATGAAAACAGTAGAATTGCCCGATACCGCCCAATGAACAATTGAAAAAACAGCAAAAACAGGCAAGGCAATCAATAACACCTTGATTATTTTGTTGGTATTCAGCTTAAAAGTGTCGGTTTTCCAATTCAGCAACCAATCAACTTCGGCTTCGGTTTCGGCATATAATTTTCCGGTTGCAGCAAAGTTTTGACGCCATTCAACTTGCTGACTAAGTTCGTTAATCAACTTTTGTCGTTCAATTATTTCAGATGCATTATTTAATGGCTCGGAAAGCATTTTCGCCAACAGCCGATGTCCTTGTGGGGTTACGGTTCGGTTCAGAAATTGAAATAACGAACCACGACCAAAAATATCGAGGTCGTAAGTATAAAAATGATCGGGATTGATGTATTTTGTACCATCGTCGAAGTGAAGAAATTTGTGATCGATGGCCTTTAATTCGTCGTTATTAATTTGAAGAATATGTTGATAAAACTCTTTTTCGGAAGCAAGTGAAATATGTTTCTTTACAGCCCAAACAAAAAAGCCCATCAATACAATGAACACAACAATAGTACCCCATAACGAAATGTTATAAAAAATAAAAGGTGAAACTAAGGCAAGTAAAAAGAATAACAATCGAACCAATGAATAAAGCAACAATTGTTTTTTAAGCTTTATAATTTTGGTAGTTGTTTGCTTTACAATACTTTGGTAGCTATCGGCAGGTATATTGTTCATTATTTAAATTTATTGGAGCATGATAAACGACACACAAAACAATGTTGCAGTAATAAAAATTAGTGCTACATATATTGGTTTAGTATGCTTTAGCTTCCACTGGCCGGCAATCAGGATGCGTTTTTGCTGAAAAAAGTGATCGAATAACATTAGCAATTTATACATCCCCCAACCGATTAAACTACCCAAAAATGCACCACAAACAACATCTAATGGATAATGAACTCCAACATATATTCTTGAATAAGAAGTCAAAACAGCCCACAACAAAAAAGCAATCCAGATGCGTCGTCGTTTAAGCAACAAAGCAAGCAAAAAAGTAAGCGCAAACGAATTGGCTGCATGCGACGAAACAAAGCCATACATTCCTCCTTTACCGGTTGGGGCATTAACCAAATCCATTATTGCCAGATTATGAGTTGGACGTGGGCGTTCCACCAAAGTTTTAATTAAGCCCGAAATTTGGTCGCTTGCCACAATGGCTAAAATAAAAAACATTGCAGCCCAAATACCTTGCAATTTATATTTTTGAAAAAACAATATTAACAGAAGCAAGTACAAGGGGTACCACACTTCTTTAGCTGTAAAGAAAGTAAAAAAATGATCTAAAAATGGGTTATTGCAAGCGTTAAGCCACAAAAACAATTGGGTATCGATTTGGTTGAGCCATTCAAACATTTACTGTTCACTATTTATAATATTCCATATACGGTCTTTTAAACGGGTAATATTCAACCCGGTAATCGATGAAATAAAAATATGCGGAATGTTATTAAACTGTTCGCTTATTTCCTGCATCAGTTCCTCGTCGAGCATGTCCGACTTCGAAATGGCCAACAAACGTTGTTTATCGAGCAACTCGGGGTTATACTCTTTTAGTTCATTAAGTAATATGTTATATTCTTTAACATGGTCTTTGCTATCGGCCGGTACCATAAACAATAACATAGGGTTGCGCTCAATATGGCGCAAAAACCTCAAACCAAGCCCCCTGCCCATGTGTGCACCTTCAATAATCCCGGGAATGTCGGCCATAACAAACGAACGGCTTTCGCGGTGCCCCACAATGCCCAAATTGGGTACTAAAGTAGTAAAAGGATAATCGGCAATTTTAGGTTTTGCAGCCGACACCACTGACAACAGCGTTGATTTACCCGAGCTGGGGAAACCTACCAAGCCCACATCGGCCAATATTTTAAGTTCGAGAATACGCCAGCCTTCTTCGAGTTCTTCGCCGGGCTGAGCAAAACGTGGCGCTTGGTTGGTAGCCGATTTAAAATGGGTATTTCCTTGACCACCTCGGCCACCTTTCATCAAGATTTTCTCTTCGCCATGATCGGTAATTTCAAAAATCACTTCGCCAGTTTCGCCATCCTTTGCTATTGTGCCCAATGGTACTTCAAGCACTACATCTTCGCCATCGGCACCAGTACTGCACTGTCGTCCACCCGATTCGCCATGCCCTGCAAAAATATGCTTACGGTATTTTAAGTGCAATAAAGTCCACATTTGATTATTGCCTCGTAAAATAATGTGACCCCCACGGCCTCCATCGCCACCATCGGGGCCACCTTTAGGTTCGAACTTTTCGCGGCGCATGTGTGTTGATCCGGGGCCACCGTTTCCCGACTTGAAATATATCTTTACGTAATCGACAAAATTGCTTTCAGCCATAAACTTTTAAATAATTTGTGCAAAGGTAACAAAACAATGAGAATCCGAACAAATTTGCTTATGTTGATAAACGTTAATTGCCAAAACAATAATAATACAACAAATAACTTCCGATATTTAAACGTATAAAACAATTTTTCATTAATTTGGTAACAGTAAATTTTGAATAACTCAAGCTTGATGGGATTAGTCGGTTAAGTGGAAAAAATAAAATATGCAAAAGAAAAAAGAAGTTTTATACTTGTTTATATTCTTTCTAGCCTGTGTTTTTGTATTTGCAGGTTATTATGAATTTCACAGACGAAAAGTTGACTTTCTTTCCGAATATCAAATACGCAATGGCGTTTTAGATTTAAGTGATATTGCATCGTATAACAATAAGGTTTTTTTAATCGAAGGAGAAACCGAGTTTTACTGGAACAAGCTATTGACCCCTAATGATTTTGAAAAGATCAATCAACCAGTACCCGACGGCTTGGTTCATATTCCGGGTATTTGGAATAGTTTCGAAAAAAATGAGAAAAAAATAGGCGGAATGGGTTTTGCAACCTACCGCTTTACTATTAAAGTTAAGAACGATGATTGGTACGGGCTCAGATTCAAGGAATTCGATTCGGCATACAAAGTATGGGCAAACGGTGAATTTACAACCGGATCGGGCGAAGTAGGCCGCACCAAGCTAACTTATCGCCCCAGTTGGAAACGTAACGAACTGGTGGTTCGTTCAAAAGATCAGAAAATTGATATTGTATTGCAAATTGCTAATTTCGATCACCGAAAAGGTGGTGCCGAAGACCCGATTTATTTTGGCACAACCGATAATATTCTTGAGCTAAAAAAGAATAACATTATCAACAGCAGTTTTTTATTGGGTTTTTTACTCATGCTTAGCATATACCATTTTTTCCTTTACCTATTCCGTCGAAAAGACATTTCAATGATTCTTTTTAGTGCACTTTCGTTTTTTATGGCACTCAGAATGATGTCGACAGGCGAGAAAATCATAATCGATCTTTTTCCTGAAATAAGCTTTAACGCTGCAATACGTATCGAATACATCTCGTACCAAGTAGCTCTGCCCTTAATGTATTGGTTTTTTTACTCTTTTTACAAACAATTAATAAGCAGAACCATTTTTAGAATACTAAATTATATTGTTGCTGTATTTTGCTTAATTGTTTTATTTGCACCCATCCACATATTTACATGGACACCCATGTATTTTCAGGTAGTAGCCACATTGGTTGCTCTTTATATGTTATATAATCTAACCCTTGCATCAGTAAAACAATACGATTATGCTCTTATTTTCCAAATAGGTTACTTGGTTTTCTTCGCAACCATGATTAACGACATCCTCTATTACAACAAATTTATAAACACCACTTTTTTAATGCATTGGGGTTTATTCATCATGGCTCTATCGCAATCGATAGTATTATCATTAAAATTCTCAACAGCAATAAGTACCAACGAAAAACTTACGGCAAAACTCGAAAAACACAATATGTACCTCGAGGAAACCATCGAAGATCGAACCAAACAAATAATTGAGCAGAAGGAAGAAATTGAAGCCCAAGCCGAAGAACTAAAAGCAGCAAATACTCATTTAGTGGAGCTTACTAATTTTAAAGATAGTCTTACTCAAATGATTATTCACGATTTGAAGAACCCCCTCAATATTGTTTTGAATTTTTCGAAAGACGAACGAGTAGTTTTTGCAGGTACCCAAATGTTAAACCTCGTTCAAAACCTACTCGACGTTCAACGGTACGAAAAAAACAAAATGGAACTCAAACTCGAAGAAATAGCAATTGGCACACTAATAAACAATGCAACTTCGCAACTTCAGTACCTCATTCAGGAGAAAAACATCAGCACAAAAGTGATTATAAATGCCAACTGTATCATCGAGGCCGATACCGATATTATGGTACGCGTTTTTGTTAACCTACTTTCGAACGCTATAAAATTCACACCCAACAACGGCACAATAATTATCGAGAGCAACAAACAAGGCCAACAAGTTGTAACAAAAATAAGCGATAGCGGCCCGGGCATTCCCGAAGATCAAAAAGAACTTGTTTTTGAAAAATTCGGACAGTTTTTGGTACGCCGAATGGGCAAATCGGGATCAACAGGCATAGGCCTCACTTTTTGCAAAATGGCAGTAGAAGCACACAAGGGCATTATCGATTTTGAGTCGAAGCTAGGAAAAGGAACAACATTTATTGTTAAGTTCAATGCAAGAAGCGAACCATCTACAACCGACACAAAAAAACATGAAAAACTTGCCGGTCCTGAAGCTATTGCTTTCACAGATGAAGAAAAATTAATCTTGACCGAAGTAGTTAAAATGCTGTCTAACACTAAAATATACGAAATAAGTAAGGTTAAACACCTCATTTCAAAAATCAACCCAGCTCAAAGCGCAAACATTGAACTATGGATAATCAATGTGAAGAAAGCGATACTTACCGGAAACCAACAACGATTCGAGCAATTGCTTGCAATTGCCAAATAAAAAGCCCCACTGGAAAATTCCAACAGGGCTTTTTTTATTAAAATCTCAAAATGCTTATTCAGCCTTTTTTGTACTACAATCGGCTTTTTTGGCTCCACAATCGGTTTTAGCTGCACAATCGGTTTTCTTAGCTTCCGATTTCGATGCACAATCGCTGCTTGTTTTAGCTTCAGCTTTTTGAGTGCACTCACCCGATTTTTTCTCAGCTTTCTTTTCTGTTTTCTTTTCCTTATTATCAAGGTTTTCAACTTTAACATCGTTTTCGAAAGCCATAACTACTGTGGGAGCAAATAAAGCTACCGCAAATACTACTAATAACGAAAGAACTAATTGTTTCTTCATAACATCTATTGTTTTATGGTTTAAAAATCTATTTAGAACGATTCAAAAATACACTTATAAAACAACTGAAAATGTTATTTGCTTGTTACAAATTGTTAATGCAATGTTAAATAACTACCAACACAGTAGGATAAAGATTTAAATTATTTTCACCACAACATGCAACGTTTACATTTTTTTTCGTTCTATTTTTGTTTATATGAATTAAATACAAGCGCACATGAACGTAAAATTACTTTTTAATATACTTTTATTTTTCATGGTATCGATTGGGACATTTTCTCAAAACCAATATCAATGGCCAATAAAAGAGCTCGATACCGCGCGCGAAGCTAGCTATCTTAGCGAAAAAGAAAAAGGCATAATACTGGAGATGAACATGGTTCGACACAATCCGGCGATGTATGCCCAAGAAATGATGAAATGGATGGAAGCATTTTACGACGATAAAAAAATGTTGACCATACCCGGCAAAATCCCCTATTTAACCAACGAAGGGAAAGAAGCATACCTGGAGTGCATGGAGGTATTGAGCCAATCGCCCCCAACAAACATTCTAAAAGTATCGCATGGCATGTCGAAAGCATGCAAATTACTGGTGCTCGACCAAGGCTCAACCGGACGCACCGGGCACAAAAGCAGCAGCAATACAACTCCCGGCGATCGTCTCAAACAATTCGGAACACCTGTTGGTTACTTTGCCGAAAACATCCACTATGGAGATATCGAACCCCGATTTGTAGTTATATCGCTTTTAATCGACGATGGTGTAAAATCGCGTGGACACCGCAAAACACTGCTTAGCAACGATTTCAACTTTACCGGTGTAGCCATGGGCAATCATAAAACTTACGGCGGCATGTGCGTAATAACCTATGCCCAACAATACCAAGAATAACATATACATGTTAACATCTCAAAAAAAATAATAAATTCGCCTTCATTTTTTATTTAAGCACATGAGCATTGTTATAAAGGAAGTTAAGTCGAATAGCGATTTAAAAGAATTCATATTTTTACCTGAAAAGATTCACAAAAACCACCTTAATTGGGTTCCGCCTATTTACGTCGATGAATGGGCTTATTTCAATCCTCAAAAAAACCGTTCATTTTTACATTGCGACCACATCAGGCTTTTAGCAATTAAGAACAACAAAACTGTTGGGCGTTGCATGGGAATAATTCACCACCCCTACAACAAAAAACACAACGAAAAAAATGCCCGGTTTTCATATATTGAAACCTATAACGACCCGGAGGTTTTTCATCTGTTAATTAAATACTTGTCGGAGTGGGCTATAGAGAAAGGCATGGAAAATTTGATTGGCCCCTTGGCTTTTTCCGATAAAGACCCACAAGGTTTTTTAATTGACGGTTACGACGAACCTGTTGTGATTGCTTCAAATTCCAATTATAAGTACATGGTTAACTTAACCCAAAACGAAGGTTTTAAAAAGAAGGTCGACCTAGTGGTTTATAAAATCAATATTCCAAATGAATTTCCTCCAATCTACAATAAAATTGATAAACGTTTTAAAAGAAACAACAGCAATTTGAAGGTGCTTGAATTTAAAAGCCGGAAAAAGGTCAAACCATTCATCAGGCCAGTACTACAACTCATCAACACAACATTCTCTGAAATATATGGATTCACTCCTTTCGATGAAAAAGAAATGTATGATTTCGCCAATCGATATCTGTATTTGATCAATCCAAGTTTTATTAAAGTTGCCATTAACGAATACAACGAGGTTATTGGAACCATTATTGGGATGTCGGACATAAGCAAAGGCATACAAAAGGCTAAGGGACGTTTGTTCCCCTTGGGGTTTCTACATATATTAATGGCAGGCAGCAAATCGAATCAACTTAATTTATTATTAGGAGCAGTTGATTCGCGATACCAAGGAAGAGGAATAAGCGTTTTGATGGGTATAAAAATGATCGAATCGGCAAAAAAATTAGGAAAAACAATTATCGATTCCCACTTAGAATTAGAGCATAACACCAAGGTTAGGGCCGAGATGGAACGAATGGGCGGAGAAGTTTATAAACGTTACCGGATTTTCGAAAAATCATTAACATAAACGCTATTCATTAAGCTTATGTAACTTTTGTCACACATAAATGCTTTCGTCTAAAAAAAAATGGGATTGGGTGAACAATCTGAAATATAATTAGCTACTTTCGTCCACTCAAATACCAATCAAATTTGCTATCGTAAAACGTATAATGCTTAAATAGAGCGCAAAAGCATTAAGGATTTGCCGTGTCTAAATTTCGACAGCCAGATCAAGTATAACGACCTGACTATCTTAATTTTCTCACAAACAAAAAAATCCAATTTAGTTTTTTGGAAGTTTGTTGAAATTAAAGATAAAATTAAACTATGAATCATTCTGTTGAAAGCATGCCCCTATGGTTATCGATTCCATTTGCGGTTATGTTGCTATTAATTGCAGTAGGACCATTGTTATTTGAGCATTGGTGGGAAAAAAACAAGAACAAGTTACTGGTATCGTTGGCATTGGGAGTTCCTGTTGCCATAATTCTAATTGCAAAAGGCTTACAGCACGAGTTAATGCACCAAATACTGTTCGATTACATTCCCTTTATCGTTCTTTTGGGAGCTTTGTTCATCATTACAGGCGGGATACACCTTAAGGGAGACATTAAGCCACGCCCAATAACCAATACTTTGTTTTTAGCAATTGGTGGTATTTTGGCATCGTTTATGGGTACAACCGGGGCTGCCATGTTATTGATAAGGCCGGTTATTAATACTATATCGAAAAGAGAACACAAAGTTCATACTATTCTGTTTTTCATAGCAATTGTAGCTAATACCGGCGGCATTTTAACCCCACTTGGCGATCCTCCGCTATTCTTATTATACCTTCGTTCAACTCCGTTCACTTGGTTTTTCACCCTTTTTAATGAATGGATGTTCATCATGATATCGTTATTAACCATATACTTTTTTGTTGATACCCATTACTACCGTAAAGAAGTACGCGATAAAAACGAACTTGAAGTTTTTAGCACAAAAATTAAGATAATTGGCAAACGCAACTTCTACTTTTTGGCCGGGGTTGTTTTGGCTGTTGCTTTTTTGAACGAAAATTACATCGAAGCATTTCATCACAATCATTACCTCGGGTTTATACGCGAGGGCGTAATTGTATTAATGGCAATATTGTCGTTATACTACACTCAAAACGAAATGCGCTATACCCACAACCGTTTCACGTGGGGACCAATTGTTGAGGTTGCATTTCTGTTTCTGGGCATATTCATTACCATGACCCCTACCCTAATATATTTAAAGGAAAATGCGCAAGCCTTCAACCTCGATCAACCATGGCAATTCTATTATGCAACCGGTTCGCTAAGTGCTTTTTTAGATAATGCACCAACGGCAGTTTCGTTTCATAACTTGGCCATGGGCATGACAGCCAGTTTTCCGGGAGCAAAAATTGTAGGTCAAATTCCGGAAGTACTTTTAAGAGCAATAAGTGTTTCGGCGGTATTTTTTGGTGCAATGACCTATATTGGTAATGGTCCTAATTTTATGGTAAAGGCCATAGCCGAAGAACACCAGATTAAAATGCCAAGCTTTTTTGGATACATACTAAAATTCTCGCTTGTAGTATTGTTACCCGTTTACATACTTACGCAATTGATTTTCTTATAAGATCCCGATATTTTCAATTTGAAAAGGCTGCCGTTTTGGTAGCCTTTTTTTGATCATGACATCCATTTGATGGTATGCGTAATTCGGATTGATCCAGAATTTGCGGCAAAAAAACAAGCTCTACCAAAAACAAAAAACTGCTTCAAAATTACTTTTGAAACAGTTTTTGTTGTCCCGCTAGGGCTCGAACCTAGACTCTTCTGAACCAAAATCAGACGTGTTGCCAGTTACACCACGGGACAATGTTTTGGTCTTGTTAAGACGGGTGCAAAAATAAGAAAAAAATCCA
>Ga0116162_10000712_pt1 | contig 22996 bp, 20 predicted proteins | sample AD_UKC105_MetaG_FD_89875 | JGI IMG/M metagenome (GOLD analysis project Ga0116162, IMG submission 89875) | Active sludge microbial communities of municipal wastewater-treating anaerobic digesters from Hong Kong - AD_UKC105_MetaG | ecosystem: Engineered > Bioreactor > Anaerobic > Digestate...
GTCGCCGCGTCGTTCACGACTTCCATCCCCCGGAGCAGACCGTGTCTGACCATCCCGAATCGCTCGACCTGGTGCTCGAGCCGGCGGACAACGAGCGTCTGCGCAATGTCTGCGGTCAACTCGACGAGCACCTGCGGCAGGTCGAACGCCGGCTCGGCATCGAGATCAGCAATCGCGGCAACAGTTTCCGTCTGCTTGGTGACGCGACCGCGATCGCGGCCGGGCGCGAGGTCCTGCAGGGCCTGTACCGGGCCAGTGCGCAAGAGGCCCTCAGCCCCGCGGGCGTGCACCTGTTCCTGCAGGAATCCGGCGTCGATGCGCTGCTCGAAGATGCCCCCGAGGTGCCCGAGTCGGTGATCAAGACGCGCCGGGGACTGGTCCGCCCGCGCGGGCCGAACCAGGCACAATACGTACACAAGGTGCTGAGCCACGACATCAATTTCGGCGTCGGCCCGGCCGGTACCGGCAAGACCTACCTGGCGGTCGCGTGCGCCGTCGATGCGCTGGAGCGCGACCAGATCCGCCGCATCCTGCTGGTGCGTCCGGCGGTCGAGGCGGGTGAACGTCTCGGGTTCCTGCCTGGTGACCTGGCGCAGAAGATCGACCCCTATCTGCGCCCACTGTATGACGCGCTGTACGAGATGCTGGGATTCGAGCGGGTACACAAGCTGATCGAGCGCAATGTCATCGAGGTCGCGCCCCTGGCCTATATGCGCGGGCGCACGCTCAACGAGGCCTTCATCATCCTCGATGAGGCGCAGAACACGACCACCGAGCAGATGAAGATGTTCCTTACCCGCCTCGGCTTCGGCTCGACGGCCGTGATCACCGGGGACGTCACGCAGATCGACCTGCCGCGCGGCCAGAAATCCGGCCTGCGCGAGGCCACCGAGATCCTGCGCGAGGTGGACGGTATCAGCTTTACGTTCTTCAACGCGCGAGACGTCGTGCGCCATTCACTGGTGCAGAAAGTGGTGCAGGCGTACGAGCAGTTCGATCGTGAATCGGGGGGCGACAGGCATGCTGGACGTTGAAGTGCAGATGCAGGCCGCTGCCGACGATATTCCGGATGAACCACAGTTGATCGCGTGGGCCAGGGCGGCGTGGCGGCGATCCGGTGATGATGCCGAGGTGGTGCTGCGGGTAACCGATGAGGCCGAGAGCCGCCAGCTCAACCACGACTACCGGGGCATCGACAAGCCGACCAATGTGCTGTCGTTCCCGTTCGAACCGATCCCGCAGATCGAGCTGCAACACATCGGCGACCTGGTGCTCTGCGCACCCGTGGTTGAGCGCGAGGCGCGTGAGCAGGGCAAGACTGCATCCGCACATTGGGCGCACATGGTGGTCCATGGCATGCTGCACCTGCAGGGTTATGATCACCAGACCGACCCGCAGGCCGTTGCGATGGAGACACTGGAGACTGACATTCTGACCGGGCTGGGTTTCCCGGCTCCTTATTCTGATGATGAAGAGACATGAGCGAAGACCGATCTAGCAGTGGTTCACTCACGGCGCGCTGGCTGGAACGCCTGTTCCCCGTGGTCGGTGAACCCAGAGACCGCCAGGACCTGATCAGCTTGCTCAAACAGGCCAGGGACCGCGCGATTTTCGACACCGAGGCGCTGGCGATGTTGGAGGGCGTATTGCAGGTCTCGGACCTGCAGGTGCGCGACATCATGATCCCGCGTGCACAGATGGTCGTCGTGGGCCGGGACCATGAACTCGGCCAGGTGCTGCCGGTGGTGACCGATTCCGCGCATTCGCGTTTCCCGGTGATCGACGACGACCGTGCCGAGGTGGTGGGTATCATGTTGGCCAAGGACCTGCTGCAGTACTGCGGCGAGAATGCACCACGCTTCAAGATGCGCGACATCGTGCGTTCGGCGGTGTTCGTCCCCGAGAGCAAGCGCCTCAATGTCCTGCTGCGCGAATTCCGCGCCAGCCGCAACCATATGGCCATCGTGATCGACGAGTACGGCAACGCCGCCGGCCTGGTGACGATCGAAGATGTCCTGGAACAGATCGTCGGCGAAATCGAGGACGAGTACGACTTCGACGAGGGTGCGTTCATCCTCAAGCGCGGTCCCAACAACTACACGATCAAGGCCCACACGACGGTCGAGGAATTCAATGAATACTTCGGCGTGTCTTTCGATGACAGCGATTTCGACACCATCGGTGGCCTGATGGTCAGCGCCCTCGGACACCTGCCGGGGCGTGGCGAGTCGGTCGTCGTCGACGGCTTTCGATTCACCGTGGTGCGTGCGGACAGCCGCAAGGTGCGCCTGCTGCAGGTCGAGCAGGTCGCAGACCCCGCGGCGTCTCCCACAGAGCCGGCCGCACCTCCCAGTCCGCCAGCGTGACCCCGGCAAGGGGGCCGGCGCACTGGCCGGCCGCGGCACAGCTGTTGCTCGCCTGCGCGGCTGGTGGCGTCAGCGTGCTTGCGTTCGCCCCTTTCGGTCTGGGTCTGGTGGCGCTGCCTGGCCTGGCACTGTTGTTCCACCTGTGGCGTTATCCCGCACGCCGCGGCCTCAACGCCTGGACCGGTTATGCCTTCGGCCTTGGCCTGATGGGCTTTGGCGTGTTCTGGATCCGCATCAGCATCGCCCAGTTCGGCGGCGTGCCGCTGGCGCTGGCGGTCGCGATCACGGTGTTGTTCGTGCTGGCGATGGCGGGGTTCTTCGCACTCGCGGGATGGTTGAGCGGGCGCCTGCGGCCAGGTTCCGACGTCGTATGGCTGACCCTGGTGCTGCCGGCGCTGTGGACGCTGGTCGAATGGCTGCGCGGCTGGCTTTTCACCGGCTTTCCCTGGCTGTCGTTCGGCTACAGCCAGATCGATCTGCCACTGGCCGGTTACGGCCCGGTGCTCGGGGTATACGGCATCGGGCTGTTGCTGGCGGTCTCGGCCGGGATCCTCAGCCAGTCACCGCGGCCTTTGCCGGTGGCGATACTGCTGGCGATCTGGGCCGGCGGGGCAGGTCTGCAACAGATCGATTGGACGCAGCCCGCGGCAGCGCCAATCCGGGTGAGCCTGCTGCAGGGAAATATCCCGCAGGACCAGAAATGGCGGCGCTCGATGCGTGGGCCATCACTGCAGCTGTATCTGGATATGACCGCCTCGGTGCCCGACAGCCGGATTGTGATCTGGCCCGAGACCGCGGTCCCCGCGTTTGCCACCGAGGTCGAAACCAGCCTGCTGGCGCCGCTGGACGCGCTGCTGCGGGAGCAGGGCCGGGACCTGTTGCTGGGTATCGTCGACGGCAGTGAGTCGCGCGACTACTACAACGCGATGCTGAGCCTGGGCGTCAGCGGCCGCGACCGCTATTACAAGCGTCACCTGGTGCCGTTCGGCGAATACCTGCCGTTCGATGCCTGGACGCGCCCGTTGCTGGATTTTCTGCAGATCCCAATGTCGAATTTCTCGCCCGGCGGTGACGGCAGGCCGCTGCTGACACTGGCCGGACAGCCGGTCGGGGTCGATATCTGTTACGAGGATGCCTACGGCACCGAGGTTGCACGCGCACTGCCCGAGGCCACCCTGCTCGTGAATGCGAGCAACGACGCCTGGTTCGGTGATTCGCTGGCGCCTCACCAGCACCTGGAGATAGCGCGGATGCGCGCGCTGGAGACCGGCCGCTACCTGCTGCGTGCCACCAACACCGGTGTCTCGGCGATCATCGATGCGCGCGGACAGCTGCGCGGCGTGTCACCGCAGTTCGAGCGGGCGATCCTCAGTGACGACGTGGTGCCATTGCGCGGGACCACGCCCTTTGTGCTGTGGGGCAATGTCGCCGTGGTCCTGCTCGCCGCCCTGATGCTGTTGCCGGCGTTGCGCCGTCAGCGCGCCGGCGCCTGACCCCTGCCCAGCAGGTCGTCGATACGCTGCTGTTCGAGGTTGCGCTGCTCGACGTCGTGTTTGACGGCCTCGGCCTGTTGCAGCGCCTCGAGGTAGACGTTGGAGACCGGCTCCGTGGTGCGCGGCGGTGGTGCCGGTGGGCTGTCACAGCCCGACAGCAGCACGGCCAGGCAAAGGGCCAGCGTCAGGCTGGGCAGCATCGGGCGCATTCGATACAGTGGATTCATGCTGCTCAGCTTAGACGGTCTTGGCGATTTCGTTGTGCAGCAGTTAACGTTCGCCGCATTCATGCATCCATCAACCACATCAGGAGTTTTCTTGCGATGAGCCGGGAAATCATCAGGATAGACCAGGCGCCGCAGGCGATCGGGACCTATTCGCAGGCGGTCAAGGTCGGCACGACCGTCTACCTGTCGGGGCAGATCGCTCTGGACCCGCAGACCATGAGCATGGTTGAGGGTGATACGGAGGCGGAGATCCGCCGCGTATTTGACAACCTGCAGGCAGTGGCACGGGCGGCCGGCGGAGGCCTCGATGACATGGTGAAGCTGAACGTGTATCTCATCGATCTGGCCAATTTCGCGCTGGTGAACCAGATCATGGCGGAGTACTTCGACCAGCCCTATCCCGCGCGGGCGGCACTGGGTGTGGCGTCGCTGCCACGCAATGCCAGTGTCGAGATGGATGGCGTCCTCGAACTCCGGCGCTGATCCGGCGGTGCGCCGGCTGCCGCCCTCCCTCGGGTGGTGGCTGCTGGCCGGCGTGATGCTGACGCTTTCCTGGTACGCGGGCAACGTCCAGCGCGATTCCCTGCTGGCGCAGCTCGAGGTGGAAGGCCGCCAGCAGCTGGACCTGTACGTCTCGCACTTTGCCGGTCAGCTGGACGAGTTCGCCTTTCTGCCGGCACTGCTGGCCGATGATCACCGCCTGAGGGCGTTGTTGCAGTCACCGCGGGACGCCGCCCTGCAGGACCAGGTGAACCGTTACCTGGCCCACGCCAACACGATTGCCGGCTCGCTCGACGTCTACCTGATGGATGCGCGCGGGGTCACGCTGGCCGCCAGCAACTGGCAGAAGGAGCTGACCTTCGTCGGCCGCAATTTCGCCTTCCGGCCGTATTTCATCGAGGCGATGCAGGGCGGGGCAGGGCGCTATTACGCACTCGGCACGACCTCGGGGCGGCGCGGGTTCTATTTTTCCTACCCGGTCGGTGCCGCCGAGTCACCACTCGGCGTGGTCGTCGTGAAGATCGATATCGACACCCTGGAAAACGCCTGGCGCAGCCAGGATTCCGAGCTGGTCGTGACAGACCCGGACGGGGTGATCTTCATCTCGACCCGGCCGCAATGGCGTTTCCGGACACTGCAGCCGTTGCGCGCCGATACCATCGAGCGCATCCGTGCCTCGCGACGCTATCCGGATGCCGAGCTGACAGCGGTTTTCGGCGCGCAGCAAAAGGCGCTGGTCTCGGGTGCACGGATCCTTGAAGGTGTCCGGTCGGACGCCGCCGGTTACATCAGCCTGGCGACCGACATGCCACAGGCCGGCTGGCGGGTGCAGCTGCTGATGTCGCAGAAGGTGGTGAATCCGCAGGTGTGGCAGGCGCGCCTGTTTGCGATGACCCTGTTGCTGCTGCTGGCGACCGCCGGCTGGCTGTTCGCACAACGCAACCGGCGGCGGCGTGAGCACGAGCTGGAAAAGCGCCAGATGATGCAGGAAGCGCTGGACGAACTCGAAGGCCGTGTCAGCCAGCGCACGCGCGATCTCACCGAGGCCAACCGCTTGCTGCGCCAGGAGATCGAGCGACACCAGCAGACCCGCGACGAACTGATCCAGGCAGCCAAGCTGGCAGCTCTCGGCCAGATGTCGGCCGGCATCAACCATGAGCTCAACCAGCCGCTCGCGGCGATGCGCACCTATGCGGACAACGCCCGCACCTACCTGGCGCGAGAAAACCTCGAGCAGGCCGCATGGAATCTGCAGCAGATCAGCGAGTTGACGGGGCGCATGGCGCAGATAAGCGGCCAGCTCAAGGTCTTTTCACGCAAGTCCAGTGGGCAGCGTATCCGTGTCTCGCTGCGTGCCTGTCTGGAGGGTGCATTGCGTATCCTGCGCAACCGCATCGAGCAGGCGGATGCCGAACTGGTCACCGACCTGCCGCCACAAGACCTGTTCCTGGCGGCCGACATGGTGCAGCTGGAACAGGTGTTGGTGAACCTTGTCGGCAACGCCTGCGACGTGCTGGTGAATCAACCTAATCGACGCATCGAGGTCAGCGCCCGGGCATGCGGAGCGGACGTCGTACTGGAGGTACACGACTCCGGTCCCGGCATCCCGCAGCAGAATCTCAAAAAGGTGTTCGATCCGTTCTTCACCACCACGGAGAACGGCCTGGGACTCGGTCTGTCGATCTCGCACACGATCGCACAACGGCTGGGTGGGTCGCTGACCGCCGGCAACGCGGCGGTCGGCGGTGCGGTGTTCACCCTGACCCTGGCCGCCTGGCCCGAGAGCGTGGCGGCCGGGGGGTGAATCCGGATGGGGTCGGCGGCCTTACTCAGCGCCGATCTTCTGCATCAGACCGAAGCTCTTGACGAACGGCCCGGCCATGCGCGGGTCTTTGATCATCGCCTTGAAGTCGCCCTTCTTGAACTTGAGCTTGCCCATCGCGAAGGCGGTGCCCATGCCGGCCATGCCGAGGCCCTTCTCGACCCATTTCATCCAGTCGTCGCGCGATGCGCGCATGTCCCAGTCCGGGTCTTCGTTCGCATAGTCACCGGCGCGCACGCATTCACCGTTTTCCACCACAAAGACACCGCGTGGTTGGTCCTCGTCCTTGAACCCACAGGTGATCACGGAGTTGAAGCCGATCTCGGCAAGCCGGTCGCGTACCTCCGGTTCGGCATTCCACGCATCTTTGAGCAGGTTCATCCATTCGTCGGAAAACAATTGGGCCATTTCTTTTCTCCTGTGGGGTGGGTTGGGGTGCTCTGGGGGCATTCTGGCGTGCTTATGACAACTACGCCAGCCGGAGGGGCGGTCAACGATGCGCTTGTTGCGGCGATTTGCCCCATGTCAAAGATGCTTCGTGGCCGCGGGCGCAGTAAGCTCGCGCCATGAACAACGCTGTCCTGCCCCCTGTAATGCTGATCGATGACGAGGAGCACATCCGCGTTGCTGCCTCGCAGGCGCTGGATCTCGCCGGCTACCGGGTACACGCTTTCGATCGCGCCGAAAAGGCGCTCGAGGTGCTTGGCAGCGACTGGCGAGGTGCGGTGATCAGCGATATCCGCATGCCGGGTCTCAGCGGTATGCAGTTCCTGCAGCGCGCGCGTGCAATCGACCCGGATCTGCCGGTCATCCTGATCACCGGGCATGGCGACGTGAGTATGGCCGTCGAGGCCATGCGCGCCGGTGCCTATGACTTCATCGAGAAACCGTTTGCGGTTGAGGACCTGGTCGACACTGTTGGCCGCGCGCTCGAAAAGCGCGCGCTGACGATGGAAAACCGGCTCCTGAAGAACGAGCTTGCGGTGCAGAGCAAGCCGGGACCGCGGATCATCGGTGACACGCCGGCGATGCAGCGCCTGCGGCTGATGATCGGCCAGGTTGCCGACGCCGGCGCCGATGTGCTGGTCAACGGCGAGACGGGTACCGGCAAGGAGCTGGTGGCGCGCGCGTTGCACGAGAACAGCCGCCGGCGTGAGCACAATTTTGTTGCTGTGAACTGCGGTGCAGTACCCGACACACTGATCGAGAGCGAGCTGTTCGGCCATGAGGCAGGCGCCTTTACGGACGCCAGATCACGTCGCATCGGCAAGTTCGAGCACGCCAATGGCGGCACCCTGTTTCTCGACGAGATCGAGAGCATGCCGTTGCAGGTTCAGGTGCATCTGCTGCGCGTGCTGCAGGAGCGGGCGATCGAGCGTCTGGGCTCGAACGAGCTGATACCGCTCGATCTGTGCGTGGTTGCTGCGACCAAGATCGATCTGCGTGAGGCGGCGAGCCGCGGCGAGTTCCGCGAAGACCTGTACTACCGGCTGAGCGTGGTGATGATCGACATACCGCCATTGCGCGAACGTCGCGAGGACGTCGCGCTGTTGTTCCAGCATTTCGTGCTGGTGGCCGGCGCGCGTTATCAGCGCGAGCCACCGCCGCCGCGGCCGGATCAGCTGCGTCGCCTGATGATGGCCGACTGGCCGGGCAATGTCCGCGAGCTGCGCAATGCGGCCGAACGCTACGTATTGCTCGGCGAGTCCTGTGGCTACGATATCGAGCGCATGGTCGACGGCAATACCGATCGCCCGGCGATGACGCTGCCCGAACAGCTCGACTGTTTCGAGCGCACGCTGATCGAGCAGCAGCTCAAGGCCAGTAACGGCAGCATCAAGGACACGATGGCTGCGCTCGGCCTGCCGCGCAAGACGCTGTACGACAAGATGAAGAAGTACGGCCTGGAGCGTGACGATTACCGCTAGCAGCTGCGGACGGTTCAGAGCAGGTTGGAAAACAGCGCGGCGATACCGAGGAAGCTGAAAAAGCCGGTTACGTCCGTGATCGTGGTCAGCACGATCGATGATGACTGCGCCGGATCCTGGCCGGCGGCGGTGAGCAACAGCGGAATCGCCGCGCCGAAGATGCCGGCAATCACCATCGAGAGGATCATCGACACCGCGATGATCCCGGCCAGTCCTTCGGAACCGCTCCAGATCCACACGCCCAGCGCTGTCGTCGCTGCGATCGCAACCCCGTTCCAGAACCCCGCCGACATCTCCTTGAAAATCACGCGTGGCCAGTGCCGGGTTCGGATTTCACGCAATGCGAGGCCGCGCATTGTCACGGCGAGCGCCTGCGCGCCGGTATTGCCCGACTGCCCGGCGACTACCGGGAGCAGTACCGCGAGTGCGGTGAACTGCGCGATCGTGTTTTCAAACAGGCCGACTACCGCGGCGGCGAGAAATGCCGTGGCCAGGTTGATGTGGAGCCATGGCAGGCGTTTGCGCACGGCAAACGGGACCGGGGACAGCGCGCGTTCGTCCTTGCTCACGCCGACCATCGTCTGCATCGCCACCGTGGCCTCGTCCTCGGCGGCGGCCATCAGGTTGCGGTAACGCACCGCACCGATCAGGCGCTCTTCGGCATCCACGACCGGCAGGTCGGTCAGGCGGTACTGCTCGAGGATCTCCACCACTTCCTCGCGCGGCGCGAGTGCACTGACCACGGCGCGCACCGGGCGCTGAATCTCTTCGAGCCGGGTGGTCGTGGTGGCCGTGGCGAGGTCCTGGATGTCTACCTGCCCCTCCAGTCGGTTATCGGCGTCGACCACGAACAGCCGTCGCGTGCCGCGCCGCCGCAGCGCACGGATCCTTGCCAGGGCCTCGCGCACCGTGGTGTCGGATCGCAACAGCAACACGCGCGGGTCCATCAGGGCGCCGGCGCTGTCGGTCGGATAGGACAGCAGCGCGCGCAGTTCCTCGGCCTCGGTCGGCGGCAGCATGTCGAGGTACCTGTCACGTGCCTCCTGGTCGCGCATGGCCAGTATCGCGGCGACGCGCGACGGGTCCATATGGCGCAGTATCTCCAGTGCCTGGGTCTCGGGCAGTGCCTCGATCGCACGAATGCAGATATCCGGTGACAGGCGTTCCCATACGGGCAAGGCGGTAGTGATCGGCTGTCGTGCCAGCATCTCGGCCACATCCGTCGGTGACTCGCGTTCCAGCAGCCGGACCGCGTCGTCGGGATGGTGTTCGACCAGGTCGCGCTGCAATGCATGGATGGCATTGGTCAGTCCCGGCTTCATATCACTCGTCCCGCGCGCTGCGCTCAGTGGAATGGCCGCCGGCGAACAGCGCACCGACCGCCAGCCAGAGGATGTCGGCCAATGCGGCGCGCGTGGTCATCAACTCGTTGCGGTCGGCGACTTCGTTGAGCAGGCCCTGTTCCTCTTCCATCACCCGGGATCGCCGCAGAACCCCCTGAAACACGTTGTTGCGATTGACCACCGGCAGGCTGTCATGGCTGAGCCACGCCGGATGCTTGTTCACCGTCTGCAGGGCCGCACGCGCATTCAGCGTGGTTCGCGCCGGTTTCATCAGATGTTGCACCAGTCGGCGATCGGAATTTCCCAGCAACTCGCTCAGATCGACGACGCCCAGGAGGCGGCGGCGCTCGTCGAGCACCGGGATGGTCTGCCCGGTGTGCTGCCCGCTGCGGCGGAAAAAACGCAGTGCATCGCCGACCCGGTGCTCAGGTGACAGGGTCAGCACGTCCTCGTCGACGAAGGCGCCGATAACCGATTCGGAAAAGCGCAGACGCAGACGCAGCCTGGCGGCGACCGGGCGTGACATCAATCCCAGCAGGGCCTGCACCTGGGGTTGTTTCATCACACGCAGTGCGGCGACGGCCGCGAGCAGGGGTGCCCGCGCGAGGATCTCGCTGGCGGTCTCCGGCGCCAGTTGCAGCAGGCAGCGGCTGGCCGAACCCGGTGCCATGTGTTCCAGTACGTTGGCCGCCAGTTGGCGAGGCATCGCGACGAAGACCGCTTCGATGTCGCGGCCGTCGAGGCGCGCCAGCGTCCGTGCCGCCGCCGCCGGGTGCAGCGTCAGGTAGCCCTTGGTCACCGCGTCAATCGTGCTCGCCATCGTCTTCCTCGATGATCAACGCGACGTTCTCCAGAAAGCGCCGTGCGGGGATCCAGGCCTCGCCGTCCACGGTATCCACGATCACCGCGACCTGGGTCAGTTCGAGGATCTCACCCTGCAGGCCGTCGACGCGGACCTGCTGCCCGGTGCGGTAGGCGCGGCGCACATAGTGCGAGGCCATCACGTTGCGCACCGCGTCTGAGGCGCCGATGCCGAAGGCCAGTGCCGCGCTGGCGAACAGTGCCGCTGCGGCCAGCAGGATGATGTCAGCAAACAGCGTGACGTCGAGTCCCAGCTGGGCCAATCCCAGCAACAGGGCGAAGGCGAGAATCAGTCCGGCAGCCAGGTGGCCTAACGACAGGCCGTGCTGAAAGCCGCGCGATTCGGCGATGGCGACAATCAGGTTGCGCACGCCACCGGCGACCAGATAACCGATGAACAGGATGAACAGGCTGATCAGAAGGCTGGGCAGATAGCCCAGTAGTCCCAGCACCCAACTGGCAAAAGTGTTCAGGCCGATCTGCTCGGCCGCGGCGCTGACCGCGTAGGCCAGGGTCATCCAAAACGAAACGTTGCCGACCAGCGTGGAAATCGACCAGCGGGTCTGTGCGACCTCCTGCCCAAGTCGCCGGTGTACCGCCGCGAGAATGGCGTCAAGGCCCTTGCCAAAGCGCAGGATCAGCCAGCGTACGAGGAACGCGGCCAGCCACCCGATCAGCAGCAGTGCCACCGCGCCGAGCAGATTGGGCAGGAATGTCTTGAGCGCGAGCGTCAGCTCGCCAATCACCTCGTCGAACCACAGCCCGGGGTCGTCGATGAGGTTGACGCCGATCTCCTGCAATGCGGAGGGTGGCGGCGGTGCTGGGGGCAGAGCGGTCAGGGGGGCAGCCATGAGCCTCCTGGCATCAACTTGGCGTGCGTATGCTCAGGCAATATAGCCGAGGTGCGCGGGCCCGGCCAAAAAAACCGGGTGGATCCGGATACTGCATGTGTCGTGGTTGCAGTGTCCCACGCACCGCCTGCGCAAACGCACGACGGTGCGGTTCAGCGGTTCAGGTGACGCAGGATGGTGGTGACCAGCGTTTCCTGGTCGATCGGCTTGGAGACGTGATCCACCATGCCTGCATCGAGGCATTTTTGACGCTCTTGCGGGAACGCATGCGCCGTCTGGCCGATGATCGGCAGCCTGGGACGCAGTGTCCGGATGTGGCGCGCGGCTTCGTAGCCGTTGAGGCCGGGCATCTGGATATCCATCAGTACCACGTCGAAGGCCGCCCCGCCCCGCCGGACCACCTGCTCGACAGACGCGTTGCCGTCACCGGCGATCACCACCTCGGCGCCTTCGCTGCAAAGCATGTCCTCAAGTATTAGCTGGTTCACTTCCACATCTTCGGCCACCAGTATGGTCAGGCCGGCGAGTCGCTGGGTCGTCGGTGGGGTATCGCCGGGCGGGCTGTCTGTGCCGGCTACCGCGCCGGTGTTGGCCACATAGGGCAGGGAAAACTCGAACCTGCTGCCGCGTCCCGGCTCGCTCTCCACCCGGATGTCGCCTCCCATCAGGTCGAGGATGCGCTTGCTGATCGCCAGGCCCAGCCCGGTGCCGCCGAATCGGCGCGTCGATGAGCCATCGACCTGGATGAATGGATCGAACAGGCGTTCGAGCTGTTCTTTCTCGATGCCGATGCCGGTGTCGATCACGGCAAACACCAGCCGGTCGTCGCGCAGCCCGGCCTGTACCGTGACCTGCCCACGTTCGGTGAACTTGACGGCATTGGACAGCAGGTTGATCAGGACCTGCCCAAGGCGAAGTGGGTCGCTCATACAGGTTTGCGGCAGGTCTGCGAAATCGGTCTGAAGTGTAAGGCCCTTGCCCTGGGCGCGCAGTGTGACCAGCCCCATTGCGTGGTCTATGACCTCGCGCAGGGACGTGGCGATGTGATCGATGCGCAGCTGTTCGGCCTCGATCTTCGAGAAATCGAGGATCTCGTTGATCACGCCAAGCAGGGTCTTGCCCGAGTCGATAATCTTCTCGAACGCGTTTTGTGCCTTGGCGTCGTTGCCCGCATGCCGGGCACCGATCTGTGCGAACCCGAGGACACCGTTCAGCGGCGTGCGGATTTCGTGGCTCATGTTGGCGAGAAACTCGCTCTTGACCCGGGCGAGGTTTTCGGCCGCCGCCAGAGCGCGTTCGCGCGCCTCGGCGGCTGCGCGCTGGGCGCTCACGTCGATGAAGCTGACAACCGCGCCGCTGAGCTGCCCGTGGAGATGCAGGGGATGCACCGCATAGATCACCGGGACTGCATGGCCGTCGGCGTGCCAGTAGACCTCATCATCGACACGCATGACCCGGTTTTCCGTCATGCCGCGAATCAACGCGCATTGCGCCTCGGCAAGAGGTGTTCCGTCGGCGCGACTGTGATGAAACAGCGTGTGGGCGCGACGACCGATCGCCTCCTTGGCCCTTAACCCGAGCATGCTGCAGGCGGCCGGGTTGATGAACGTGAGCTTGCCCTGGGTATCGACGCCATACATACCGCCGGCGCTCGAGTTGACGATATGGCTGGCGCGCGCCTCGGTCTCGAGCAGCTCGTTGGTGCGCTGTTCCACAAGCGCCTCGAGTTCGTGCCGGTAGCGTTCGAGCTCTTCCTGGTTGCGCCTGGCCTCCGTCACGTCACGGCCGATGATGACCAGTGCCTGGCGGTCGCCGTCGGCATCGAACAACGGGATCTTGGTGACATCGAAGTGATGCGTCCCCTGCTGATCGATGACGGTTTCCTCCGTCCGATAGATCTCTCCGCTGGCCCATGCCTCGGTGTCGCTGTCGACACAGTGATTGAGTGTCTGCCTCAGGTGTGGATGATGCTGCGCCAGTTCGGTGTCGCTCTGGCCCAGCCAGTGCTCGTCCAAGAGGCCGAACATCTGCAGGCACACCCGGTTGGCGATCAACCAGCGGCCCTGGCCATCTTTAAACTGGATCGAATCGGGGACCGCTTCGACCAGGGTGCGGAAATGCTCCTCGCTTTCGGAAAGGCGCAGCTGCGCCTGCTTGCGCTCGGTGATGTCCTCGTACATGCCGAGTACGCCGATGATCTGCTGGTTGCGGTCGCGCAACGGCACCTTGGAGCTACTGACCCAGGTCCGGCTGCCATCGGGGGTGGTGTTCGGTTCCTCGTAGCCGATCTTGCTCAGCCCCTGCTCGATGACCTCGCGATCATCGGCGCGGTATCTGTCAGCGTGTTCCGCCCAGGACATCTCGTAGTCGGACTTGCCGACCAGGCCCTCAGGTGACCCTGCCAAGGCATCGCGGGCGAATGCCGGATTACACCCCAGGTAGCGCAGGTCGCGGTCTTTCCAGAACACCCGGACCGGCGTCGTGTCGATGATCGCCTGGAGCAGGTTGCGCGACTCGTCGAGCTGCTGGCCGCGTTCTCGTAAGGTGGCCTCGGAGCGCCGCAGGCGTGTATGGGCAAAGCCGCCCTGCAGTGCTGCTGTCAGCTTATTTACCACCGCACGCAGCTGTCCCAGCATGCGTGGCGTGAACAGGTCGACCGACGGTGAACTCATCAGTAGGAATCCATCGCCACCCAGTGGAAACAGGGCCCAGCTGACGGCCACGGACCCGGTGTCGATATCCAGGGCCGAATAGCCGGCGTCCGATGCATTGAATGCCCGCGCCTTGCCCCCCAGTGCCAGCCGGCACAACGGGTGATCGGGGGGCAGCTGGTCACGGTTCAGCTGGGCGCGTGGGATGCCGTCCAGCAGTGCCATCGCGCCGCCGGGATCTTGTTCGGAGTCGCTGTCACGCCACCAGATCGACGCTCCGGTCAGTTGGCGTCTGGCCATCAGCGAGCGCAGGAAACTGCGGCTGGTGGCCTGCGGGTCGAGTGTGTCGCCGATGCTCAGCAACAGCTCGTAGAGCAGCAGGATTTCTTCCTGTACGTCGAGTTTTTTGTCGTGCATGGCCGGTTTCAGCGATGGGTCAGCGCGACCACGAACGTCTTGTTGAATAGTTCCAGGTACTGCCCGCCGTTATTGGCCACCTCGCCGAGCGCGAGCACACCTTCCGGGGTTGCGTCGCAAAAGCGGCGCAGGGCATCTTGCACGGCTTCCAGTTCGAGGTGGAAGTTGCCGCCGAAGTTCAGCGCACGCGAATAACAGTCGGAGATGAAGCAGTGGCGGATCGCGTCGGGTGTGCTGCACTCGTCGACCGCCTGGCACGCAGCCGCGATCAAGGTGTCCTGATCGCCATGCGCCAGGTACATCACCGAGTTCTCGGCGACGCCAGACAGGAACACGATATCACCGCTGTCGGTCTCGCTGACGGCATCCCGGATTACGTCTTCACCACCTTCCTTGGCGATGCACAGCGGGTAGATGGCACTGATGTCCGGGTAGACCGGGGAGGCGGCAAAGTCGGCGCTCTGTTGCGCCGCGAGATCGCGGTAGAAGCTGGCGGCGGGTTCCCAGTTGAGTTCCTGGACCACGTTGTCATGGGTGCGTGAGGCGACGAAGGGCCCGGCGATGCGGCGCCAGCCGTGGCGCACGCGCACCCGGGCCTGTAGCGGGGTGACCAGCATCACCGCGGCGTCTTGCAGGTAGCCCTGCTCGGTGAATACGGACGGCAGCGCGCGCAGGTCATGGTAACCGGCACCAGCACCGTAGCAGACCAGCCGGCTTCCGTACCGGTTGTAGATGTCGTCCATCAGGCCGGTAATATTCGGCGCCAGGCAATCGATCAACAGATGAAAACTGGCATGTCCGTTCGCGGGTATGTCCGGCAGGGGTTCGCGCCAGGCGACCCGGCCCTCTGAAAGGTCGGCGATCGCCAGCTGGCTCACGGCAGGAAACGCGATGGCGACGATCCCCTCGTACTTGACCCCGGCGCCATGAATCAGGCCGGGGAAGAGGCCACCGTAGACGCGTATGCCTTGGTCGCGGCACGCATCGAGCAACTCGGGCAGCGCCTCCCCATGGCGGTCGGCGACACACAGCATCCACACCGGCTGCGGGTCGTCTGCGGTGGCGGCATTCAGGTCTTCCACCACCTGTTGCGGGGAGGAAAAGGCCAAGTACATGGGCGATCGTCCGAAAAATGGGGTCTGTCCATGTTAGCCGATTGGCGGGTCGCCTGGCGCGGGAGAGTTGGTTCCTGGGGGGCGGATGCGGGTGCCACAGCGCGGGTGCGATTCCCGGTCTTGCATCACACGGATCGGAACACCCGTACGGTCATGGCCGTCCCTGGCCAGTGACACGTCCGATTGCTCAGCCGGCCTCTCTCCATTCGACCCCGGTGTCGACGCAGTGGTGCGAGGGTGGCGCCGGTTGCGGGGTCTTCATGGTCACCAGTTCTTCTGCGCTGATCGGGTGGATCGCGATCGTGTTGTCGAAGTCCGCCTTGGTTGCCCCCATCCGCACCGCGACGGCGAAACCCTGCAGCATCTCTTCGACGTTATCGCCGATCAGGTGGATGCCGACGATACGTTCGTCGGCACCGCTGCACACGAGCTTCATCGCGGTGGTGACGCCGTGTGCGGACAGCGCATGGCGCATCGGCGTGAAATCGGTCTGGTAAACCGTGACCTTGTGCTGTTGCTCACGCGCCTGTCGTTCGGTCAGCCCAACCGTGGCGACCGGCGGGTGGGAAAATACCGCACTGGGGATATTGCTGTAGTCGACCCTGCTGTCCACCTGTCCGGCGAACAGGCGTGCGGCGAGGCGTCGGCCGGCGGCGATCGCGACCGGGGTCAACGCGGCGCGCCCCGTGATGTCACCGATCGCATAGATGCCGGCCACGTTGGTGTTCTGGTACTCATCGGTCGGCACGATACCGTTCGCGCGGACCTCGACGGCTGCGTTTTCCAGTGTCAGCTGGCGCGTGTTCGGCGCGCGGCCGACTGCCCAGATCACCCGGTCAAACCCGTCCAGGCGCTCACCGTCGCTGGCGTCCAGTGCAATGCCGGTGTCGGTGTTTGCGAGGCCGGCCACCTGGAAGCCATGTGCAGTGCGATGCCCTGTTTGCGCATCTCGGCCATCAGTTCAGCGCTGATCATGTCATCGAAGGCCTCGAGCACGCGCTCCTCGAGGGCGACCAGACTGACGTCCGAGCCGAGCGCGCGCAGCACCCCGGCCAGTTCAACACCGATGTAACCGGCACCGATGATCGCGACCTTGCGAGGCTGTTCGGTCAGTTCGAAGAATCCATCCGAGGTGATGCCCAGTTCGGCGCCCGGTACGCGCGGTACGATCGGGTGGCCGCCAGTGGCGATCACGATGTGCTCGGCGCTGTAGCGGCGACCGTTGACCTCGACCGTGCGCGCATCGACAAAGCGCGCACTGCCGTCGATCCGGGTGATGTCGCTGTCGGCCACGTAGCCATCCCAGTAGCGATTGATGTCGGCGATGTAACGCTGGCGTCCGGCCACCAGTTTCTTCCAGTCGGTGACCCCGCGCTGTGCCGGGATGCCGAAGTCGTTTGCGGCATCGACGGCATGCGCCAGGTTGGCGGCGTACCACATCACCTTCTTCGGGACGCAGCCGCTGTTGACGCAGGTGCCGCCCATCTTCGCCGGCTCGACGACTGCGACGCGCTTGCCGTATTGCGCGGCCTTTTCCGCCACCGCCAGGCCGCCACTGCCGCCGCCGATGGCGATCAGATCGAAATGTGTGTTCATTGTGCTGCTCCTGTATTCGCGCTTGGGTGGTCGGGCATTTCCCCTCACCCCGGCCCTCTCCCCGGCGGGGAGAGGGTGCAGTTGGTTGTGCTCTCCCCGGCGGGGAAAAGGTTCCTTCGTTTTCCCTCTGCCCGGCGGGAAAGGGATGCCTTCCATTTCCCCCTCCCTCCAGGAGAGGATCCGGGTGAGGTGGCCAGGCAGTCTTGCCAAGCCCTCAGGCCGCGGCCTTTTCGCGGTTGTCGAGGAACTCCTCGAGCCTGTCCGAGCCACCGATGTGTTCACCGTTGATGAACACCTGCGGCACCATCGAGGCGCCGGCCACTGCACGCAGCGTGACCTCGCTGTAGTCGCGGTTGAGCACCAGTTCATCGAACTGGATGCCGGCATCCCGCAACAGTCCCTTGGCGCGGACGCAGAACGGGCAGCCCTCGCGGGTGAATACCGTCACGTCGAGCGGCTTGCTGGCGTTCGGGGCGACATAGGCCAGCATGGTGTCGGCATCGGAGACCTCGAACGGGTCACCCGGCACATCCGGCTCGATGAACATCTTTTCGATCACGCCGTCTTTGACCAGCATCGAGTAGCGCCAGGAACGCTCGCCGAAACCCAGATCCTGTTTCGGTACCAGCATGCCCATGCCGCGACTGAAGTCGCCGTTGCCATCGGGCAGGAAGGTGATGTTCGATGCCTTCTGCTCGGCCCGCCATTCGTTCATCACGAATGCGTCGTTGACCGACACGCAGATGATTTCGTCGACACCGTGGCGCTTGAGCTCGGGTGCCAGCTGGTTGTAGCGCGGCACATGGGTCGACGAGCAGGTCGGGGTGAAGGCGCCGGGCAGGGCGAACACCACCACGGTCTTTCCCTTGAAGACCTCATCGCTGCTGACATCGGCCCACTCGTGATCGCGGCGGGTACGGAAAACGACGTTCGGGATGGTCTGGCCTTCGCTGTTGTGCAGTTTCATTTCGTTGACTCCTGTAAGGGGTTGCAATCCAGTGAGTGCAGTATCCGGAACGAGGTGACATTGGTAAAATTGTTTGTTTCTACAATCATGATAGTGATTTACTATCAATTTCCTGCGGTGCGTTGCCTCGCGAAACCGCGGAATCGATCGCGATCAGGGAACCTGGCGCCACATGGCGCTGTCTTTCTTGCGGGCGCGGTTTACCGGTAGACTGCGCAATCATTTCTCTGAACATGGATTGCACGATGCAAAAAATTCTCCCCACTTTCCTCCTGACGTTGGTCAGCGTATTCGCAGCCAATGTTGTCGTTGCCGAGGACGCCAAGATCCCGACCTACGGCGATTGGGGGTACAAGTGCGAAAAGGCGCCGGAGGGCGATGAGGAACTGTGTTACGTGTTCCAGAACGTGACCAAGAAAGACAGTGGTCAACTGGTGCTCGGCGCGCGCATCGCCTATCGCCCGGGTCAGGGCGACCCGTTGATCGTCGTGACCGTGCCGCTGGGCTCGCTGCTGCCGCCGGGTGCTGCGTTGATGATGGACGGTGTCGAGCCGGTCAAGCTGACGTTCTTCCTGTGCGCCGCCGAAGGCTGCACGACCGTGGCCACGCCGCTCAACCCGGATATGATCGCGGCGATGAAGAAGGGCGAGCAGGCCGTCGTACGTGTGGCCGCGCCCAACAAGCAGGTGGTAGGTCTGCCGCTGTCGCTCAATGGATTCACCAAGGCGCTCGACACGCTGAAAAAGTGATCGCCGCGGCGCGCGACCGGCTCAGGGACAGGGTCAGTCGCGCACCGTCACGATCAACCGGCGCTCGTGTGGCCGGTCGCGGTGCTCATAAAGGTACACACCCTGCCAGGTGCCGAGGGCGCAACGACCCTGCCTGACCGGCAGAGTGGTCTCGACCGCCGTCAGGACCGATCGCAGATGCGCCGGCATGTCGTCAGGGCCTTCGCTGCTGTGCTCGTATAGCGGGTCACCATCCGGTATCAGCCTGGCCAGGAATCGCTCGATGTCGCTGCGTACACTGGGATCGGCGTTCTCACAGATGATCAGCGACGCGCTGGTGTGTTGCAGGAACAGGTGACACAGCCCGGTCTGCACGCCCGAGTCGCGTACGCTGGCCTGTACCTGATCGGTGATGTCATAGGTGCCGCGGCCCCTGGTGCGTTGGCGTATGGTTTCTTGATAGGTCATTGTCCCAACCGGTGCTTTCGATGAGTCTCACGTGATACACCGCGCCACCCTGCACAGGACGCCGGTGCTGGCGGCGATGCTGGTGCTGGCGGTGCTGCTATCCGGTTGTACCAGTTACAGCACGATTATCAACAAGCCGCGCGCCGCGACCACTGTCAACCAGGCGTATTCGATCGGCAGCGCGGTCAGTGCATCGCGGTCGGGTGAATTGACCCTGGTGCTGGCGTTTTCCGGGGGCGGCACCCGCGCCGCAGCCCTTGCCTACGGGGTGCTGGCCGAACTGCGCGATACCCGCGTCGTGATCGACGGCCGGTCACGTCGGCTGCTGGACGAAGTCGACCTGATCAGTTCGGTGTCCGGGGGCAGTTTCACGGCGGCCTATTTCGGACTGAATGGCGACGCGCTGTTCAGCAATTTCGAGGACGAGTTCCTGCGCCGCGATGTGGCCGGCGAACTCGTGCACGGGTTGTTCAGCCCGGCATGGTGGTTCTCCAGCCGCGGCCGAACCGAGATGGCCGTCGATTTCTACGACGCCAGCGTGTTCAAGGGCGCGACCTTTGCCGACCTGCAACAGGGTCCCGGGCCGCTGATCGTGATCAATGCCTCCGATCTGGGCGCCGGCGTACGCTTTTCCTTCCTGCAGGAGTATTTCGACCTGTTGTGCTCGGATCTGGCGACCTTCCCGGTGGCGCGTGCCGTTACCGCCTCGTCGGCGGTGCCGATGCTGTTCACGCCGGTCGCGCTGGAAAATCATGCCGGCTGCGACCCGGCCCGTCAGGGTTGGGTGCGGGATGCACAGCATTACCTGACCGAGTCACCTCAGCTGGTCCAGGTGCTGGACGGTCTGCAGAGTTACGCGGACAAGGACCGTCGCCGCTTCATCCACCTGGTCGACGGCGGGATCACCGACAACCTCGGCCTGCGCGCGATCTACGACATCATCGAGGTGGCCGGGGGGCCGCGGCGCCTGCTGCGCAATGTCGGTACCACACCGGCGTCGCGTCTCGCCATCGTATCGGTCAACGCGTCGACCAGGGTCGGCTCCGACATGGAGGCCAGCGCGCGTGCGCCGACGCTGGAGCAGACGGCCAACGCGGTCACCGATATCCAGCTGCATCGCTACAACGCGTCGACCGTGGAGTTGCTGCAGGCGAGCGTTAGGCGCTGGGCGGACGAGCTGTCGACACCGGCGGCGCCGGTCGAGTCGTATTTCGTGCGGGTCGATTTCGAGGCGGTTGCCGAACCCGAGCGCAGGGCGTATTTCAACGGAATCCCCACCAGCCTCGCATTGAGCGACGAACAGGTGGATCAGCTGATTGCCGCGGGGCGCGAGCTGCTGCGCAACAACGTCGAGTTCCGGCGATTCGTGGAGGATCTGGGAAGCGATGCGCTTTGATCGGATAGCCAGCCTGCGCGCTTGTTGCGTCGTCCGAGCTTTCGTATGCTGCCGCGGTGTCCACGCCGTCCACCAGTCTCGCTGACACCCCTGTCACCGCGCTGAAGGGCGTCGGTCCGAAGAATGCCGAGCGCCTGCAAAAGCTCGGTATCCGGAGTGTCCAGGACCTGCTTTTTCACCTGCCGATCCGTTATCAGGATCGCACCCGGATCGTGCCGATTGGCAGCCTGCGCGTCGGAGACCAGGCGGTGATCCAGGGCGAGGTGGAGCTGGCAGATATCCGCTTCGGCCGCCGACGCTCACTGCTGGTTCGGTTGGTCGATGGCACCGGCAGCATCACGCTGCGCTTCTTCCATTTCAGCGCCGCGCAGAAGGCCAACATGATGCGCGGCAGCTGGCTGCGCTGTTTCGGCGAGGTGCGCAACGGGCCCAGCAGTCTCGAGCTGGTGCATCCCGAGGTGCAGCGGGTCGACGAGGGTGAACCTGCCAACGTCGAACCGGCGCTGACGCCAATCTATCCGACCACCGAGGGGATGCACCAGCTGACCTGGCGCGATCTCACCGGGCGTGCACTCGAACTGCTGGGCAGCGGCGGGCTGCAGGAGCTGCTGCCGGAGGAAGTGCTCAGGGAATTTGCCATGCCGCCACTGGCGGATGCAGTGCGCCTGCTGCATCGCCCGCCTCCCGACCAGTCGCAACGCCTGTTGTCCGACAACGGCCACCCGGCACAGCGCCGGCTGGCCCTGGAAGAGCTGCTCGCCCATCAGCTCAGCCTGCGGGTGTTGCGGCAGCGTCAGCGCCGACGGGGTGCCCCCGTGCTGCAGGGAGACGGCGACTTGCAACAGCGGCTGCTGGACAGCCTGCCGTTTCGACTGACCGGCGCCCAGCAGCGGGTGCTGGCGCAGATACGTGGTGACCTGGCGCAGCCGCATCCGGCGCTGCGCCTCGTACAGGGCGACGTCGGTTCGGGCAAGACCGTCGTCGCCGCGCTGGCGGCCCTGTGCTGCGTCGAGGCCGGCTGCCAGGTGGCACTGATGGCACCCACCGAATTGCTGGCCGAGCAGCACCTGCGCAACTTCTCCACCTGGCTCGATCCACTGCGTATCGGCCTCGGATGGCTCAGTGGGCGGCACAAGGGCCGCCGTCGTGCGACCACCTTGCAGGCGTTGAGTGAAGGTGAACTGAAGGTGGTCATCGGCACCCATGCACTGTTTCAGGACGACGTGCTGTTCGACCGCCTTGGGTTGGTGATCGTCGACGAGCAGCACCGCTTCGGTGTGCACCAGCGGCTTGCGTTGCGTGAAAAGGGTGTGGCCGGCCAGGTGCCTCACCAGCTGGTGATGACCGCGACGCCGATCCCGCGCACCCTGGCAATGACTGCGTATGCCGACCTGGACCTGTCGGTGATCGACGAACTGCCGCCGGGCCGTACCCCGGTGAGCACGGTCGTGATCACCGACAGCCGGCGTGATCAGGTGGTCGAGCGGGTCGCCCGTGCCTGCACCGAAGGCCGCCAGGCGTACTGGGTATGTACCCTGATCGAAGAATCCGAGGCATTGCAATGCGAGGCTGCCGAGGTCACCGCCGCCGCGCTGACCGAGGCGCTCGAGGGCCTGCGGATCGGCCTGGTGCACGGGCGGTTGAAAGGGCCTGAGAAGGAGGCGGTGATGGCCGCGTTCAAGGCCGGTGAGATCGATCTGCTGGTGGCAACCACGGTGGTCGAGGTCGGCGTGGATGTACCCAACGCCAGCCTGATGGTGATCGAAAACGCAGAGCGGCTGGGGCTTTCGCAGTTGCATCAGCTGCGCGGTCGGGTCGGGCGCGGGGCCCAGCAGAGCCACTGTGTGCTGATGTATCACCCGCCGTTGGGCAGCGTCGCCCAGGCGCGCCTGGCGGTGATGCGCGAGACCAACGACGGGTTCGAGATCGCGCGCCGCGACCTCGAGATCCGCGGCCCCGGCGAGGTGCTCGGTACGCGCCAGACAGGCGAGATGCAGTTTCGTATCGCCGATCTGCTGCGTGACCAGGATCTGGTGCCCGGGGTGCAGGCACTGGCCGACCGGCTGCTGACGCAGCACCCCGAGTCCGTAGCGCCGCTGATGCACCGCTGGATCGGATCGAAGGTGCAGTATGCGGATGTATGAGCGATGTGTCTTGGGAGTTGGGTTTGATGCACGCGTGGTGGCGCAGTTGTTTTTGATTGCGCTGTGCTCAGCGCGCCAGCGTTACTCTTCTTTGCTTGCCCAAAGAAGAGTAACCAGAAGAA
>Ga0116162_10000713_pt1 | contig 22994 bp, 25 predicted proteins | sample AD_UKC105_MetaG_FD_89875 | JGI IMG/M metagenome (GOLD analysis project Ga0116162, IMG submission 89875) | Active sludge microbial communities of municipal wastewater-treating anaerobic digesters from Hong Kong - AD_UKC105_MetaG | ecosystem: Engineered > Bioreactor > Anaerobic > Digestate...
ATCATTCAGAAAACTGACGGATTGACACTTTAGGAGAAATTAATCATTTTGAAATTACATTTTGCGGAAACTCAAGCAGCATATTGTAATTCTTTTTGCTTATGTTTTACAGATTGTTCCACCTCAATTTCTCAGTCATATTAAATAATCTTTATACAATTTGCACATTGCGTCCAATAGCAAAATTGGTATAATAGCATTTACATGTAGGGTTGAACCCCTGACAAAAGGAGGTACACATTTGATTTCCATCTGTATTTGTGATGATAACGCGGTTTCCCTGGCTCAGCTTAAGATTTTGCTTGCAAAGTTTCAGGAAGACAACGATATGTCTTTCTATATTAAAACCTACTCAAACGGCGAGGAATTACGTTCTGACCTTGCACAGGGAATCTTTTATAAGATTTATCTGCTTGATGTTCTGATTCCCGGAGATAATGGTATTGAGATTGCCAGACAAATAAGACATTCCGATGAAAATGCAGGAATCCTGTTTCTGACTGCGTCCTCAAAATATGCGTTGGAAGCTTTTACAGTCTCTGCAACAGACTATATGCTTAAACCGGTGCAATATGAGTCTCTTTCACACGCACTTTTTCGTATCCTGACTCCGCCCAAGAATATTCTGGAAGATTCCAAACTGACGGTGCGTTCCGGTGGTTGTATTCAAAGCATTCCGCTTCAGAGTATCTGTTACGTTGAAGTACGTAAAAATAAATTAATCTTCTTATTAAACAATGGGAAGGAAATTGAGGAGTACAGAACACTGGCAAACCTCCAGGAAGATCTGAATAATCACAGTGAATTTGTTAAAATACACCGTTCCTACTTAATTAATATGAAATATATTCGAGAGATTACGCCAAGTGAAGTAATTCTGGTTTCGGAACATCATCTTCCTGTATCAAGAAGCTACTCTGCTTCATTAAAAGAAAATTACTTCGCCTTTAGCGAACAGTTTACCTAACTAAACGAAAACATTTTTCTATTAAAAAAACCCCGCCATGATAATGACGGGGTTTTCACATTCATGAAAAGATTACTCTTCTACTTCTTCAGCTGCGTCTTCTGAAACTTCTTCAGCTACGTTTTCTGATACTTCTTCAGCTGCATCTTCTGATACTGCTTCTTCTGTTGCAGGTGCTTCTACTTCTTCTGTTGCAGGTGCTTCTGCTTCCTCTGTTGCAGGTGCTTCTGCTTCTTCTGTTGCAGGTACTTCTACTTCTTCTGTTGCTACTACTGCAGCATCATCAGTTGTTTCAGTTGTTGTTGCTTCTCCACATGCTGTAAGAGCAAATACCATTGCTGTTGCGAATACTACTGCTAATAATTTCTTCTTCATAATTTTTTTCTCCTCTTAAAACCTTTATTTTAGGATGTGTTCCCACGTCCAAAATGTATTCTAGCACACCAAATAAAATATGCACGCATAAAAGGACGAAATGACATTTCAAGAGGACGAATAGCACTTTTTGCCAAAAAAGGCAGGTTGTTTTTGGTCATTATTTTGTTATAAGTCGTATTATCTCAAATATATAAAATGTTCCTTTGGAGGCATCTATGTGTTCCATTACTATGATTACGAACCAGATCTATCTGATTATGACTTTCTTATATACCGTTTTCCTCACTTTGTTGTTTCTTAAAGTACCCTGTTGCAAGAAAACTGTTATTTGCTTCTTTTTGCCTTTCCTCCTATATTGAACCTTTTCATCAGAAGAACATCTCAATCACTACAGAAATTGATGTACCCGAAGACCTTTTTGTTGAAGATATCGACCTGCATCGTTCTGGCCAACACCTTTGAAAATGCATATAAGGCCTGTCAGTATGAAAGGATGTCCTGTCAGTCACGCTGCCGGACATGGCATTGGAACACACACCCTTATAACCATTTCTTCTTTTTGAAAAAAATCAAACTGACGATAACAATTACCACACATGCTGCTACCACCGCAGGATAGGCCCACGGATACTCTAATTCCGGCATATACTTAAAATTCATGCCATACCATCCTACAATCAGGGTTAATGGCATAAAAATTGTAGTTATAACCGTAAGTACTGTCATAATTCTGTTCTGTTTGATATCCAGCTGCGAATGATAAAGATCTCTAACCTGCATCGTATGGTCTTTTAAAGATGATACAATATCCTGCAGACGCATTACACGTTCGGTAAATAAACGGAAAAATCTCAAATTCTTCTGGTTAAAGAAGTTATTCTCATTTTCTTCTAACTCCTGACCAAAATCAATCAGCTGTTCATAATGCGTTTGGAGGTCAAGTACCTCGCTTCTGATATCCAGAAGTCGTGCCATCGGTTCATTGGTGTTTCCTTCCAGAATCACATCCTCCATCCGGTCCATTTCCTTTTCATATTTCTCAAGCAATACCAGATCTTTATCAATAATCATTTCCAAAAAATCATAGATGAATCGTTCCAATCCCGGTGCTTTCCATTTTTTGGTACTCTGGATACGCTGCATCATCTGCAGTGCCGTTCCATCATCATTAATGAACACAATCCCCCGCTCATCCATTGCAAAAGCGAATTTATGCGGCTCTCGTGTAAAGTCCTGTCTATCCGGAATGGCAAAGCTTCCGGTCAGAGAATCATAGTTCACTTCTGCCTTTGTTGTTCCAATGGTCTTTAAATCCAATTCAAGATCAATTCCCATATCAAACAATTCGCGTTTTTGGTTAAATTCTTCCTCACTGACAACCGCTACATACTGCTCCGTTTTCTTACGAATTTCACTTTCTTTCGCTGGTATCAGCGTCTCTTTAATCAGATAGTACACTGGATTATCCTCCTAATTTTATTGCTTGACAATTTAATGCCCCGTCTGATTCGTGGTCGGATTCTGTGCCATACACTGATTCTGATAAGGGGTCAGATTCGGATCATATGACGGTGCCTGATAGTACTGTTGCTGATCCATCGGCATTGGTGCCGGTCTGGGTGTACCGCAGGCACACATTGCCGCCTGTGATGGATTCATTTGTCCACAGAACGGACAATATCACATCTGATAATTCTGTGGTTGCTGCATTACCGGATATCCATTAATGGTCTTTGGATTCTTGTCCGCCATACACAGCACAATAATCAATCCTCCTTACTCTTCTTTAGAAGTCATTAGTGTAATCTGCAATTCATCGAAAACACCAACGACCCATTCATGAGTTGCTAATATTGATTGATTTTCAACCAATTCAAATGTCATATCATCTGTATTAATATCTTCAATATGTTGTTTCAGTTCTTCTGCATTGGCCATTTCGACATCATCAACATACACCTTGTCCTCCTCTATCCTGATTACTACGCAGCCTGCATCATCAGTCTCTGCAGCCTCTCCTTTGGTACTATCCTGCGTTTCTTCTTCCACTTCCTCTTTTGTTGGTTCGGTTTCTGCTTCCTGCTCCTTAGCCTGATCCCCAAAAGCCGTACCGCTGCCAAATAATCCCAGGTCAAATTTACTGCCAAGAAGAATCATTACTACCAACACAATCAATGCAATTACAACTACAAATGTTAAAAACTTTTTCATTCGTCAACCTCCATTACTTTGTAAAATACCTCTTTGTTTTCATTTTCCAATTCTAATAACGCCTCATCAATGGCGATATATTCCTTTGTGAAAATACAGTATTTGTCACAGTGAAAGACCAGATAAATCGGCTGATTATCTGTCTCCTCCACAATCGTCTGAATTATACTGTTCAGACGAAGTGCTGTATTTTCTGTTACATCTTCGCCCAGTTGAATCCGTTCTTCATCTGTTGATCTGTTATTCGAAATCACCAGAATATGCTTATTACTCTCACTGACATTGGAAATCGTTACGATAACCGCATTGTTCTCATACATTTCATAACTTTGATTTTCGTTCGTTACAACAGTAACCTGATTCTCCAAGTCGCTAAGCTCCTGCTGCATCGTATCTATCTTCTCTGATGCCTCGGTCTGCATATTGGCTTCATTTCTGGCACTGGTCAGCATAACAATAAACAGGATGGAAAACAGTACATCCAGCAGTGGCGTCAGATTAATTTCTCCGCTTAATCTTCTGTGTCTTCTCATGATGCTGCCTACTCATCCTTTCTGTCTGGTTCTGCCTGGTCACCTGCAGCTTCACTATCGATATGATAGTTCTTCTCAAATCGCAGAATTCCATCTTCAATATAATTGATAAAAATAGAGACAAACAAAATGTCACAGAATTTGTAAAAGACCGCAAAGATAATACCAAGAACGGTGGAAGATAAGGCAAACTCGACTCCCTCATAAATATTCTGATCGGCATTCATGGAAATGTACAGCCCCGCTACCGTACCTAGAATTCCAAGCAACGTAAACAGCTGTATACACATAGAAAAAGCCGAATAAATAATTCCCTTTTTCTGATAATCTGTCAGGAACTGATCATACTCATTCCAGTTTTTCTGTGAAAAACTCTCATAGGTAGACATTACTTTGCCTTTGCCGGCCTTCTTTGAATGACGAGACATAAAAATCTGTGTTTTATTCAGTTTATCAATTCTCAATCGAAAAACAAACAGAATGTAGCCGGAGACACACATAAGTACCCCCTCTGCTATAGCAAATACAACAATAATCACATTCAGATTATTGGCCAGAAAATCACATATTGATAACAAGTTTCTGTGTCCTCCCCGTCTTTGGTATGATAGATGTAGTTACGAAGCTCTTATACCTCGTAATCCATACATGTTCTGCTTGCTGTATAAGGCCTTACCCTGCAATCAGCTACTGCAACATGTGCAGGATGATGTGCATATTCCAATAATGCCGCTTCATTCTCAAAGGTTGCATCAAGCATCACATCACAATTAGAGCTTTCCAACGGTTTTGTAATTACATGAATCTCAAGTAATCCCGGAATTTGTCCATTTAATCCCTCCAGGCCTTCTTTTATGCCGGCTTTGACAGCATCCTTAGTGGCAGTATCCTTTAATGTCCATAAAATAATATGCTTCACCATAATTAGTTTCTCCTTACAATTCTAATTTTCTTCTATTCTATTACATTTTCATCAGGAAATGTAGTCTTTTGATGTAATATGATAGAGATAAAAAAACTACAAGATACGATAATCCCTTAGGATTACAGCATGCTGCAGTTCAAAAATAGTCTCTATAAAGTAAATCCTGTCATGATTGGTTCCCCTATATTCCCGATATTCAATACATTTATTATTGTACAGCCATTGAATTAAAACAGCAATTGGTAACTACCTACATATCTTTTATACGAAATTGTTTATAATTATAGTAAAGGAAGAACTTAGCATAAAAAATGAATTAGAATTGGTAGACAGGACAGGTTGTCAACCTATATAATAGGGAAACAACCGTCCGTTTCGGACTTCATATTAGAAAAGGAGAACAACGCATGCATTCACCACTTGAAATTGCTCTCGCCTACATCGAAATCGGCAAACATAAGGTCAATCTGTCGTATTTTAAGATGATTCTCTTAGGCATGTTCGCCGGTATCTTTATTGCTCTCGCCGGCATAGGTGCTTCCGTTGCACCTGTATCAATCAGTAACCCTTCCATTGCCAAATTAGTTGGCTCACTTGTCTTTCCGGCAGGTCTTGCCATGGTGATTATTGCCGGCAGCGAATTATTTACCGGAAACAATCTCATTATCATCGCAGTACTTGAAAAGCAAATTACCGTTCGCAAAATGCTTGCCAACTGGTTCTTTGTTTACATCGGAAACCTGCTTGGTTCTATTCTGGTTGCCGCACTTGTTGTCTATGGTCACACACCAGATCTTTTCGATGGTCTACTTGCCCAAAAAATGGTAGAGCTTGGTGCTTATCGATGCAATATGGATTTTACCAATGCACTGATTCGCGGTATTTTATGTAATATTCTGGTCTGTATTGCAACATGGATGTCATTTGCCACCAAAAGCGTATCCGGCAAGCTGATTACCATTTATGGTCCGGTAATGCTCTTCGTCTTATGTGGTTTTGAGCACAGTGTTGCTGATATGTATTTTACCTTTGCAGCCTACTTTGCCTCCATGGAATATCAAATCACAGCAGAAGGTGTAACTCTTCTAAACATCTTTATGCACTGTCTTCTTCCGGTTACCATCGGCAATGTAATCGGCGGCGCCGGCATTGTCGGCTGTGGTTACTGGCTCGGTTATATCCGGCACACTCCATTCCACGCCTCTACCGACAAGGAAGAGCAGGATGAGATTGATATTGCAGAGGAATATTAGAATTCATTATAAGAAACCGTAACGCTTAAGGATTTGTTGCTTGTATGCCCCGGATTCGGCTTGGCGTCTTTGGATGGATATCCCAGCGCCAGCAGGCATACAGGCACATAATTCGCAGGCAATTTGAATTCTTCCCGAACTGCTTCCGGAATAAAATTCATCACCATTGCCGAACCAACGCCAAGATCGGCAGCTTCGAGCATCATGTGTGTTGTAACGATTGCCGCGTCAACATCACCACTTAATTTTCTGTCATATTCACGCGACCAGCATAAGGTCCTATCGTAACAAACCAGCATGGCAAGTGGTGCATTAAAATGGCTGACAGTACACTTTCTATATTTTTCCAACGCTTCTTTACTCTGAATCAGCAAAATCTTCTGCGGTTGCAGATTGCATGCAGTTGGTGCAACCTGTCCGGCCCGCAAGATGGATTCTACCTTTTCCTGTTCAATCTCCTTGTCAGAAAAGCTCGTCACGGAAAAACGTTCTTGTGCTAATTGTAAAAAGTCCATATTTTTCAACTCCATTATAATTGTGAATAATCAATTGCATTTCATCATCAGGTTATACTATATATTGTATCAAACTTCACTGTACTGACAAGATGTTTCATCATTTTTTTCATGAATTTAATAGCACCTGGCCAATACTGTCCATTCTCTGTCATCCTTACTGTTTCTTGCGATACCAGTATTGATAGAGTGTGGTAAAGCCTAATTGCTTATATAAATTTTTTGCCTTCTCATTGGAAGCAACGACTTGTATATATCCTTGGTGTGCACCATGAAGAAAAGCATGTGAGAGTAATGCTTCGCATAAATTCCGGCCATATCCGCAACGCCTGTGTTCCTTCGAGACAATGATATTATACAGACTAACATATCCGTGTTCTATTACACTTCTTCCACAGGCAACCACCGTACTGCCCTGACAGATTGTTGCTGTGTAGGTTGCAGGCAGTACATTTTGAAAGATTTTACGTGCTGTATCAGCATGGTCTGCAGACACTTCATTGAGGCTAAAGTAATTCCTGGCCCATGCTTCGCTTACTCCCTCAAAAATCATTGTTTCTGTGTCATTACATGTCAGATTAATGCCATCTAGAATCATCAGATCCGTTAGGGAATTCTTCTGATATCCATCTTTCTCAAGGTACGAATCCAGATCAAGCGACAAGGGTGTAATTTTAAACTTTGTCGCCAACGATTGTTCCTTGTATTTCTGCTCGCAGTAGCGAATTTTCTCTTCCACTGAGATGGTCGATTGCGTCAGAATATTAACCGAGTTTGCCCGGTCGGTATACCCTTCTCCAAATCTCAGTAACCATCCATCATAGAGCATTATATTCAATGCCGGATGTGCATTCATAGACATTTCCTCAATCTGTTTTACCAATTCCATCATCTGATCACCTCTGTTAATTTATCCGGGACCAATCTTTGCAGTTTTTCTGTTGGTTCTGTCTTCGATTGTATCAATGAAAATCAGGAACTGCAATTCATTTTCGCCTTATTATATTTACAATAGAAGCATTCAACGGTAAAATATAACGAGTGAGAAATGAGAAGTAAGTAACTGAGAGGATGAAACATACCCATGGAAAAAAAGAAGAAAATTCGTCTGTTTATATTGATTGCTGTTATTCTGGCTTTTGCAGTTATACTAACAATATGGTCACTTCCTCAGAATCGAATCAAACGATGTATGGATCAGGCACTGGTCTGTCTAAATAATCAACAATACGAGCAGGCACTTGACCTTTATCGAAGCGCCACCACCATAGATCCCTATTATACCGATGGTTATCTTGGACAGATTCAAACCTGTCTTGCAATTGGCGATAATGCAATGCTTGAAGAGTACTACGAAAATGCGCTCAACGCCATCGAAGGGATCAGTGACAGACGTCTGGATAAGGAATTGACCAATCTCCTATGGCTTTACTCTTTTTCCATTGATCTTTATTCCGAGGAACCAACAAAGGCAATTCGTGCATTAAATCGCGGAGTTTTGCTGACACATAACAATGAGTATCTGGTCTCTTTACTTGGCGGCAATGCTATTTCTATGGAAGAACTGCTTGCTGCTAACTCGACATATTATACTTATCTTCAAAACATTCTACAGCAGCAGACTGCATCCATAGATTCCTCTGCTGCCGTCGGCTCCTTTACCATAACAGAGGATGAATTACTCTATTACACGCTGATGGCCAACCTGGACTATATTTCAGATGCAGACCTCCAATTGCTGTTTGACAGTGGCAGAATTGAAAAAGACACTGATGTCATTTATAATCAGTATCTTTGTGTTCTGATTGCATTAAATCTATCTAATATGAACTACATTTCCTCTGTGGGATTAGATTATGACCGTAATCTGATTATTGATTACTCTTCCTTATTCTATCACAGCCAGGATCTTACACTCTGCGAAGAGAGTCGTGAAGCTTACTACACATCATACGAAACTGTTTATCAGGACATAAGCAGCGGACAGCTATCCGTCAGTTACCAATCTGCTTATGCCAATGAAACAAATACTCAGTTGGTAATCAAGCAAGCCTATGGATTTGCACCTATTACGAAAAAGCTTATGATCTATCTGACCTTTGGAATGCAGGGTAATTCGGAATCAGTCAGTAACGCAGAAGATCTGCTCCTAAGTGTTGAGGAAATCCTCATTACAGAGAAGCAGACCTTCATAAATAATATTCAATTAAGAATTGACGCTCTGGATTCCTAAAACTCCAATCCTACGATGCTCTTGATTGCCTCGCCCATATTACCAAAGAAACTTTTACTTGATAATATGATTGAATCCTCCTCATACAGCATCGTGTAGTTATTATTCCAGATTTGAATTCCTGTTCCTACATTAGTATCAAGATATCCTTTGATATCCTCGCATTGTGCTCCGCTATCCGTTAACTGAAGCAAGGCTCCGCCAAACCATCTTTCATACTTTTCATCCCCACATGCATATACCGTAACTGCACGGACCTCTTCCATTTCATCGCTGTAAGTAATTAAATACATCTGGGTATTGCTTCCAGCAACCGTAATTCGATAACCGGTGACACCTGTGTCATCTGTATGCATGTCTGCCTTCTGGAAAGAAACATCCAGTTCCTCCGCCAGATATCTTTGCGAATTATCTTCCAGTACAATCTCATACTCCTGAACAACTTCATCTGGAGTATAACCTGTAATTGCATAATCCGCCTGGTGTTCTGGCTGAAAGAAAATTCTCGTACAGATAATATAGCCAATCAGGATCAATGCAGCAACTGCAAAGAAAAGCACCAGACCGCTGGCACGATTAGGTTTTTCCAACTGACCAATGTACTTCGATCCATGATTAATCTCTTTTTCCTTAGGTGGGTCCACCACATTCATAATCTCCCGGACCAGATTTCTCTGATCAGTAAATAGCGGTGTGTTCCGGTTTCTCGACAGGCATTCTTCACAGAGGACTGCTTCTTTCATTCTCTTTCCATTACAGATAACACATTCCTCATTAGGTTCATGTCGCATGATCTGCGCCAGTCTTTTGACGTACTTGGCTCCAGATGCAGAATGCAGAACATCCAGATCCATAATTGCTTCATACTCTTTGGTTACCAATTTGACATCATCATGATTGATCTGAACATTAAGTTCTCGAATTACAGGAATATCCCTGTCCATCTCAAGTGATTTTTTCTTCACTCATGTTATCTCTCCCTTATCATATCGTTCTCCTGAATCATTTCATCCATAGTCTGTGTCTTTAATATGACGTCAGTGCTTGCTGCATCTGACTTTGCATTGTTGAATAAAAATCGCTTGCGGATAAAATCATTTCATTATCATCTTTTAGATACATATAATTCTCTCCACACATCGCCGGACTTTCATAGGACCCTGTCGTTTCAAGCATTGTATCGATTTCCTCGGTTTTCAGCTTGGAATCCGTTAGTTTCACCAGGCATTGTTCCATTAAATACATATACCGTCCGCTTTGAGTAGCATAAACCATCACAGCTCCCACCGTGCTGTCACCACGGCAAAACAGAATCACCCCGGCTCGAATCGGCGTCCCATTCACGACAAGTGTATAGGCATTGCCCCCAAGAGAATTATCTTCATATTCAAATGAGATGTCCATCGTCTCACCAATCATCGGTCTGCACTGGCTTTCCAGAATCTTCTCATATTGTAACAAAAATCTCTCTTCAAAAAACTTATCGCTTGCAAAATCTGCAATAAACACCGGTCTCTGCATTAATTTATGAATGAAAAAGGCAATAAGAAAGCATGCTAATAATCCACCAATATATAGAATCCATCTTTTGTTTTTTCTTTCCTTTGTAGCTAAACCAATTGGTGTTACCCGCTCAGGTGGCTGAGTCTTTGACACAATACAGTTCACAAGTGCTCTTTGGTCAAGAGGCACCTTGATCTCTTCATTTTCCTTCCAGCAGTCCTCGCAAATCACAGTTTTCTCTCGTGCCGGTCCTTTACAGAAAATGCATTGGTGACTTGATTCATTTCTCATGATTTTTGTCAACATCTTCACATAGGTATCACCAAGCTCAGTATGTAAGATATCCTGTTGCATAATTTCATCATATTCTTTTGCGGTCGCCTCAGGACTATCATGATCAATCCTTTGATTCAGCTCAAGGATAAGCGATTTATCCCATTCTTCTTCGTATGATAGTGTCGAAATCCCCATTTGGTGCCCTCCTTCTTGCGACTACAGCTTTGTCCCTTTAGAGCCTTTGGTTCCGGAGAAAGAACTCTGGCTCAATATATTTGTATCAAAGGAAAATGTAATTGCCTCTTCTTCTCTTACCCGTTTTAATGATAACAAAATCATACGGTCCAACAGTTGGGCATAGGGCATTCCCACCGGCTCCCACAGATAGAACGAAAGAGAACCCGGAATGGTATTGATCTCATTAAAATATAACCTTCCATTGTCTTCATCAATCATAAAGTCAATTCTTGCTACACCATTGCACCCTAATTTCTGGAAAGAACGAATCGCAAGTTCCTGTACCTCTTTTCTCTTCTCTTTTGTTAATTCTGCAGGAATCTTGCGGGATACACTTGCCATTCCTTTGGAACCACCACCTTTGGAATTGCTCAGGTATTTGTCTTCATAGCTCAAAATATCTTTGGTATGCAGAGGTTCCTCACATTCTGAAGCAATGGCATCATTTTCATCACCAAGCACCGCACAGTTAATCTCGCGAAGGTTGGTAATTGCATGCTCCACAATGATCTTCTTCGCAAAGGAGAAAGCATCATCCACCGATTGGGCTAACTCAACACGATCCTTAGCAACACTGATTCCGACGCTTGAGCCCAGATTATAGGGTTTGACAATGACAGGATAACCAAGCAGTGACTCAATGGAATCCATCATTGTATCCATATCGGCATAATCAGAGGTTGTATAACAGTAGCCATCCAGAACCGGAACTCCATTCTCCTTTAACACTACCTTGGATGCATATTTATCCATTCCCAGTGCAGAGGCCGTTACGTCGCAGCCAACAAAGGGCACGCCGATTGTTTTTAAGTATCCCTGCAGGGCGCCATCTTCCACATTGGTTCCATGAACGATTGGAAATGCGATATCAATTGCAACGCCTTTCTTGCCAAACATTTTTAACGGATAAGGCATGAGCACGATTGTGCCATTCTCATTCACCAGAATCACTCTCTGAGATTTACCAAGCAGTGCAGGAATATCCTTATAAGCCTCAATCTTACCAATTTCATCTCCGATGAACATTTCATTCTTCTTATTCAGATAGACCGGAATGATTTCGTATTTGCTCTCATCCATACTCATAATTGCCTGAATTCCTGAGATAATGGATACCTCATGTTCTACACTTTTTCCTCCAAACATTACTGCAATTCTTGTTTTCATTGTCTTCGCCTTTCTCAATCTTAATAATTATCCGGCAGGTCATTTTCCAGTAAAATGAATTTATGACCGTCTTCTTTGATGGTATATGCATAGGCCAGTGCTTCTTCTAGCGTATCATAGGTCAAGCACCGCTCCTTAGAATAACCCTTCTCCATTAAGCCTTCGTAAATAGGCTTGGTATGTTCTTTACCAATCAGCAGCACATAATCACAACACGATGCTGCATAGGTTCCAAATTTGTGATTATATTCCGCTTCCTTCTCACCCAGTTCCACCATTCCCGGGGTTACAAGAATTCTGAGCCCATCAAACATTTTCAAAGTTTCTACCGCTGCTTTTGAGCCAACCGGATTGGAATTATAAGCATCATCAATGATCGTAACATTGCCACGTTCCAACATCTGAAGTCTGTGTGCAACCGGCTGGATCCGGCGAACAGGAACCTTTAATTCCTTAAGCGGAATACCCAGCGTATTGGCCACCGCAATTGCCCCGACAACATTAATCACATTATGTGCTCCAACCAGACGCATCTGAAAGCTCTCACTCTCACCATTCGGTGCATTAACAACAAATTCTGTTCCCATTTGCGATAACTTTATCCCGGATGCGCTATAGCCTTCCCCATTGGATGTGCTGCGATAGAAAATCTGATTCGGATACGGATCACAATGACCACTAATATACTCATTATCTCCATTCAGAAATAAGAGTCCCTCCGATGGCAAGGCATCCGCAAGCTCGAATTTTGTATTAATAATGTTATCCATATTGAAAAATGTTTCCAGATGCTGCGGACCAATTGAAGTGATAATTCCATGATGTGGATGAACGATATCACAGATTTCCCTGATATCTCCTACATGTCTTGCGCCCATTTCACAGACAAAAATCTCATGTGTTGATTTTAATGATTCTCTGATGGTCTTAACCACACCCATGGGTGTATTATAGCTCTCCGGTGTAATCAGAACGTTGTAATGTCCCTGCAGCAATGTCTGCAGATAATATTTCACACTGGTTTTGCCATAGCTTCCGGTCACACCGATAATCTTAAGACCTTCCACTTCTAAAAGCTTTCTCTTCGCATCATTTATAAAATGCTGATTCACCAGCATTTCCGCCGGTCGATTCAGTAGATTAACCAATAATAACAGCCATCCCTGACAGGCTGTCATAATTAACAGGATCGCCGGCAGAATAAGGTTTGAGTAGAAAAGAACGCCTAGAACTGCACCGATTGCTGTCAATAACAAATCCGTGATAATCTGGCGCTTCACCCGATTGGTCAAAACTAATTTCTTTTTTTGATTGGTCTTTTTTAAATACAGATAGTATCTTCCACAAATGAGTAACAGTACGACTGCAGCAATCCATACAATTAGATTCGGAAAAAACAGGCCTGCCACACCAATCAGCAATAGTGCCCATAAAATCAGCTGCTTTCTATGATTTTTCTTCATCCAGGTCACATGTTCCCCATTCTTGTACCCATTGAGCTGGAACATATGAAGGTTATAACGCAGTACTAAATAGTAGATCGGCAATACAAGCACTGCCACTGCAATAGCTATGATATCCATTGAATAAAACTCCTGTACTATATTTACTCTATATTAAAATAAGAATGCATAATATTGCGAAATATAATGGGCTGCTCCAGGAAGCAGAAATGTCCTGTTCCCTGAATTACTGCAAGTCCTGCTTCCAGAATCCGTTCCTCCATCAGCTTCGCATCCGCAATTGGCGTTGCGCTATCCTGATCTCCCCAGATTAACAATGTATCCTGTTTGATGCAGGGAAGCAACTCTGTCAGATCCTCATTCACAGCTTTGACCATACACTGACGCATCATGGGTGACGCATTACGATAATCCTCAGATCCCTGATTATTCTTCCACTCATCTATTAAATGTGGACATATCGCATAAATGAACTTCAGTCCAAGCAGCCTCTTTATAAAATGATATTGTTTGATTTTCATTTTCTGGCGAAATGATTTCTTAGGCAGAATTCCTGCACTGTCTACCAGTACAATCCTCTCAATTGTGAACGCAAGCTGTTCCCTTGCTGCAAGTTTGATAATCACTCTTCCGCCATAGGAATGCCCCAGAAGCGTTGCACGGCTGATCTCAAGCTCTTTCATCAGCTTCAGGAAAAAGTCGGCATAGTCGTCTACTGCCCAGGCCTCTCTTGGCTCATCACTTTGTCCAAATCCCGGGAAATCAAATTGAACCACGCGGTAATGACTATTAACGCAGGCTGCAACCGAGTCATAAACCTTCAGTTCAGTTCCCCAGCCCTGCAAAATGACAATCGTGTCATTACCATTGCCGGTAATCTGATAATTAATCTGATATCCATCTACCTTTACTGTCATTTCGCTGCCCCTTCATGATTTTTCTCATTACTCCGCCCTAACAGATAGTCAGCTGAGACCTCAAAATAATCGCAAAGAGCCAGAATGGTCCGATGGCTGATCTTGGTATTCTGCTGGCGAAGAATCCGGGTTATCTCAGATTCCGAAATCGCCGCTGCATCAGCCAGATCTTTCTGCTGGATTTTCTTCTCTCTCATCAATTCTTTTATTCTGTCCACAATAAGACTGTACTCATTAAGCATGACAAACCTCTATTATTAAATATATGTCGTTGAAATTATAACATGCTATCAGTTGCGTGTCATTACCTTAATTTCGTTTTTGAAATTCTTATAAAAGAATTCAAGGAGGTCGACCATCTTGAATCTATATCAAAAACAGTTCTATTCTACTATAAATATGAGGAACCGTAAATGCGTTACATCATATAGTAATAACAACACTGCATTGGAGTCATTACCATGAATCATCCAAAGACTTTACACTCTCTGCATCCCGGAGAATCCGCAATGATTACTACCATTCTGACTACCTGTCCTATTCGCCAGCGTCTCCTGGATATTGGTTTCGTCAATAATGCTGTTGTCCGGTGCCTGTTTGCAAGTCCAGCCAAGGATCCCGTTGCTTATCTAATCTGTGGTTCTGTTATTGCACTCCGTGAAGAAACCTCTGAAAAGATCATCATTCAAAAGTTGAAAGGTCTAATGGATTGAAACAATAAGAATATGTGAAACGGAGACTTGTATGAAGGAGTCAAAAACAATTGCGATAGCCGGCAATCCAAATGTTGGTAAAAGTACAATCTTTAATCATCTCACCGGGCTTCACCAGCATACCGGTAATTGGCCCGGCAAAACTGTAACCAGTGCGAGAGGAACTTTTCATTATCATGATACTACATATACTTTGGTCGATCTTCCCGGTACTTATTCACTTATGTCACAATCTGCCGAAGAAGAGCTCGCAAGAGAGTTTATCTGTACACAGTCACCGGACGCTGTTGTTATTGTCTGCGATGCTACCTGTCTGCAGCGAAATATGAATCTGGTGCTTCAGACACTGGAGCTTACCAATCGTATTGTTCTGTGTGTGAATCTGATGGATGAGGCAAAGAAAAAGGGAATTACGATAGATCTGGATTCGATTGCCAGGAGATTAGGGGTTATGGTGGTTGGTACGATTGCCAGAGACAAGAAAAGTCTGTCGAAACTGCTTGCTGCAATTGAAGTAACTGCGCATCAGGAGCCGGAAAATCAAAAAGCTGTTGCTGCCTCTCTATCTGCCGAAGAAATAAACCACAAAGCAGCTTCTGTCTATGCCGATACCATCATCTATAAAAAATCAGATTATTATCATCGTGATTTAAGAATTGATCGCATTCTTACCAATCGAATCACAGGCACACCGATCATGCTGTTGCTTCTTATGTTTATTTTCTGGTTGACCATCTCAGGTGCCAATTATCACCAATAATTTTATGCCCTGTAATGGCCGGTTTCCAACATTAATTGCACTGCTAACCATGTTTTTTGTAAGTTCTCAGTCCGGGCTTTACGGTGCCTTTTGCTGTGCATGCCTGCTGACATTATTAATCGCGCTGGGTATCCTTATGACCTTTATGAACTCCAAAGTGCTATCCTGTACCCTTTTGAAAGGAATCCCCTCTGCCTTTGTACTGGAGCTGCCTCCTTATCGCAAGCCACAGATTGGTAAGATTATCCTCCATTCGCTAATGGACCGGACCTTGTTTGTTCTTGGTAGAGCGGTTGTCGTTGCAGCCCCTGCGGGTCTTCTCATCTGGATTATGGCAAATATCACAGTCAATCAACAGACACTTTTATCCTGTTGCTCTGATTTTCTTGATCCATTTGGCCAATTGCTTGGCATGGATGGTGTTATCCTTCTTGCATTTATTCTTGGCTTTCCCGCCAATGAAATTGTACTTCCTATTATCATCATGACCTATCTTGGCAGGAATTCCATCCTGGAAATGAACAGCATCCTTGAATTGAAACAGCTTCTGGTTGAGAAATGTCTTCCCGGATGGTTCCCCCCCCTTGTGGCAGATCCTCTGTTACGATTGTCGAAGACATTTCGCCGTTATGGTATCCGCGCCTTCTATCATCTCCATGGGCGTTCCGGTAAAGACAACCTCACCGCCATTCTTACCGCCATCCGGTCCAATATCAATCAGGTAATCTGACTGTTTCATCATGTCCATATTATGTTCAATGATCAGTACCGTGTTACCCTTATCCACAAAACGATTGAACAATGTAACCAGTTTCTCAATATCCGATGGATGCAGACCAGTCGTCGGTTCGTCCAGAAGATAAATATTCCCTTTCTTGTTCATATATTTGGCCAGCTTCAGCCTCTGTCTCTCTCCACCGGATAAAGTGGATGCCGGTTGTCCAAGCTTCAGATACGAAAGTCCCACTTCCTGCATCGCCTGTAATGATTTACGTATTTTGTCACTTTCGAAGAAAGAAATTGCCTCCGTCGCTGTCAAATCAAGCACTTCAATAATGTTCTTGCCCTTGTATCGATAGGACAATGCTTCCTTGCTGTAGCGAGTGCCTTCACAGGCCTCACATTCTGTGATGATCGGATCCATAAATACCAGTTCTGTCTCAATGAATCCTTTCCCCTGACAAATCGGGCATGCGCCTTGGGAATTGAAGCTAAACACCCCGGGGTCCACATGGTTCTCATTGCCAAACAGTTGTCTGATCTCATCAAAGATGCCCAGGAAAGTCGCTGGCATAGAACGATTGGTTGCCGTAATGGCTGACTGATCGACCTTGATCACCCGTTCTTCATACATTCCGGCAAAGACACCGGAAATTAACGAGCTTTTACCGGAGCCGGCTACGCCGGTAATTGTACACATCACACCCAACGGGATATCAACGTCCACATTTTTAAGATTGTGAAGATTAGCGCCTCTAATCGGCAGAAAACCTGTTGGTTTACGCACTCTGGTCTTCACCGGAAGGCTGATCTTCATCGCTTGTGCCGTCAGAGTATCTGCCTGCAGCAGCTTAGGATAAGTTCCTTCAAATACAATCGTACCTCCATGTTCTCCTGCAAGAGGTCCCACATCAATAATATAATCCGCAATACTTATGACATCCTTGTCATGTTCAACAACCAAAACCGTATTTCCTTTATCACGAAGCTGACAGAGCAACTGATTCATCCGACAGACATCTCTTGGATGCATTCCGGTACTTGGCTCATCAAATATGTAGGTCATTCCGGTCAGCGCACTTCCCATATATCTCACAAGTTTTAGTCTCTGCGCTTCTCCGCCCGACAAAGTGGAGGATTCCCGGTTCATATTCAGATACGGAAGTCCAATCTCCATCATTCTGGTCAGCGAACTGACCAGTGCGTGCACAACCTCAGTCACCCTGCTATCATCAATCTCATTTAACACATCACGCAGTTGTGCAAATTCCATCTCGCACATATCATAGATAGAATATCCGTTAATCCTGCAGGCAAGTGCATTCTGATTCAACCGTTGCCCGTGGCAGAGTGGGCACTCTCCTTCCTTCACCAATTGCTGTGACTTATCCTTATGATGCTTACTCATATTACTCAGATCTCTCTTCAAATAATACCTTGTGTACTGATTAAAGATACCCTCAACGTGTTTGTTTTCCCTCTCTCCAAAGCCAGCTCGATTCCCGTACAGGAAAAGGTTGGACTCTTCTTTTGTATAATCCTTTAATTTTTTATTCAAATCAAAGAGACCGGAATCTACATACTGCTGCCAGTACCAGCCGCCCGGCTTCATCGTCTTATCCGTGATACATCCTTCCTGTAAAGATTTATCATAATCCAGAATCGCATCTATATTGATGATGGTCTTCTTACCGATACCGGAACACTCCGGACACATACCGTTCGGATCATTAAAAGAAAAATAAGATGCACTTCCGGCATGAGGCTGACCAATTCTTGAAAAGAGCAGACGCAGAGACGCATACATATCAGATATTGTTCCAACTGTAGAGCGGACGTTACCGCCAAGTCGGCTCTGATCTACGATGACAGATGGTGTCAAATGCTCTATCAGGTCTACTTTTGGCTTACGAAACTTTGGAAGTCTTCCTCTAACCCACGCGGTGTAGGTCTCATTCATCTGCCTGCTGCTCTCCGAAGCGATGGTATCAAATACAATACTGGACTTACCAGAGCCTGATACCCCGGTAAATACAACAATCTTATTCTTGGGAATTTCAAATGAAATGTGCTTTAAATTATTCTGATATAATCCTTTGATCACAATCTTACTGGTATCTTCTGTCATTGTTTCATTTCCTCCTAATCCTCTTGCTAACTAAGGACATTCTAGCAGATGCTTCTGTTCACTTCCCGACTTTTTTTGCTCTATATGGACAAATTATATCGCTTTTTTGTTTATATATACTCACATATTGTCTTTTTATGCGATTATTTGCCCTGTTTTTCCCAGTTTCTATTTATATATTGCCTTTTATAAGCCCTTCATTTATAATCAAGAACAATTTATGAATGAAATGTGAGGTGCTAACTATGAAAACAGATGAAAAATATGAGGATTTACAATTTGACTCTTCCATTAACACTGTTTATCGGGAAAATTGTCCTGCCTGTTTCCCCACACACTGGCATAAATATGTTGAATTAATCGCGATTCCGGAGGATGCCGGCGAAATAGGCTATGGTGTTATCACCATTAATCAGCAACGTTTTGAAATGCACGCAGGCGACATTATTTTAATCTGGCCGGGCGAATTACATGAAATAATTGAAAACAGAGAGTCCAGCATGATTGCTTTGCAATTCTCCATTACCGTATTCAACGAAATGAAGGACTTCGTTCGTTATTTAAGCTTATATAAAAGTTGTCATTTTTTGTCTTTCCAGAATGTTACGTCTCTAAATCAGTCAATGTTTTTTTCTTTAAAACAGATTTTCAGACTTTCCAGAGAGGAATCACGTTTTCGTAATGTTGAAATGCTGATCTGTCTGTATGAAATGTTCATTCTTCTTGGCAATGATCTTGGCGAAAAGCTTGAAACTGTTGAGAATACTGATCCGAGCAAGGAAAAAAACATTGATAAGATTCAAAAGGTATGTCAGTACATCCAGGACAACAGTGATTCTGACATTTCTCTCGAAACAGCCGCCAAGGCCATTGGTTTTAGTCCCTGCTATCTCTCCAGATCCTTCAAAAAAGCAACGACCTATAGTTTTGTTGAATATCTTATGATGCAAAGAGTAAAGCACATGCAAATGCTCCTTTCCGATGGAAAGCTTTCTATTACCGATGCTGCTTACCAGGCAGGATTTCGTAGCATTTCCACCCTAAACAGAGTGTTCAAGCAGTATAGTGGCTGCTCACCAAGTGAGTACAAAAAATACTATAAAGCGAGTGTATGAAAGGAGTTACAAAATGAAGGTATTATTTATTGGAGGAACAGGTACAATCAGTACCGCAATTTCCAGACAACTGCTTGCTGCAGGTCATGAGCTGTATCTGCTCAATCGGGGGAATCGCAATGCCATTCTTGGCAGTCAGATTCACAGTATTGTAGCAGACATCCGGGAGGAAGCAGATGTTGCTGCAAAGCTAAAGGGAATGAAGTTTGATGTCGTCTGTGATTTTATTGGATTTGTTCCAGAACAGGTAGAGCGCGATTACAGGCTCTTTAAAGGAAAAACCAAGCAGTATATGTATATCAGTTCCGCCTCTGCTTATCACAAACCGCTCAAGGATTACCGCATTACAGAAGGAACAACTCTTGCCAATCCCTATTGGCAATATTCGCAGGACAAGATTGCATGCGAAGACTTCCTGTTTAAAAAATATCGTGAGGAAGGCTTTCCGATAACCATTATTCGTCCAAGTCATACCTATGATGAGCGCAGTATTCCGGTTGCTGTTCACGGCAACGGCGGAAGCTGGCAGGTCATCAAACGAATGCTTGAAGGTAAGCAAGTCCTGATTCAGGGTGACGGAACAACCTTATGGACTCTGACACACAACTCTGATTTTGCCAAAGGTTTCATCGGCTTGATGGGCAATGCTCATGCCATCGGAGAAGCCTTTCAGATAACCAACGATGAATCGGTAACCTGGAACCAGATCTATCAGGTCATTGCAGACATCTTAGATGTAGAGTTGAAACCTTACTATGTTTCTTCCACATATCTGGCTTCTGTGTCAGATTATGATTATACCGGTTCCTTAATTGGAGACAAATCCAATACGGTCGTATTTGACAACAGCAAATTAAAAGCAGCTGTTCCTGGTCTGTCTATGAATGTAAGTCTTAAGGAGGGTCTTTTAAGTACGATAGAATATGTACTTGCGCATCCGGAATGTCAGCAGGAGGATCCTGAATTTGATGCCTGGTGCGATAAGGTAATCTTAGTTTTGGAAAATGCAAAACAACAGATTCTTTCTTAACTTTAAACTATATGGTAGGAGGATACGCATGGGAAATGCAGCTGATTCCAATGAGATAACAAGACAGTATTTTGATTCCATTTTACTGGAAACGCGATATCTGGATGCTGATTTACCGTCAACTGATCTCACTCTTTATCAGGAACATTTTGCAACGCCAATTATGACTGCAGCTTTATCTCATTTACATGGAATCTGCGAAGGAGCCATGACCGAGATTGCAAAAGGTGCACACCTTGCAGGTGCAGTTCACTGGGTTGGCATGGGAGAAGATGACGAGCTGGAAGATATTCTGGCAACCGGCGCCAGAACCGTTAAGATTATTAAGCCACACGCTGACGACAGTGTCATTTTTCATAAAATAGAACATGCGATTGCCCATCATGCATTTGCAGTCGGTATGGATATTGATCACTGTTTTAATGGTAATGGTGGCTATGACAATGTCTATGGGCTTCCCATGCACTCCAAATCTACCAAGGAGATTGCAGCCTATGCAAAGGCTGCCTCGGTTCCATTTATCATCAAGGGAGTACTAAGTGCACAGGATGCAATGAAGTGCATTGAGGCGGGTGCGCGTGGAATTGTTGTATCACATCATCACGGCATTATGAACTACGCTGTCCCGCCACTCATGATTCTTCCCGACATTGTGAAAGCCGTAGATGGCCAGATTCCGATATTTGTCGATTGTGGTATCGCAAGTGGAATGGATGTATTCAAAGCACTTGCTTTGGGTGCGACTGCTGTTTGCGTAGGACGTGAACTAATGGAACCTTTGAAAGAAGGCAATGTCGGTGTTACCAGGCGTATTAATGCAATGAATCTGGAATTGATGAGCTGCATGGCTCGCACAGGAGCCCACAGTCTATCCGATATTGACCCTTCCGTGATTCATTACCGAAACTTTTTATAGATTACCTGTTTATACTCTGGCAATAAGAAGGGAGGAAAATAATTATGATTCTGGGATTATCGTGTCCATTACAACATAATTCTCCACAGGAATGGGCGATGAAGCATCGTGCCCTGGGCTGTAAAGCAGTCGTATTTCCTGTTGACTGTAACGCCGATTCCAAGCTTATTGCAGAGTACAAAGACGCTGCTGTCAATGAGGACCTCACTATTGCAGAGGTCGGCATCTGGAAAAATGTATTAGCCGCTGACAAAGAGGAGCGACTGGATGCCGTTAACTATGCTGTCAGGCAGCTTCGACTTGCCGATCATATTGGTGCAAAATGTTGTGTTAACATTACCGGCACTCCCCATGGGCCACGCTGGGACGGAGGATATGCCGGCAATTACTCCACAGAGACGTGGAAACTCATTGTTGAATCTATTCAATCTATCATTGATACGGTACAGCCAAAGCATACAAAACTGGTCATTGAAACCATGCCCTGGATGGTTCCGTCCGATCCGGATGAATACCTAAGACTAATTGAAGCTGTTGATCGGGATGCTCTTGGTGTCCACCTGGATATTGTAAATATGATTAACTGTCCAAAACGATATTTTTTTGCACAGGAGTTTATGTTAGAATGTTTTGACAAGCTCAAAGGGCGAATCTGCAGCTGCCATCTAAAAGATGTGCTTCTGCTGGAAGAGTATACCTTTAAGCTTCGGGAAAGTGCCTGCGGCAAGGGTACTATGCCTTTGGAAGACTATGCCAGACTTGCATCAACAGAAGATCCGCAAATGCCTATGATCATTGAACATTTGCATTCCGATGAAGAATATGTGGAGAGCCTGCATTACGTGATGCAGCGCTTAAGCAACTATCTTGTATAATTGATTGTTTTAACCAACGCTTAAATCCTCCTTTTTGTATGGAGCATATTATTCTGATCCGCCAGCAGCTCTGAAGATATATGCTCCTTTTTGTATGTTTTATCCAGCTTTTCTCCCATCTGGTGACCTATTTGAATTCTGATTATTTAAATGTTATCA